>ERZ779850.1355-NODE-1355-length-24414-cov-9.949752_pt1 | contig 24414 bp, 18 predicted proteins | sample MGYA00511249_ERZ779850 | MGnify/ENA primary metagenome ERZ779850 (study PRJEB29588, sample SAMEA2162475) | human gut metagenome | biome: human gut; feature: human-associated habitat; material: faeces | place: Denmark | collected 2008/2010 ...
TGCCCGGGCTGCCGCCGGTCACCTTACCGCTGTTTTTACTGCGGGGACTGCTGGGTGCGTTGGCTGTCATTGCCGCACAGCTGGTGCTGGCCATGGTCATCCGCAGCTTTGCCGTGCCCATTTTTCTGGGGCTGCTGGGCGGCATTACCGGCATCTTTATCAGCTCCAAGGGTCATGGGCTGTTGTGGCCCTATTCCCTGATGCAGCTGGGTATGAACTCCAACAAAAGCGCGGATGCTCTGGCGGGCAGCTACGGGCTGTTTGCCTTCAGCTGCATCTTCTGGCTGGGGACAATGTTCCTTCTGGCATGGCTCCTGCTGAAAAAACGGGATGTCCGGGCATAGCACAAAGGGGAGAGCACCTTCACGGTTGCCCTCCCCTTTTTTCAGCTGTTCAGCTGCTGCATGATTTTCCTGACCTCGCTGCTGGAGTATCCCTCCTTGAGCAGCTGGGTGCGGATGGCCGTATCACTGCGGCCCTGACTGCGCATCCTCGCCGCGCTGTACGGCACGGTGCCGCCGCTGGAAACGCCGCTTTTGCCCACCTTCAGGCCGGTGTCACCCGTCAGGCTGCCGCGCTTCTCCGCTGCATCGGCGCTGGCTTTTTCGGCAGTCCGGCTGGCCTTTTCCTGCTTGGCTGCCCACTGGCTCTTGCTCAGGTCCAGCCGCTCTGCCGCAAGGGCATTGCTGACCTGCTGCTGGCGGAGTTTGTCCTGATATTCCTGCTGCGCCTGCTCGTTTTTGTACTGCTGCTGTGCCAGCTCATCCTGCCGCAGCTGCTCCTGCATTTTCTGCTTCCACGCCGTGTCGGCCCGTTCGGCTTCATAGGCGCGGTTGCCTGCATAGATGTTGTACCCGGTGTTCAGCAGGCTGCCTGCCATGCTGCCCAGACCCGTGGTGCCGGTGATGGCCAGCTGGGCCGCATCGCCCAGAAGGCCCAGCACGGTCATCACATTGTTGAAGCTCTGCTGGCGGCGGGCCGCCTCCTGCTGTTCCTGTGCCGCGTAGTAACCGTACAGGCTGTCCAACTGGCCCAGATAATCCTGATAGCGCCCGTAATCCTGGGTGTAAGCCGTGTTGTAGGCATTGCCCTTTTGTTCCAGCTGGGTGTAGTAATCCGCCAGCTCCCGCTCATACCTCTGCTGGGCATTCTGCTCCTGCCCGTTCAGCTGGTCGATCTGCTCCACCAAGGCATCGCCGCCGCTCTGGTAGGTATCCAGCGCCAGCCGGTACAGCGTAGGGATGGCCTCGCTCAGTGCACCGATCTGCTGCTGGTATGCCTGCCGGGCCGCACTGGCCGCGTAGCTGGAACCATAGCCGCCGGTCAGGGCAGCGGCCTGCGCCGCCGCGTCGGCACTGGCGTTCTGGGCATTCTGGGTGTACAGCTGGGCGTACTGGCGGTACAGCGGGTCGGCACCATAGCTGTAACTGAATTCCTTCCGGTCCAGCAGATCCTCCATCAGGCCGTCAATGCGGCCCTGATAGGCGCTCTCGTAATCACCGGGGCGGTTGGCCTGCCACTGCTTCAGGTCGCTGGCCGCGTCCGTCACCTCCTGCGAAGGCCGGTACTCTGCCGAAGCCAGCGCGTTTTCCACATCCTGCCGGTTTTTCAGCCCGCCTGTGGTGTACTCCTGCTTCTTTTTCTCGCTCATGTCTCCTCCTTTCCCAAACTGCCGGAAAGCCTGCCCCGCAGCTCCTCCGAGAAATTCTCGGTGTCCAGATTGCAGAGCACATACTGCAATTGCTCCTGCATCTGGTACAGATAATTCCGCAGGGCCCGGGCATCCTCCGGGTCCATATTCTCACTCAGCCTGGGCAGGCCGATCTTGCCCAGGCCTGCAATGCTTGCCATGGTTCATCCCTCCAGTTCCATCCAGTTTCCCTTTGCCCCGCTGAAGGTCTTGGCCAGGCTCCGCAGGGTGATCTGCCCATAGCCCCACAGCCGCAGCCGGAGCGAGGCGCACCGCCGGGGCACAAGGTGCAGATCATAATTGCGGCGCGGCCCCTCCACTGTCAGGGCGGCGGCGTTCTCCCAGGGGCCGCCGTCATAGCTCACTTCCACAGTCACCCGGCTCCTGCAGGCGGCATCCAGCCGCAGCGTCAGCCGGGAGAGGTACCGCTCCTCGGGGCTGTCCAACCCCAGATCTCCGGTGGTCAGGGCAAACTCCACGCCCTGTTCCGTTTCCTCGCTTCTCTGCCCTGCCGCTTCCCGGCTGGGGTCAGCGGCCCAGAGCGCCCGGCCATCCCAAAGATAGAGCTGCCCGCCGGTGCTGGCCATCTCGAAGGAGCAGACATCCTCCTCGTGCCAGAGGCCCCGCTCGGTATCATAGACCAGCAGACGCACCTCGTTTTCCCGGCTGACATGCAGATAATACCGGCCATCCAGCGCACCGCCCACAGCCTGCTTCACATTGGCAAGCCGCCCGGCATCCAGCGCCGCCGACACCTTGGCCGGGATGCTGCCGTCCCACGCCATCACGCCGTCGGAGGAGAGATAGTACAGCGTCTCATTCAGCACGCAGAGACTGCGGGCCGCGTTTCTGGCCACGCCCCGGCAGCGCAGGGAGCTGAGCTGGAAATCCGAGGGCTTGGAGCCGTAGAGCTTGTGCAGGGTGTTTTCCTTGAAGAACAGCGCATAGCCCATGCAGGTGGCCGCCCCGGTAAAGGGGCCGTCGCTGCCCACGGTCACGGCATAGCTGTCTGCCGCGATGCCCCGGTAGGAGAACCAGTTGGTGGGGTCGCCCAGCTTGCATGCGTAGATGACATTCTCGCTGCTGGAACAGCCCCACACCCGGTTGTCGCACTCGGTCAGGTACTCAAGGTCGGGCACCCGGCGCTCCACCTTCACACCCTCCGCCGGGAAATACTCTTCCCGCTGTGTGCCGTCCATGCTCACCCAGACAGCACTGCTGCCATTGTGGACAAGCCTGCCGTAAAAGTGTTCGCCGCCCGGGTCAGCCCGCAGGCGCAGGGTGGTCTCGGTCACACCGTACACGATGCGGTCGCCGTCCAGCCCGGCCCACTGGCCTGCCTGTTCAGCCCCCGTACCGGTCAGGGTCACGGTGTCCCACACCCGGAACTCCGCCCCGATGCCCTCAGCGGTCACAAGGCAGTAGTCCAGCGGGATCACCGTCCAGTTGCCCGAAGCCTCGCTGTACACCTCCAGCGTATTCTCTGCAGAATAGGGCTTGTCCGGCTCGTTCAGCTTCAGAAACAGCTGGCCGTCCTGCGGGTGTTCCGGCTCCTTCGTGCCCTTGTCCTTCACCTCGTAGGTATTCCCCGAAGCATCACAGGGCGCAAAGCTCACGCTCAGGCTTCCCGCCTCCCAGGCAGCACCCAGCGGGGCCGCACTGCCGTTGGCCGTATCGAACGCCACCTTGTCCGGGAAGATCAGTATCTTTGTTCCGATGCCTACCATCGTCTTGCGGCTGTCTGCCACGGCATTTTTCACGGTGACGGGCTGGGCCGGGGCCTCGTCCGGGGTATAAACCAGGTCCTGCCCGCAGACGGTCAGCAGACCATTCAGGTGGCACATCCCGTTCAGCCCGGCCAGCTCCTGCAGCCTGCGGCGGGGCAGCCGGGTGCTCAGGGCCGGGAAATCCCGGGCCGAAAAATTCATTCCCCCGCTGTACTCCGCCTCGGTGCAGCCGTAGGTCTCGTTCAGGCCGCCAAAGGCCCGCAGCAGATCCCGGGTATTCTTCCCACCGGTCCGATTTGTCAGAAGCATCCACTTTCCTCCCTTTCACCACCGCCACTGCGCACCGCGCTTCGGCTTTGCACGCCGCCGCAGCCAGGCGCTCAGCTCGGCCAGAATGCTGTTATACCGGGCCTGCTCCCCGGCGTAACGTTCCGTCTCGCCCAGGGCAGCATCCAGCTTTGCGCAGAGGTAATGCGGGTAGAGCGCATCAAAAGGTACGGGTACCAGCAGCTCTACGGCATCGTCCAGACCGCCCTCCGCAGGCCAGGCAAGGTCTGCCCCCACTCCGGCCCGCAGCCCGCAGCCGGAGAACAGCAGGGCCCGCAGCATCCCGTCCTCCTCACAGAGCCAGCGCTGCCGGGTGCAGCTGTCCACCTTGCAGCCCGGCCGCAGTTCCTCGGCCCGTTCCAGAGCCTGTCCCACTGTCATGCTCTCACCCCGCGATCTTTTCGGCGGCGGCAATGCGGGCGGCGGTGCGCTCATCCTGCACCTGGCTGTGTTCCAGCACCTCTGCCACCTCGGGCGGCACTTCCACCTCCACGCCCCGGCGGATCTTATAGCTCACGCCGTTCACGCTCACAAACAGGTCGCCCTTGTACCGGCTGTTGTCCTTGAACAGCCGGATTCTTACGTTTTTCTTGTCCATTTTTCATCCTTTCTGCCCTCTGTCGCAGGGGCACTGCCTTTTACGCCTCGCCTGGTTTCGTCATCCAGCAGGGCTTGCCCGGTTTGCCAAGGGCTCCCCTACTGGGGGAGCTGGCGCGAAGCGCCTGAGAGGTTCAGTTGGCACTCGCATTCTCCGAATAACTGGATACGCTCTCAATGCGCACCATATACTGCTCCACCAGACGCTCGGCGGCGCGCATCCCCTTCCAGCCCACGGAAGCGCGCTGGTTCAGCGGGTCGTCGCCATAGCCCAGCTGCTTGACGATGTGTTCCAGGCCGCCGCCCTCCAGCTCGGTCACACCGTAGGCATGGGCACCCAGCACCAGCGTGCCGAACACGGCCAGACCGCTGGGGCAGGTGGTGTCCTTCCAGATCTTGGCCTCGCTGGTCTCCACAAAGCGGATGTTGCCCAGCTTGCCGATCTCGCCGCGGTACATGGTCTCAGGGTCGGCATACTTGTGCGCCTCAATGAATTCCCTGCAGGTCTTCAGGTCGTAGGCGGCATAGGGGTGGATGATGGCAATGTAGCTGTCACCGATGGGGTCCGCGTTCATGGCACCCAGCTGCGCCGCCGCCCGGAAGAACAGTTTCGGGGTCAGGGTGCAGGTCTTGTCCAGCTCCTTGCGGCTCTTCACCTCCGTTTCGGTGTCGTCTGCATTCTGCTTGGGGGCATACAGCACATTGGTGCCGCCCGCCAGCACATCACGGGTGATGCTGTCCATGGTGCGGCCCGCCTGGCTTGCCAGCACACGGGTGGCCTGCACCACATTGTTGTCGATGGCGGTCATCTGCAGCACGTCAGTCAGCGGGGTCCAGCCGCCATACTGGTGCAGGTCACTGGTGATGGTGGTCACGTTCAGGGCCTGACCGTCCGGGGTCACGCCCTCGGTCAGCGGAGTGGAAGCCTTGGGCAGGCTGTCGTACTTGCGGAACTCGATGGTCTTGCCGCCGTTCTGGGGCACAGGATAGTAATCCGCAAACTGGTCATGCACCAGCCGGGGCTCTGCCTGGTCGATGAGGCGCTTCTCATAGAAGGTCTTCATCTCCGGGGTCATGGTGGTGGTGGAGTTCAGGGGAGTTTCGGCAAACAGCTGAATGTTGAAGTTGTTCATAGTCATTATCCTTTCTTTCATTGATTTCAAGCTCCCCCTTCGGGGGAGCTCCGCAAGGCGCTGGCAAAGCCAGACCGAAGCGGTGAGAGGGTTTTCCCTCAAAAACTGATCTTTGCACCATGGAGCGCCTGACGTTCCAGCGCTTCCCGCTGGCTGCGGGTCATCCGGTTCACATCCGCACCGGTCACGGCGGCGCTGCCGGGGTGGGTGCCGTTTTCAGCAGGGCGCGCCCCGCGCTGGCGGATGCGCTCCACCACGCCCTGCTCCACGGTGCGGGCCGTCTGGCGCATGGCATCCCCGTAGTGGGCCAGCCGGTAGGCATCCAGCATCCGCATCCCGGGCAGCTGCATCAGGCGGCGCATCTCGGGGTCTGCCAGCTCCTTTTTCAGGGAAAACTCCGGCACTGCCCGGCGCATCATGGCCTCCTCGGCAGCCCAGCGCCGGTGCAGGGCATCCACAGCCTGGCTTCCCGGGAAACGTTTTGGCAGCGCGGGGCGGGGCGGTTCCTGTTCCTGCCCTTCTTCCGCCTTGACCGGTTCGGTCTCTTTCACCTCCTTCTCCCCCTCCGGGGCGGTCGTCTCCTGCCTTGCGTCCGCTTTTTCACCGGGCTTCATGGTACCCGATGCCACAGCCTGCTGCTCCTGGGCCGCGCTCAGGGCAGGGGCAGCCGCTTCGCCGCCGTCAGCAAACAGCTGCAGGTCCATCATCTCCTGCTTGCCCCGGGCACTCCGGTCGGCAAAGCGTACATTGTCCGGGTAGCGCTCGGCCAGCAGGGCAAAGCCCGCCTTGGCCAGCTCAAAGGCCCCCTCGACCCATGCAGTACAGGGCCGGGCAGCAGTCACCGTCAGGCGGGGGCCATCGGGCTCGTCAAAAGCATCGCTGTGGGCGTTCTCCTCACCCGCCAGCAGGCTGACCAGTGCCTGCATCAGGGTGCTGACACCGGCGCACACGATATCCTGCCCTGCCGGGGCATAGCCTGCATGGCCCGCCGCCTCCAGACGCATGGCTGGGCCGTAAGGGCCGTCCAATTCCGTATAATTCACTTTGATCATTTCTGCCTCCTTCTCATGTAAAACCTCTCCGTCACCTGCGGTGCCACCTCCCCTCATAGGGGAGGCAAGCCAGCAGCAGCGTGAACCTGGCTCTCCCGTTAGGAGAGCTGGCGCAAAGCGCCGGAGAGGTTCTTCGCCAATGCTCTTGTGCTCAGATTTTCCTCCGCGCCGCTCAATTTCTCGTTGAACCGCGCGATCTGCATCTGGGCCGCCGTCAGCTTCTGTGCCAGCGTGCCGTTCTGCCGCACCCTCTGGCGCACTTTTTCGATGCCCTCAAAGTCCATCATCTCCAGTGCCGCCAGGGCCGCGTCGGCATTCTGGGGTGCAAAGAAACCCAGCTGGTAGCACTCCTTCGCCGTTTCATTCTGGGAAAGGCGGCTGAAGGTGGATTTCTTCTCGGCACTCACCACGATATCAAACACCGGTTCCCGGCTTCCCAGCTCCACGCCGCCCATCAGCCCCATGGGACGGGCACGCAGCGCTGCCCCGGAAAAGGGCACGAACTCCCTGCCTCCGGCAGGCCCGATGACACGGAACACCCGCTCCTCATCGTAAAACTGCCGCATCAGGTCAATGATGAGGTAGCACTCCCTTGCAAAGGCCCGGTAGGCACTTTTGAGCATATCGCGGGAGAGCTTGCTGCCCGCCTCCTGCAGGGCCGCAATGGCACTTGCCGCCGTCACGCCGCCTGCGGTGCCGCCCTGGGTCATATCCCGGTTTCCGCTGATCTCCTTCAGCTCCTCAATGCGGCTGTTGCGGTAGCTCAGGCTGTTCCCCTGCAAACCGGCGGTCTGCAATGGACGGAAACTCTCGTCTCCCAGCCGCCCGGCCACATGGACGATGTCCCGGCTGAGATCCGCCAGTTCCTCCTCGTTCACGCCCGCCGTGTCGCTGAGCACATACCGCTGCTTGGATGCCAGCAGGACATTTTCATCCATGGCATGGTTCATCCTGTCGATGGCGGTCTGACATTCCTTCATCACATCGATATAGCCAAAGCCCGCCGGGCTGTCCTCTTCCATAAACAGCGGGTCGAACACGAAGGGATATTTCCCGTGGTCGTAGAAGCCCCGCCCGGCAAGGGCCGGGTCGTTCTCGCTGGCGTAGAGCACCACACCGTTGCAGAACTTGCAGTAGTGGAGCAGGGTGCGTCCGGCCTCGTCCGGCTTTTTGTAGTACCAGTCCACCACCACGCTTTTTTCGGTGGTGTCCAGCCCGCCGTCGTGGAGAAAACGGGGCACATCCAGCACACTGGCGCTGTGACCCTTCAGCTGGGGCCAGCGGCTTTCCAGCTGTTTGGTGTTCTCCATGCTCAGGGAGAAAAAGTGGGGCGAGGCCTGGATATCTGCCACGCCCGGCTCCCAGTAGAGCATGAGCAGGTTCATGGGCCGGATGGCGATCTCTCCCACGCCGCCCCGGGCCTCCGGGTCCCAGAACACGCCCTTGACCCCGGTGCCCTGCTTGAGCTTGCGCCACCAGGTGTCGCTGTACACCTGCTCATAGTCTGCCTGCTCCAGCACCACCGGCAGGATGCTGGAAAGCACCTGTGCGGTCTGCGCATCGTCTGCCGCCCGGGGCAGAACGTTGGGGGCCGGGTAATTGTCCATGGCATCGGCGTGCTTGTTGGCAATGCTGTTGAACAGCCACCCACTGGCAGGCTGGGGCTTGCCCTCCATCATGGGGTTCTGGTAGTTCTTCCAGTGTCCCATCCGGAACCACAGCTCGTTGTCCACAATGCGTTTGTCCAGCGCGGCCTTTCCGGCCTTGTATTTCTGTAAAATGGCAGTGGCTTCGGCCACCTGCTCTGTACCGATCACGTCCATAATATTTTCCAAGTTTACCTCCTTGCTGCCTCTCAGGCAGGTTTCGTCTTTGTCCAACTTCTCCGTCATTGCTTCGCAATGCCACCTCTCCCAATAGGAGAGGCAAGAACGTTTCTTGGCTCCCCTACCAGGGGAGCTGGCGCGAAGCGCCTGAGAGGTTTATACCCTGTAAAATCTCGCTCTCCGGTGCAGCTCCAGCGGGTCGTCCCCCACCGGAGGCTGCACGGTCTGCCGGGGCGGGGAGATGGGATTTTCCATCAGCACATAGCGGCACTCGTCATAGATATGATCCTCCTGCCGGGTGTCGATGTCCTCCACATTGCTCTCGTCATAGACTAGGTTCGGGAGGGTGCGGATGAAGTGCCTGCAGGTGTTGAACACCTGAAACATGGGCCGCCCCTCCCCATCGAACGCCAGCCGGTAGTGGAACTGCATCTTCCCCGCCAGCCGGGTGTGGTCACCGGGGACCCAGTGGAGAAAATGGGGGCCTCGCTCCATCATGGCGGCAATGCTCTCGCCCCGGCTCTCATCAAAGATAGCGGGGTCGGCCACCCCCAGAATGGTGCGGCCCTTGAGCATCGGATCGTTCTGCTCTGCCTCCCGGATCCGCCTTGCCTGTTCCACCGGATCGATGCGCAGGCCCTCGTTGGGGCGGCCCGTGCAGCCGTACAGCTCCTTGATGCGGTAAAGCCTGCCCTCCTCATCCGCCGCGTACCACCCCACCGAGAACGGCTTCGAGAAACCAAAATCGTACCCCCGGTAGATCTTCCAGTGTCTGGGGATGGCAAAGGGTGCAATGACATGGGTCCAGCGCTGGTCCTGATAATGCCCCGGGTCGTTCCTCCACTCGGTGAACACCTGCCCCGAAAAGCTGTCCCAGCTGCCATAGAGCAGGGCCTGCTTTTCCGCTTCGGGCAGGCTTGCCAGACTGGCAAGGTAGTCCGGGTCATTTTCCAGCAGGGCGGGGTTGTCGAACACGCTGGACGGGATAAACACCCTTGCCCGCTCCAGCACCTTCTCGGTTCCGTCCGGCATCCGCACCGGGAACTGTTCCACAATGGGAGTGCCGGGCGGGGCAGGCGTGATGAACCGGGCTTTCACCCAGCCGTGCCCCACACCGCCGGGATTGGTGGTGGCCCGCAGGTAGACCCGGGTGCCCGGGCCGGTAGGGCGGTTGCGGCTCATCATATAGCTGTACTCTTCCCACTCGAAATGGGTCAGCTCATCGAACCCGATGAAGTCGAAGGCCTTGCCCTGATAACTTGTGCGGTCCTTGGTGTACTGCATGGAACCAAAGTAGATCTTGGCCCCGCTGGGGAACACCCACACATGGCTGGTGGCGTTGTACTGCGCCGTAGGAAAAGCCCGCTTGTAGTAAGCCATGCTCTTGTCCACCAGATCACTGAGCTGGGGGTAGGTCTTGCGCAGGATGAGCCCCCGATAGTGGGGGATGTGCACCTGCCGCAGGGCCTCGATCACCAGCGCGTCACTCTTGCCGCCGCCTGCCGCGCCCCCGTACAGGGCTTCCGGTTCCGGGCGGCGCATGAACTCCGCCTGCCGGGGCTGGGGCCGCCATACAATCTCTGCATTCATACGTCCTCCACGGCTGGCAGAAGCACCACGCCGCACGCCCGGGCCTCGGCATCCGCCCCCTGATCGTTCAGGGTCTTGGCCACCGCGGCCAGATCCTTCAGCACCGCCGTGGCCTCCTTGAGCCCTTTCATCAGGGCGGGGTCAGAGCCATCGCCACGCTGGACCTTCTGCCGGGCGTTCAGTTCCTTGACCTCCTGCGCCAGCATGGTGCTCAGGGTGTCGGTGGCCTTGTGCAGGCTGGCAAGGCTCTTGTCCCTGCCCGTCTGTTTTGCTTGCGCCATCCTGTGTTCTCACATCCTTTCTGTTTGGCTTGGCACAAGGATACCAGCTTTTCGTCCCCTGCAACAGCGCGCACTTTTGCAGGGCCGTTTTGTACTTTTCGCGTCATAGAATCCCATTCGTATAAAATAATCTTCCATTTTTCATCGCTGTATCGCACCGTACAGAAATCTCCGTTTTTCTCCCGGATTTTTCACGCGCAGGCACATCAGGTGCGTGAAGCGCCTTTTGCGCAAAAAAGCAGGCACTTCGCCCGCCCCGTCCGGGGCAAAGGCAGAGTGCCTGCTTTCGTTACAGATTCAGTTTCAGTTCTGCTTACAGGGTCTCGATGCGGTCAAACAGCTGCTTGCCTGCTTCCACAGCGTCCTTGCTGCCAAAGACTACACGGGTAGCATTTGCCATCCGGTCTGCAAGGTCTGCGGCCTGTGCCCGGATCGTTTCAGCTGTCACGCTGCACATGGCCTTGCGGTCCGCGGCCAGCATGGCATCGGTGATGCCGCAGAAGTACCGGCGGTCCAGCTCCTTGGCCTCAGCGTTGGGCTTTTTGGGCGAATCCATCTCGGACACCGCGCCCACGATGAACTCGGTCAGGTCTTTTTCAGTGTACTCCCGGCCTGCCAGCACCTCGGGGGCCTTGGCAAAGGTCTCGTAGCTCTCGGTCAGGTGGGGGTCACGATAGGTGTACAGTCCCTCGGTCTGGGCACGGGTCAGCATTCCGGTGCCGTAAGCGCCGCCCACCTCACGGATGTTGTGCCACAGGTATTCGTAGCTCATAATGCGGGCCAGCACCCGGCGGTCGGCCTGCCGCTCCATGGGCCAGGTCAGGATATCATAGTTCACGCCGCCGTCAATGATAAAGGCCTCGTTCACGGGGGCAGTCAGCACCTCTGTGTAGGGCTTGGCAGCGGTGCGGCCCTGGGCAGCAAAGGCACTGCCGGGCAGCAGGGCACGCAGCTTTTCCAGCGCTTCCTCGCTGCCATGCAGGCTGACGGTCAGGGCTGCATGGTTCAGCACCTTTTCCCGCACCGCTTCCAGTTTTTTGCCCATGGCGGCCCAGTCGGCCTGTTCCAGCAGGCCGCACAGGAAGTGGTACCCGGTCACGCCGCTGCACCGCTCACTCAGGGCATACTCCACCGAGTAGTGGGCGGCGGCACGAACGGCAGCGTACTGGTTGCCCTGCCGGATGAACTGCTGCTCCATATTCAGCTTCTGCTGGCTCAGCACCCGGGCAAAGGCTTCCTCGGCCTTGGGGCCGGTCAGGCAGGTCTTGTAGAGGTACTCACTGCCCAGCGCAATGGCCTTGTCCAGATTCCGCTCCAACAGGCTCATGTTCCAGGTAAGCTTTGCGTGGCAGGGGCTGCCCTCCTGCCGCCCGGTCCAGAAGCTGATGCAGGCCATGCTGTTGCCCAGCCAGGTGGCGCGCTGGGTCTGCAGCTCCCGGGCAGTGTGCTCCGGGGTATCCAGCTCGTCCAGAATATCGGTCAGCAGGTCAAGATACTGCACCTCTTCCGGGGTGCACTCGCCCAGGTCGTAGTAGAAATTCAGATACAGGCTGCCCTTGGAGGGGTGGTGCAGCAGCTCCGCACCGGCCAGCGGTTCCACCGTACCGGCAGCGCTCCTGTCACCGTCGCCCAAGTCGGCCACGGTCAGCGGATGGTCCAGCACCAGCTTGCCGTCGTTGCGGGCAGGGGCAGCATCCTCTTCGTCCTTCTTGGGCAGGGCCGGGGTCTGGATCACCTGCACCGGCTCGGCCAGCAGCAGATCCTTCAGCAGGTCGTTGAACCAGCCGGTGGAGAGCTTCTCCCGCAGGGAAGCAAACAGCTTGTCGGTGTGGAGCAGCAGGGCCGGGTCGCCGGTATGGAGCCAGCCGGTGGCGGCATAGATGGCATCCAGCACGCCGTCGGGCAGGTTGCCCGGGCGCTCCAGGGAGGCAAACTCCATGGCGTTCAGGCTGGCCAGCAGCAGTTCCTCGGGGATGCCCCCTGCCAGCAGGTCGGTCACAGCCTGTTTCACGCCAGCTGCAAATTTGGGGGCAGTCTCTGCAGTGGCCCCCCGCAGCACCAGCTCCAGCGTGGGCTGCAGGGTGCTGTCGTCAAAGCCAAGGTCAATATCCGCACCCAGCTTCTGCTCCAGCAGAGCTGCCTTCAGCGGGGACTGGTTGGTGCCCAGCAGGGCATCCAGCAGGATCTCCACGCCCAGCTGGCGCTCCCGGTCAGCAAACGCGCCGGTGTACCAGGCCAGCGCACACTGCACCTGATTCGGCTCGGGGTTTTCGGTGTAGTACGGGATGTGCACACGCACACCGTTCTGCTGGTCCTGCACCGTCAGCCGGGGGCGGCTGGTGCCCTTGGGCATCCTGCTCAGATAGTGCTCATCCAGAAACGCCAGCTTCTCGGCCATATCCATCTTGCCGTACAGGGTGATGCAGCAGTTGTCGGCACTGTAATGACGGCGGTACACCCGCTGGTATTTTTCATAGGTCAGGGCCGGGATGGAGGCCGGGTCGCCGCCGGACACAAAGCCGTAGGCCGTATCCGGGAACATGGCCCGCTCCAGCGCGTTCTGCAGCTGCGCGTCCGGGGAGGCCAGCGCACCCTGCATCTCATTGTAGACCACACCGCTCACCGTGCCGTCCGCGTCCCGGTGCCAGCCCTCCTGCTCGAACACGGCCTTGTCCACCATGGCCAGCGGGCAGAACACGGCGTTCAGGTACACGTCCATCAGGTTCCTGAAGTCGGTCTCATTGGGGGTGGCAAAGGGATACACCGTCTTGTCCGGGAAGGTCATGGCGTTCAGGAAGGAGGCCATACTGCTCTTGAGCAGCTGCAAAAAAGGCGAGGTCACGGGGTACTTCTCGCTGCCCGCCAGCACCGAGTGCTCCAGAATGTGGAACACACCGGTGTCGTCGGAGGGGAAGGTGCCGAAGCCGATGCCGAACGCCTTGTTGGTGTCCTCGTTCTCCACCAGCAGGACAGTGGCCCCGCTCACATCGTGGTTCAGAACCGTCAGCACACCGTGCTGCTCCGGGCAGTCCTCGCGGCGCACCAGCGTATAACCGGGATAGTTCATGTTGTTTCTCCTTTGGGTCATATTTTTTCAAAGTGTTTGGCCCTATTGTACCACGCCTTCCGGTAAGACGCAACGAACAAAAAAGCCCTCCCAAAGGGAAGGCTCTTGCGGTTAAACCCCACCGTCATCTCTGCGGGATGCCACCGCCCCTGGTAGGGGCGGCCTTGGCAAAGAGGTGATGCTTTACGTTATGCCAAGGGCCCCACTACTAGGGGGGGCTGTCACCGCAGGTGACTGGGGGGTTCAATTCACTTCCGATCCGACACCCGGAACAGCACGAATCCCACAATGAACAGCACGATCAGGCTGCCCACGCCCACATTGGCGCTGCCGGTCAGCTGGCTGCCCACACTGACGATCATGGTGCCCAGAAAGGATGCGCCCTTGCCGCAGATATCGAACAGACCGAAGTACTCGCCCGATTTTTCCGGCGGGATGATCTTGGCAAAATGGCTCCGGCTCAGCGCCTGGATGCCGCCCTGGAACATGCCCACCACAACGGCCAGCACCCAGAACTGCCACTGGTGCTTCAGGAAAAAGGCAAACAGCGCAATGCCCGCGTAGGCTGCGATGCAGACCGGGATGAGGGTGCCTGAGGGGTATTGCCCGCTCAACCGCCCGAACACCAGTGCCGAGGGGAAGGCCACGATCTGAGTAACCAACAGCGCCAGCAGCAGGCCGGTGGTGTCCAGCCCCAGGGCCGTGCCGTAGGCCGTGGCCATATCGATGATGGTGTACACACCATCGATGTAGCAGAAAAAGGCCAGCAGGAACCAGAATACCTGCCTGTCCTCTTTCAGGTGGCGGAGGGTGTGGCCGATGCGGGCAAAGCTCTGCTGGATGGCATGTTCCTGCACCTCCACAAAGTGCACCTGCTTATACTGGCGCAGCAGGGGCAGGGTGGTCACCAGCCACCAGACGGCGGTGATAAAGAGAGCAAGGTTCAACGCTGTCATCTGGGAGATGCCGATGCTCCCGGCCCCCAGCACCAGCGCCAGACAGACCACAAAGGGCACACAGCTGCCAATGTAGCCCCAGGCATAGCCTTTGGAGGAGACCTCATCCATCCGGTCCGGCACAGTCACATCGCTGAGCATGGAGTCATAGAACACCAGACTGCCCGAAAAGCCCACCTTGGCAAAGATGAAGATGAGCAGGAACGGCAGCCAGGTGCTTGCCATCCCCATGGCGCAGCAGCCGATCACACCCACTGCCACGCAGAAGGTGAAGATGGGCTTTTTGAAGTTGCGGGTATCCGCCAGTGTGCCAAGGATCGGGCTGAGCACCGCCGTGATGACCGTGACCGCCGAGGCTGCATAGCCCCAGTAGGCCAGATACTCCACCGAGCTCAGGCCGCCCCCCTCAGCCAGTGCGTTGAAGAAGATGGGGATCAGCGTTGCCACCAGCAGCACAAACGCCGAGTTGCCCACATCGTATAAGATCCACGCCCGTTCCAGGCTGGTCATGCAAAATTTTTGCTTTGCTTCGTTCATTTACGTTCCTCTCAAAATTCTCCGAAGGTGTGGTCATAGGCCTTGTCCAGCGGTGCGCCGTTGGAGAGCCCTTCCACATATTCCGTGATGAGCCGCACTGCCAGCGGGAGAGCCTGCTGATACAGCGCTTCCAGCTCTTTGTCGCTGGCCTCGCACCGGGGATTGGGCTGGAGGTTCGCCACCAGCCCGTGCATGACATCATAGGTACCTGCCGCTTTCAGGGCCGTCAACACCACCCAGCGCTTGACCGGGCTGGTAGCCTGCAGCAGATGGTGCACCCGCACCATGCCCCGCATGGCTCCGTAGGTCTCATCTGCCGTGACATTTTCGTAGAACGGCGCAATGATCTTTGCAAACTCCCGGTTGGGGCGGATATGCCCCGCCGTGAAAAAGTGCATCGGGTCAAGCCCGTCCTCCCGCATCAGCTGGTTGTCAAACTCCGTCTCGATCTCGCAGTGGCTCACACCGCTTTCCCGGGTGTAGCGCTCCACATAGGGGTGGCAGGTACTGTCCAGTGCAAAGTGGCAGACGAACCCCAGCGCATAGGCCAACGCAGCATTCTTGTTGTGGGCCGTGTTCACCACGCCCCGGGCCCGGGTAAAGAACACCCGGCCCGGCTGCTCGTGCATGGCGTTGCCCAGCCGGTTCACGGGGTTGGACTGCAATGCCCGGTAGTAGAACATCAGGTCAGGCCCGTGCAGGCCCATATCATACAGCGGCCGGTATGGGGTGATCTTTTCCCGCAGCTCCCTGGGCAGCTGCACCAGAACATCCGCACCAAAGCGGCGGTGTGCATACGTAGATGGCATATCCTCTCTCCTCCTTTTCGTACCAGAATCAGTATAGCAGAATCCCACCCCCGCCGCCACCCTTCCGGGTCTGATTTGTGTAAAATTTTTGAGATATTTTTTCATCACGCCCATCCCATAGCGCAAAAACGCCCCGCCGGTCTCCCGGCAGGGCGCTTTCGCAGGGTGGTATTGCAGACCAGTTCGGTCTGTGAAACACCCGGCAGCCAAAAGCCGCCGGGCAGCCTTGACAAGCCGCTGAAAATTGACTATACTACAAATAGAAAAGGTGCTGACCTCTATCGGTCAGCTTCCCTTCCCGCGAATCAGATCAAAAGAGATTGACTGTCAGGTTTCGGAGCTGAGGCAGTCAATCTTTTTTGTTATCATCGTTTTTCCTCTGAGAGATCTTGTCTATGACCTCAAAGGTCAATCGGACTACATCAACCATCAAACTCAGCAAGCCAAGAATGAAGGTAAGCAGGGCCAGAGTCTCTAACAGATTCATTCGACATCCCTCCCTTCGCCCGCAGGCTCCGGGAAGTTTCCTTCAAAAAAGTTCCGTTCCCGGAATCCCGCTTCATTCCATGTAATAGAATTCGGCGTTCCGGGCAGGAAAGCATGACCACCAATGATACAGGCAGCACCTTTACCGCCATTCTGGCGGTATTTTTATTATATCAGGGAATCTTTCAAAGCACAATCTTTTTCTTTCTTACAAGATAAGCCAAAAGCCGCCGGGCGTTTTTGACCCGGCGGCTTTCAGCTATTCCAAACGATCAGTCTTTTTTCACCATCATCTTGCTGGCCTTATAGATATCGCCGCAGCCCAGGGTGATGACCAGATCGCCCTCCCGGGCGTTCTGTTTGACCCAGTCAGCGGCAGCCTCCAGGCTGTCCACCAGCACAGAGTTGGGGATCTGCGCCGCCAGCTTTGCGCTGGTAATGGTGGGGTCGTTGGGCTCGCGGCTGCCCATGATGGGGGTGATCACCGTAATATCAGGGATCTTGAACACATCCACAAAGTCGTTGAACAGCATCTTGGTCCGGCTGTATGTAAACGGCTGATGGACTGCGATGACACGATTGTAGCCCAGCTCCTTGGCGGTGTTCAGGGTCGCGCGGATCTCGGTGGGATGGTGGGCGTAGTCGTCCACGACCACCGCGCCGTTGCACTCGCCGTAGACCTCAAAACGGCGGCCTGCCCCCTTGAAGTTCAGGGCAGCGTTGGCGCACTCCTCCACGGTCAGGCCCACAGAGCGGCAGACAGCACACATGGCCAGTGCATTGTAAATGTTGTGGCGGCCCGGCACTGCCAGACGGATGTGGCCCAGCTCATTGGTATCCCACTCCTTCAGATCAAATTCAAAGAAGCCGGGCTTGTACTCCTGCACGTTGACAGCACGGTAATCGGCCGCATTGTCAATGGCAAAGGTGCGCACGCGGCGGTCCAGGGTGTACATGACATCCATGGTGTTCTTGTCGTCCGCATTGGCAAAGATCATAAAATGGGTCATCAGGGCAAAGCGCTTGAAGGCAAACTTCAGCTCGCCCATGCTGCCGTAATAGTCCAGATGGTCGTTATCGATGTTCAGCACCACGGACATATAGGGGGTCAGCTTGAGGAAGGTCTCGGCGAACTCGCAGGCCTCGATGACGATATCATCGCCCTTGCCGGCCTTGCCGTAGCCGCCGATGAGGGGCAGCTTGCCGCCGATGACTGCAGAGGGATCACGGCCTGCCAGCTCCAGTGCGGTGGTGATCATGGAAGTCGTGGTGGTCTTGCCGTGAGTGCCGGAAACGCAGATGCTGTCCTTGTACAGGCGGCTCACATAGCCCAGCAGAACGCTGCGCTCCACAGTGGGGATGCCATAGGAAGCGGCAGCATTCAGCTCCACGTTGTCCTTGGCAATGGCGGCAGAGTAGACCACCAGGTCAGAGCCGATCACGTTGTCCGCAGCATGACCCAGGCTGACCTTCACGCCCATCTCCCGCTCCGAGCGGATGATGCTGCCGTCCAGCACATCGCTGCCGGAGATATCATATCCCTTGGCAGTGAGGATCTGGATCAGCGGATACATACCGCTGCCGCCGCAGCCGATGAAATGGATCTTTTTTACATGATCCAGCAGATGCATGGTATAATCAGTAACGAACATAAGCAGGCAAACCTCCAATAAACAAACGGCCGCAAGGCAGACCGAATCCATCTTAATTCTTGGGTATTACTTATTATATAATTTTTGGCCGACAAAATAAACAGTTCCGAGCGAATTTTCGGAAAGAACCAGAAACTCCGGCACATTTTTGTGACAACTGTACAGATAGCCCATGGATTTTCGCCCCTTTTACACACTTCATAAAAGATTTACATTTTTTATCGGCTTGATAGCTAACAATTTTGAAGTATTTGTGGTATGATAGTTGCGAATTTTGAACTATCACGCTGCCGCCGGACGTGCGGCTGGAAAAGAGGAATCTCATTTTGAACATCAAGATCACTGCGGACAGCACCTGCGATCTGTCCGAAGCGCTGCTCCGGCAGTGGAACATCAGCCTGATCCCCATGCACATCCTCATGGGGGAGGAAAGCTATCTGGACGGCGTTACCATCCACCCCGCCGATGTATTCGCCCATGCCCAGAACGGCGGCAAAATGCCCAAATCCGCTGCCCCCAATCTGGTGGAATACACCGACTTCCTCGCCCCCTTTGCCAGAGACTACGATGCCGTCATCCACATCAATGTCGGCTCCAAATTCTCCTCCTGCTTCCAGAACGCCCGGTTGGCGGCGCAGGAGTTCGGCAACGTCTATGTTGTGGACAGCGAGAATATCTGCACCGGGCAGGGCTATCTCGTCCTGCAGGCAGCCAAGTGGGCCGCTGACGGCCTGCCGCCCAAGAACATTTCCATGCGCTTACAGGGCCTTGCCAAGCGGGTCGAGTTGAGCTTTGTGCTCAACCAGCTGGACTACATGGCCAAAAGCGGCCGCTGCTCCGGCGTGCTGGCCTTCGGGGCCAACATTCTGGGCATCAAGCCCAGCCTGGCCGTCATCGATGGTGAACTGAAAGTCGTGCGGAAGTACCGGGGCAGTCTGCCCATCTGCGTGGGCAAGTACATCACCGACCAGCTGGCGAACCGGGAGGACATCGACCGCAGCATGGTGTTCATCTCTTCCACTCAGGCAAAGCCCGGCTGCATGGAGGCCATCAAGGCCGGACTGCGGCAGTACGGCAATTTTGAGAATGTCTACGAGACCGACATCGGCACCACCATCGGCGGCTATTCCGGCCCCGGTACCATCGGCATCGTGTTTGCACGCAAGCAGTAAATTTCTCCCTGCACACAAAAAAGACGCGCTCATCACAGAGCGCGTCTTTTTTGCATGATATCCGATTTTCTCAGCTCAGCCGTCCGCTCTCTACCGAGAAGCTCAGGTCGGCCACGGCCATGGTGGATCTGCGATGGGAGACCAGCAGGACAGTTTTTTCCCTGCACTCATCCCGCACGGCCTTGAGGATGATCCCTTCGTTCAGGCTGTCCAGATTGGAGGTAGGCTCGTCCAGCAGGAGAAAGGGTGCATCGTGCAGGAAGGCACGGGCCACACCGATGCGCTGGCGCTCACCGCCGGAGAGTGCACCGCCCAGCTCGCCCACAGGGGTATCATATCCCTTGGGCAGGCTGTTGATAAAGCCATCCAGCGCGGCCTTTCTGCAGGCAGCCTCCACCTCGGCACGGGTGGCATCGCGCCGGGCGATCCGGATGTTGTTTTCTATGGTATCGTCAAACAGCTCCGTTTCCTGGGTCACAAGACTTTCCTGGGCGCGCAGGGCGGCAGTGTTCACGGCGCGGATATCACGTTCACCAAACCGGATGGTACCGCTGCTCACATCCCAGAAGCGCATGAGCAGCCGCAGGAAGGTGGATTTGCCGCTGCCGGAGCGGCCCGTGATGCCCACGATCTTCTTTTCCGGGATGGTCAGGCTCAGGTCGTGGAGCACCTCTTCCTTGGCGTAGGCAAAGCTGACATGCTCAGCCTGTGCACCGGTAAAGGTGGTATCCGCGCCGTCGATCACATCGGCAGTCACGGGGTCCTCGTCCAGCAGGTCAAGGACACGGTCGGCACTGGCGAACACCTGAGTCAGGCTGGCACCGAGGTTGGCCAGCGCCACCACCGGGCCAAAGGAGCTCAGGGCCGACAGGGTGCAGATCAGCACCCCTTCCGCGCCCAGCTGGCCATTCTGATACAGCCGGATGCTCACCCCCAGCACAGCCAGCGCCGTCAGCACGATGAGGGTGTTGGCGGCACCCACGGTCACGCCCTCGCGGTACTTCATGGCCTTCTGCTTCTCCCCCAGCGTCTCGCTGTGGGCCGTGATGCCCTCGGCACGCGCGGCGGTGTTCTGGTACTGCAGGATATCCCGCAGACCGCGCAGGCTTTCCAGCAGATAGCTGTTGGTGTCGGCCAGGGCCTGCCGGTACTCACGGGCAGCTTTGTCGCCCCGTCTGGCAGACCACACCGGCAGAGCAATGCCCACCAGCAGATAGCCTGCCAGCAGCACCAGTGCGGGCAGAATATGATAACTGGCCGTAAAGCAGGTCATGCCGGTCACACAGAGGATCGCGATGCAGACCGGCGAAATGGTGTGGGCATAGAACACCTCCAGCTGCTCGATGTCGGCGGTGATCAGGGAGATCAGGTCGCCCCGGTCACGGCCCTCCAGCTTGGCAGGGGTCAGGCGGCGAAGTGCGCCGAACACCTTATCCCGGATGAGGGCCAGCAGCTTGAAGGCGATATAGTGGTTGGAGGCCTGCTCTGCGTAGCGCAGCACGCCGCGCAGCAGGGCAAAGACAAGGATACAGACAAAGGCTGTGTTCACGCCTGCCAGCGGGCTGGGCAGGCCTGCCGCCGTGAGCAGGGCAAAGCCGCCGAAGACCGTGATAAAGGTGGCGCAGAAATGGCCGATGACACCCATGACAATGGCTGCCAGCATGATGGGCAGCATGGGCCGGACCAGCACGATCAGCCGTGCGGCAATGGCAAACGGACTGCGGTGTTTTGTGTTGTTCATGCGCTCACCTCCCCAAGGTCTTCCAGCTGTTTCTGGGCGTTGTACAGGCGGCTGTACACCCCCTGTGCCGCCAGCAGGTCATGGTGCGTTCCCTGCTCGGCAATGCGGCCTGCCTCCAGCACATAGATGCAGTCGCTGTCCACTACATTGGCCAGACGGTGGGAGATCAGGATCACTGTTTTCTTTCCCGCCAGGCTGTGGATGGCTTTCATTATATCGTTCTCGCTCTCGGCATCCACATTGGAGGTCGCCTCGTCGAACACATAGATGGGCGAATCATGCAACAGGGCACGGGCCATGGCAAGGCGCTGGCGCTGCCCGCCGGACAGGTTGGAGCCGCCCTCGTGGAGCGCCGTTGCAAGGCCGCTCTGGCTGCGGCAGAAGTCTGCAAGGTTCACCTGCTCCAGCGCCGCCCAGAGCTCGGCTTCGGCTGCATCGGGCCGGGCCATCCGGAGGTTGGCTTCCACCGTGCCCTTGAAGATGGCCGCATTGTGGGGCACCAGTGTCAGCAGGCGCAGGCGGTCGGCCTGCTTCCATTCGCTGACCGGGATGCCGCCCAGCGTAACCTCTCCCTCCGTCGCGGTGCGGGCACCGGACAGGATGGCCGCTATGGTGCTCTTGCCGCAGCCGCTTTCGCCCACCAGCGAGACAAAACTGCCCTGCGGGATGGTCAGGGACACATCGTGCAGGATGGTGCGCTCCTTCTCGTAACCAAAAGTGACATGCTCCAGCGCAAGGGTGCTGTCGGCCGGGTCGGCGGTCTTTTCGCCATCTTCAGGCTCCTGGGCAGAGAGCAGCCTGAAGATCTTCTCAGCCGAAGCCGCGCCATTCATGGCAATGTGGAAGTAGCTGCCCAGCAGGCGCAGGGGCAGGAAGAAATCCGCCGCCAGCAGGAGGATGGTCAGGGCGCTGGTCAGGCTGAGCTGGCCTTTGGCAAAGGCCGAGGCCGCGCTGATGATGCCAAGACCCGCACCGCCGTAGGCCATCAGATCCATCAGGGTCACGCTGTTCAGCTGCATGGTCAGCACCTTCATGGTGATCTTGCGGAATCGCTCGGCCTGGGCATTCATCTCCTCGTGCTTCCAGCCGTCTGCCTGATAGATCTTCAGAGTGGTCAGGCCCTGGATGTTCTCCAGAAAGCTGTCGCCCAGGGTGGTGTACTCGCCCCAGTATTTGTTCAGCAGTTTCTTGGCGAACTTCTGCACCGCCACAATGGACAGGGGGATGAGCGGCACACAGCACAGCAGGAGGATGGCCGAGCGCGCGTGCACGCCCACCAGCAGCACAAACAGGGTCACAGGGGCCAGCAGGCTGTAAAACAGCTGGGGCAGATACTTTGCAAAGTATGTGTCGATCTGCTCCACACCCTCGCTGGCCAGCATCACGGCTTCACTGGTGGCCACCGTCTCGCTGTAACCGGCCCCCAGCCGGGTGAGCTTTGCATAGATGCTGCTGCGCAGGGTGCGCTTGACATCCTTGGAAGCCCGGTCGCTCATATCGGAGGCGCAGAGGGTAAGGCCATAGCGCACCGGCACAGTCAGCAGACAGAGCAGCATCCCCTGCCAGAGGGCATTGCCGGTCAGGCTGCCCGCAAACACGCCGCCGATGAGGCGGGATACCGTCATCACCAGTACCACATTGCACAGCATCCCCAGCCACTGGAACAGCACGTTCAGCCCCACATAGCGCAGGGCCTTCCGATCGAAGGAAAGCAGTTTCTTGTTGATCACGAAGCGTTCTCCTTTTCAGATTCATCCGGGCCGAACAGGCGGTCATATTCGCCGGTAAAAGCCCGTTCGGGCAGGGCCGAAGTCAGAGCCAAAGCGGCATTATAGCGTTCCTCCTCGGTCATGTCGATGCGCACAGGCGGAAAATGCGTCAGCACCGTTTCCAGTTGAGCCCTGACCGCCTTTGCCACAAAGATGCCCCGATCGGTCAGATAGATTTTGCCATAGTGTTCCTTCACGATCATTCCCCGATCCATCAGCAGGTTCATAATGCGCACCACGCTGGGCTTGGTCACGTTCAGCTTCTCGGCAATGCTGCGGGAGCAGATATCCAGATGCGTCTGGGAGACCTCATAGATGGCCAGGAGATACCGCAGATGGGCTGCTGTCAGTTCCATAGTATCACTCTCTCCTATAATAATGTAAGCCGCTTCCAGTGTTATCCAAAGCTAACTTTTTTCATTCTAAAAAAGGGCGCGGGCCGATTGGATGTTCGACCCGCGCCCAGCGGTTTTTACTGATCAGTGGCAGCCGCTGCAGCCGCCGCAATTGCCATTGCAGCCGCCCTCGCCGCAGCCCCCACAGCCGCCATGCTTGTGGGAGTGCCATGTGGCCCAGCCCACACCGCCAAACACGATAGCACCTACAATGATGGTAGGCAGATTAAAGTTCGTGGCCAGGAATTCCATCATACAGAACACACCCTTTCAAACTGGACAGATGATTTTACTTGATCTTGGAAACGTCGATCTTGACCTCGTTGTCGCCAACGTACTTGTTGGGGCGGAACATCAGGTACAGGAATGCGGCAAAAATCACGATTGCCACGATGGTGAAGAAGTTGAAGCCAACCTCACCGGTGATCAGACCACCGATCTGGTACACGACCAGAGCCGCGCAGTAAGCCAGAGCGCACATATAACCGATAGCGATGGCAGTCCACTTGCCGTTGTTCATCTCACGCTTGATCGCGCCCATAGCAGCGAAGCAGGGAGCGCACAGCAGGTTGAAGATCATAAAGGCGTAAGCGGACAGAGCGGTGTAATCCTGCGCAACTGCTGCCCAGATCTCATCACCGTTCTCAGACAGCTCGCCGCCGAAGTGATACAGAACACCGAAGGTGCCAACCACGTTCTCCTTTGCGATCAGACCAGAGACGGAAGCAACGGTTGCACGCCAGTTGCCGAAGCCCAGAGGAGCGAAGATCCAGGCGATCTTGGTAGCGATAGCGGCCAGGACTGAGTTGTCCTGATCCTCGACCATGCCGAAGGCACCATTCTCGAAACCGAAGCCCTGCAGGAACCACAGCACAACGGTAGCTGCCAGAATGACGGAACCGGCGCGCTTGATGAAGGACCAGCCGCGCTCCCAGGTGGCACGGAAAACGTTGCCCCATGCAGGCACATGGTAAGCGGGCAGCTCCATAACGAAGGGTGCGGGGTCGCCAGCGAAGAGCTTGGTCTTCTTCAGAATAACACCGGAGCAAATGATGGCAGCCATGCCGATGAAGTAAGCGGAAACAGCAACCAGAGAGGAACCACCGAACATTGCACCTGCGATCAGGCCGATGATGGGCATCTTAGCGCCGCAGGGGATGAAGCAGGTGGTCATAATGGTCATACGGCGGTCACGCTCGTTCTCGATGGTACGGGAAGCCATAACACCGGGCACGCCGCAGCCGGTACCGACCAGCACGGGGATGAAGCTCTTGCCGGACAGGCCGAAACGGCGGAAGATACGGTCCATGATGAAGGCGACACGGGACATATAGCCCACATCCTCCAGGATGGACAGCAGGAAGAACAGAACCAGCATCTGGGGAACGAAGCCCAGCACCGCGCCGACACCGGCCACGATACCGTCCATGATCAGGCCGTACAGCCAGCCTGCCACACCGATGCTCTCCAGGAAGCCGCCCAGCGCGCCCGGCACGATCTCACCAAACAGGACATCGTTGGTCCAGTCGGTCGCAAAGGTGCCGATAGCCCAGCCGCCATCTGCAATGGAGGTGCCCATGGACAGGGAGTACATCAGGAACATGACC
>ERZ779850.1362-NODE-1362-length-24360-cov-53.256655_pt1 | contig 24360 bp, 22 predicted proteins | sample MGYA00511249_ERZ779850 | MGnify/ENA primary metagenome ERZ779850 (study PRJEB29588, sample SAMEA2162475) | human gut metagenome | biome: human gut; feature: human-associated habitat; material: faeces | place: Denmark | collected 2008/2010 ...
GCTTTTTGTTGTGAAAAGGGTATATTTACCCTAACTTCACTTTGTCATTTAAGCTGGTAAAGACAAAATCCAATTTGGATAGATTAAAAAGTGGTGTAAATAAATATTATTTAAAATCCATTTTGGAAAGATTTATTAAATTATATCATAATTAATTGTAAATATCAAATGTACTAAATTTATAAAAATAAATGTATTTATAAGCTTATTTATAAAAAAATTTTCTTAGAAAATATATATTAGGTATTGACAAACAAAATTGTGAACGCTATACTGTAATTAGAGTTGTGAAATATCATAACTCTAATAACGAAATCTAATACTATTAAAATAATAAATGGAGGTAAATATGAAAATCTTATTGCGATTTTATTTGCAAAACAATAAGCTGCCGATTGATTATCGACGAATTATGCTTTCGTTTTTTAAACGGTCACTGTCAGATATTGCCGAGGGAAAATATTATGAAAAATATTATTTTACACCGGAACGCAGAAATTTTACTTTTGCGGTGAATCTGCCTATGCCGAAGTTTTCTAAAACGGAAATTCAACTCGGGAAAAATCAACTAAACATTACTTTTTCAACAGCTGACTATAATACGGGATGTATTTTTATGTCTGCTTTTATAAAGCAAAAGGACAAGCCGATTCCAGCTCCGCTCGGCAACGAAATGAAACTTGTCAGTGTTAATCTTGTGCCGGAAAAAAATGTTACTTCATCATCCGCTGTTGTGAAAATGCTTAGCCCTTTGTGTATCAGATTACATAAAGCCGAGAATAATTCGGATAGGTATATTTCGGTTGCAAATCCGGATTTTACGGAGATTGTAAAACAGGTAATTAAAGAGCAGCTTGTTGAAAGCGGTTTTGATGAAAAGTTAATTTCAAACTTTGAAATTAAACCGTTAAACGCAAAAAAAACAGTGGTTTATCACTACAAAAACTACATTGAATGCAGTTTAGGCAGTTTTAGTATTAATGCCGATAAATCGGTTATTAATTATCTGCTGAAAAGCGGTATAGGTTCACGAAAATCCGCAGGATTTGGCTTTGCCGAGCTTTTATCGGAGGGAGGTGAACCGAATTAATGAAAACAAAGATTGATTACTTTGATTATGACACTTTGCTGCAGCCTACCGATTGGAGGTTTGCAGCAGCCGTTGTCGGTTTATGTAAATATTTTGATTACTTTGGAATTGATTACAAAGTGCTCTGTGATGTTGAAGAAAAGCCCGATAATTATATCCACGGCTTTGACGGTATTATTTACAAAAGTGAAGATATAACAGAAGAAAAATATCTTGAGTTTGCAGAGAACTATTTTGAAAAATATATGACTCACAAAAATATTTTAAACATTCTCGAAAGTCAAGAATTCAGTGAAGAACAAATTAAATTGGTAAACGACCTTGTTAAGAGCAAAACAGTTCTTAAAGGGCTATTTGACAAAATAAAATTTGATGGAACAAATAAAGATATTTTTATTTGTTCCATTGAAGAAAACAGGGCGGAAATTATAAAGAATATCTTTAAAAACGGCAATAACCTTTATAAGAATTACTGCAATGAACGACTTATTTTTACCGAAGATAACAGCACTTGCAGACTTAGAGGCTACAATGTTGACAAAGACAGAAAAACAAGTAATCTCGGCTTTTGTTTTTCAAAGGAAAGTTTTGAGAGCAATGATATTTTAGAATTTGATTTTATACCGTTTGCTTTTTCAAATTCTGATATGAGAGAAACTTATTTTGTGAATAACAATTTTTCTGTTAAGTCTTTAACTCAAACAAACTATGCTTTTTCAAATCAACTTAGCAGTACAGAAAATAAAGACGACAAAAACAAACTAATGCTTGTTTTGCAAAATTCAAAGGATTATATAAGCTATGATGTTGAAATTATATCAAAATCTCAAGATAAGGCTTATTACGAAACATTCTTTGTACGACTTGAAAGATTAAAAAAGTTAAGAGAATTATCGGGAAAATCATTAAACTTTGTCAAAAAAATCAATGATGATTATTGGTTTAATCTTGAGAAAGAAGTTTATATGCGTTGTCTTAACAATGTGTTGCTTGACGATGTAATTTTAATGATGCTTAAGTTTTATTTTGATGATAATGCCGGTAAAGGCTATATAAAAAGCAGAACTGATATGCTAATAGACATAAATGTATCTTGGAAAGGAAATGAAATTATGGATGAAATTAAGTCAGCAAAAAGTTGTGGATTTTTAACTTCCAAAAAACTAATTGAAATGAAAAGCAGTAATAAAATTAATTCATATAAGCAAAAAATAATCAGTGCTCTTTGCGCACATGATTACGACAGAGCAAAAGAGATTATACTTAGTTTGTCTGCTTATGTCGGAATGGAATTTTCATTTTTCTATACATTTCTTGAAAATGCGGAAGAAAATAAAGATCTTGCATTTGCTTTTGCAAGCGCATTAATTGAAGTAAGCTCAAAAAATAACTAATATAAAGGAGATTTTATTATGAAAAATAAAGCATTAACATTAACTGTAATCGCAAATATGACAAGCAACTACGGCGAAAGCCTAGGTAATATTTCAAGTGTACAAAAGGTATTCAGAGGCGGAAAAGAGTACGCTACAAGAAGTCGTGAGAGCCTTAAAAACGCTATCTGTGTTCAGTCGGGTTTTTATGATGATTTACAGACATCAATCGACGGAGCAATGCAGAAACTTGTTAATGAAGATGTAAATGCCGCAACATGCCGTGCACTTGAGGGTGGATATATGTCAACAAAAGACGTTACATACATCCGTAACAGTTCTTTCTATCTTACAGACGCTGTTGCTACAGAGCCGTTTATTAATGATGCCCGTTTTCACAATAACCTTTACCTTGCAACCAATTATGCTATGGCACACGGTTTAAATGTTCAAAACAATGCAAAGGATTGCGGTCTTATGCCTTATCAGTATGAATATGACAAGTCATCTAAAATTTACAGTCTTACAATTGACCTTGAAAAAATCGGTAAGGACGAAAACTTTGGTGCAGAGGCAGATAACGCCGAAAAGTGCGAAAGAGTAATTGATCTTATTAACGCAGTAGAAAATCTTTCACTTGTCGTTAAGGGAAATCTTGATAACGCAGAGCCGATTTTTGTGGTAGGCGGTCTTTCACCGAGAAAAACTCATATTTTTGAAAATGCTGTTTCTGTTTCAGGCAAAAGACTTATTATAGAGCCGATTAAGGAAAAACTTGCTCAAGGTTACAGTTGTGCACTTATGCGTAACGGCGAGCTTTCAAACGAGGACGAAATTGTAAGAGAACTTAATCCTGTAAGTATGACAGAATTTTTTGAAAATCTCAGAGGTCAGGTTAAAGAGTATTTTTCGGAGTAAGGCGGAATTAATATGAAAGCAATTAGACTTCATATAAAACAAAACAGTGCAAATTACAAAAAAGAAGAAACTGTACAAAACCGTATGACATTTCCTTTACCGCCGTATTCAACTGTTATCGGAGCACTTCATAAGGCTTGCGGTTATACATCTTATCATCCTATGCAAGTAAGCGTACAGGGAAAGTACGGTTCTCTAAAAACAAAAATGTATAAGGACGATTGTTTTCTTAACAGTCTTAATGATGACAGAAATTTGCTTGTAAAAATGGAAAATCCCGATATGCTTTCAAGTGCATATCAGGTTGTGGCTACTGCACAAAAGGCTCAAGGAAACAGTTTTGAAAAAGGCATTACAATTAATGTAATTAATGAAAAATTGCTTGAAGAATACCGCTTTTTAAAGCGTACAAAACGCAGAATCGACAAGCATAAAAAAATCATTAATAAAATGAAAACTCGGCTCAAAGAAATGAAAGCCGATGAAAATATTTCTGCCGAAGAAGTAAAAGAATTTGATAAGCGTATTAAGCATATAAAGGCTGTGTATGATGAGTACGAAAAGGTAAAGTATACTATTCCGTATTCCCATTTCAGAACGCTTGCAAAAGGCCCTAAGTATTATGAACTTCTATGCGATATTGAACTTATCATTCATATAGTTGCAGATGAAAATACTATGAATGATATTATGGATAATATCGGAAATCTTACTGCAATCGGCAGAGGAGAGGATTTTGTAGAAGTTCTTGAGTGTGCGGAAACAGAGCTTTTTGATGTTGACGAAGATGTCGATTACGGAGAAGCTGATTTTGATGTTTATATGCCTGTCGAGTATCTCGAAATTAATAAAGACGATATGGATATAATCTCTAAAACGGAAGGCGGATACACAGGCGGTACAAAATATTTAATGCCAAAGGATTACAAAACTGTGCAGTTAAAGGGCGGTATGAGAAAACGAGTGTTTAATCGTGTACCTATTATTTTCTGTCAACTTAACTATATTGAAAACGGTTGTAAAGGCATAATGCTTGACAAAACCGAGAACGGTATATATTCAGTGTTTTTAGCTTGAGGTATTTATAATGAATATAGAAGATAAACTTGCAAAACCCGACAAAACAATAGGACAACATTCAAATGAGCTTATAGAGCAGGCAAAACTGCTCTATAAGCTCGGCTATATAAAATCTGATGATTTATACTCTGATTTACTTGTTTCATGTTTAAAACATGATAACGGTAAGGCAAATTCTCAATTTCAAAAAAGAATTACTAAAGGCGGAAATTTTCAACCTGAACAAGAAATTCCACACAGTATACTTTCGACTTTTTTTATTGATAAATCAGAATGTATAAAACCTATAAGTGTATATTTTGCTGTGCTTTATCATCACTATAACAAAGACTCTCCTGTTACAGTGTTTAAAGAAAACCGTGAGCTTATAGAAAAATTCCTTGCTGAATTTGGCTTTGATACAAACTCTTACAATAAAATGAAGAGAAATATTAAGAAAATCAAAGCTTTATTTGAAACCGAACTTTCTGATGAAGAAAAACAATACGCTGTTTTATTAAAAGGTCTTTTACATAAATGTGATTACAGTGCAAGTGCAGGTCTTGACTGCGAAAAGGTCAACGATTTTTTGACTGATTCTTTAAACAATTGGAAAAATACCCGAAATATACATTACAATGAATTGCAAGAATTTTGCATTAAAAATACCGACAGCAATTTAATTGTAACCGCACCTACAGGTATGGGCAAAACCGAGGCGGGATTGCTTTGGTGCGGGGACAATAAATGTTTTTTCGTTTTGCCGTTAAAAACAGCTATCAATGCGATGTACGAAAGAATTAAAAAACTTTGCGGAGATAATTCTCAAGAAGATTATAAGGAAAGAGTGGCACTTGTTCACTCCGATATGAAATCCTATTATTTGGAAGATTCAATAATTAGCGGAAAAAATTATGATTTTGCGTATGCACAATGCAGTAAACAGCTTGCACTTCCGATTACAATTTGTACGCCTGATCAGATATTTGACTTTGCATTGAAATATGCAGGTTATGAATACAAACTTGCGGTAGCGTCATATTCAAAGTTTATTATTGATGAGATACAGATGTATTCACCTGATGTTTTGGCTGCAATTATTTATGCAATTGAGATGATTCATACTTTGGGTGGTAAAGTGGCTGTAATTACCGCAACTTTGCCTCCGTTTGTAAGAAACGAGATTGAAAAAATACTCGGAACAGATGTAAAAACATCCGATTTTTCTGATAAAGGAAAGCTAAGGCATAATGTAAAAGTATATGAAAAAAACTTGCAGTCTGACGATATTATAAAAATATTTGATGATACAATATGCGATAAAGTAAAAAAATATCTTGTCGTTTGCAATTCAATTGATATTGCAAATAAGATGTACACCGAAATAAAAAATTCGGATATTAACGCAAGTGTAAATCTGTTTCATTCCAATTTTACAAAAAATGACAGAAAAACTAAAGAAAATGCGATTTTGGCAGCCTCTGAAAAAACTAACGAAAGTATGAATATACCTGAAATATGGATTTCAACATCCGTAGTCGAAGCAAGTCTTGACATTGATTTTGATATTCTTATTACCGAGTTATCAGATTTATTTTCCCTGTTCCAACGCTTTGGCAGAGTAAACAGAAAGGGTAATAAAGACTTTTCATCTTACAATTGTTTTGTATTTACTGAAATTCAAGGTAATGCACATCGTTTTGTTGACGATGCTATTCATTCGTTGTCAAAACAGGCAATTTTAAGCGTTGACGGAATTATCTCTGAAGTTCTTAAAAAAGAACTTATAGATGAGTACCTTTCGGTTGAAAAAATCGAAAAATCAAAATATTTTCAAGAATATCGTAAAATTTATAAATATTATAAAGAAAATGTCGATTATCTCTCTCTTAAAAAAGATGGAATAAGAAGTATTGACAGAAGTGACGCTGTGCCGATTGATGTTTATAATCAAAATGAGAGTGCCATAGAAAAAGCTTTGGAAGTTTTAAAATCAGATACTTATTCAAGAGATGATAAACTTAAAGCAAACGAAGAAATACTTGGCTTCACGGTTTCCGTACCTAAATTCAGAATTGACGATTACGAAATAAAAAAATTAAAAATGCCATATACTGAATTACCTGTTATTAACAGCAGTTATGATTCCGAATGCGGCATCAGATTTGATAAGGAAAAGAAAACCAAAAAGCAAGATAAATCTGATGATAACGGAGAACCTGATAATTTTATATGAGGTATGATTATGGACGAAAATAATATTTCGGGTATGCATATTTATTATTACTATGTGTGTAAAAGAAAGCTGTGGTATTTTTCAAACGGTTTGGCAATGGAAAGTGAAAACGAAAATGTCAAAATCGGAAAACTTATAGATGAAACCACTTATAAGCAAAAGAAAAAACATATTATGATCGACAACACAATCAATATTGATTTTATTACCGAGCATAAACTTTTACATGAGGTAAAGAAAAGCAGAAAGATAGAGGAAGCGGGTATTGCTCAACTTAAATACTATCTTTATTATCTGAAAAAGCGTGGGGTAGAGGGAATAAAAGGCAGAATTGATTATCCTTTGCTAAAGCAAAGTCTTAATGTTGAACTTAGCGAAGAAGATGAAAGAGAGCTTGAAAGTGCGGCAGCTGATATAGTAAAAATTATATCGGCTGCTTTGCCGCCAAAATTTAAAAGTAAAAGAATTTGCAAATCATGTGCTTACTATGATTTGTGCTGTATTTGAGGTGATAAAATGCAGGAAAGTTATTACATATATTCGTCAGGCAATTTAACTCAAAAAGACAACACATTAAGATTTACTGCAATTGACGGAAATGTAAAAGATCTTCCGATAGAAAATATTAAAGAAATTTATATTATGAATGAAATAACGGTTACATCTAAATTGCTGAACTTATTTTCAAAATACGGAATACTTGTACATTTCTTCAATTACTATCAATTTTACATAGGAAGTTTTTGCCCAAAGGAAACAAAACTTGCAGGTCAGCTTTTGGTTAAGCAAGTGCTTGCTTACGGCGACTATTCAAACAGATTATCAATAGCAAGAGAATTTATAGTTGCTGCGTCTTATAATATTTACAGAAACTTAAGATACTACAACGGCAGAGGCAAGAATGTGTCAGAGCAAATGGCTGCTATTGAAAATTTGAGGAGGAAACTTGCAGATGTAGAAACCATAGAAGAGTTGATGGGAATTGAAGGCAATATTCGTCAGGAATATTACAAAGCGTGGAATGTAATTATTGATCAAAATATTGAATTTGATAAAAGAGTTTATCATCCTGCCGACAATATGATTAACAGCCTTATTTCATATGTCAATTCTCTTGTATATACAAAAACTCTGGCGGAAATTTATAAAACCCAACTTAATCCTACAATAAGCTATCTTCATCAGCCGGGTACAAGGCGATATTCTCTTGCACTTGATGTTTCGGAAATTTTCAAACCGCTGATTGCGGATCGTCTGATCTTTTCTTTGCTTAATCGAAAACAAATAACAGAAAGCAGTTTTGTAGAAGGACTTAACGGTTTGCAACTTACCGAAAGAGCGTCACGAATAATTACATCTGAATTTGACGAAAAATTAAAGACAACTATTTTTCACAAAGAACTTAATAAAAATGTTTCTTATCAATTCTTAATCAGACTTGAACTTTATAAACTGATAAAGCACATTATAGGAGAAAAAGAATATAAAGGCTTTGAAATGTGGTGGTAAATATTGTATGTAATTCTTGTATATGATATAATATGTGATGAAAGGGGCAGAAAAATACTTCCAAAGGTATTTAAGATTTGCAAAAAATATCTTGTACATATTCAAAACTCTGTTTTTGAAGGAAACTTAAGTAAAGCAAACTCACTTGCTTTGCAAAAAGAACTTGATGTTTATATCAGAAAAGACAAGGATTCGGTAATAATGTTTCATACCCGTGAAGAACGGTGGATGAATAAAGATTTTCTTGGAAAAACGGATGATAAAACATCAAATTTTTTGTAACGCTTTTATTGTCGACCTGACATAGCACAAAACCCCCGGCAGGTTGACAGAACCTAAAAATCAAGTAATCATCGGTATAGTTGCTTTTGATATATTGAAATGGCAGTAGTATTTGATAAATATTTGGTATATCGACAAAACAGCACAGAAAAATGCCGATGATTACTTATCCTTTTATCCCACGGCTATAAATCTATCCATATTGGATTTTAAATCTTCTTAATATTACTGGTAAGGCTACTTTGGACTACTATAAATCTATCCATATTGGATTTTAAATTTATTTGTATTATTTCGTCTGTGTTTTTCTCTGTTCTATAAATCTATCCATATTGGATTTTAAATCATAAAAAAGACACAAATAAGAGTTATTCTCCCTGTCTATAAATCTATCCATATTGGATTTTAAATTCTATTTTTTAAATTTAATATTAAGGAGTTATAACTATAAATCTATCCATATTGGATTTTAAATGAAACTATCCTTTATTTCTTATTTTTGGCTTTTCTCTATAAATCTATCCATATTGGATTTTAAATCTCTTTGGCGCTCACTTGCTTGTGTGAGTTAGTAGTCTATAAATCTATCCATATTGGATTTTAAATGTTTTAATTTCTGATTATCAGTGTAGAATTTTTTTCTATAAATCTATCCATATTGGATTTTAAATTTTCTGAATTGAAAGAGTTTTCTTTGTCTGACGGTACTATAAATCTATCCATATTGGATTTTAAATGAAGATGACACTTTCAAATGGTGGTGGGAGGAAGATCTATAAATCTATCCATATTGGATTTTAAATATGAGAAAATGCTTGATGATACACATCTAAAGAATACTATAAATCTATCCATATTGGATTTTAAATTTTTCAATAATATGTACATAACATCTTATGTAACTACTATAAATCTATCCATATTGGATTTTAAATGAAGATGACACTTTCAAATGGTGGTGGGAGGAAGATCTATAAATCTATCCATATTGGATTTTAAATTCCGGAACTATAACATCAGTTAATATTTTCATCATCTTCTATAAATCTATCCATATTGGATTTTAAATAACCATAGCAGGGATATTTTTTACATTATCCCAAATGCTATAAATCTATCCATATTGGATTTTAAATGCGAGTTTCCGGTGGGGCTGTTGCTTGCAACAGCTCTATAAATCTATCCATATTGGATTTTAAATGCGAGTTTCCGGTGGGGCTGTTGCTTGCAACAGCCTATAAATCTATCCATATTGGATTTTAAATATTGAGCGTATACATTCTAAATCTATAGATAAGCGCTATAAATCTATCCATATTGGATTTTAAATGCGAATCAAAATTACCGATCACATCAAGCTTAGCTCTATAAATCTATCCATATTGGATTTTAAATGCTAATTTTCTGTAGTACCTTTTTCGTGTTTCCGTGGCTATAAATCTATCCATATTGGATTTTAAATATGCATCGTGGGCAGACAGCAACAACGAATATTGTACTATAAATCTATCCATATTGGATTTTAAATACGGGTATGCTAATGATACATAATGTGTCAAGTTATGCTATAAATCTATCCATATTGGATTTTAAATTAATACCGAGCACGATACAGAGCAGGACGGTTACGCCTATAAATCTATCCATATTGGATTTTAAATGCGTATCTATCTTGCAGATCTGTATATGTGCCTTGCTATAAATCTATCCATATTGGATTTTAAATCGCTTTCAGCATCGATATAAACACATATAAGTTAACTATAAATCTATCCATATTGGATTTTAAATGCATCCAAATAAGCGAGGTACTTGTCGTTCGGTACATCTATAAATCTATCCATATTGGATTTTAAATTCTGCAAAACCGACTGCCCGCAACATTGAGTTTGACTATAAATCTATCCATATTGGATTTTAAATGCTCAAAAAATTCTTTCTTGAGTACGAGTTTGTCGTCTATAAATCTATCCATATTGGATTTTAAATTTGTTATATGTGTCCTTGTATGTTTGATAATTGTTACTATAAATCTATCCATATTGGATTTTAAATAGGCTTGTTAAAATAAAAGCCTTGTATTTCATTTCTCTATAAATCTATCCATATTGGATTTTAAATAGCCGACATTCGGTCACAGCTTGACGAAGTGGCGGCTATAAATCTATCCATATTGGATTTTAAATATTGAAATCGAATAATCGTTTTGTTTTTTAGGGTTATCTATAAATCTATCCATATTGGATTTTAAATCGAATATCAGAAAGTCAAGGACAAGGAGACCGTAGACTATAAATCTATCCATATTGGATTTTAAATAGCAGACAACCAATCCAGGTGATGTTCGTGCAGTAACTATAAATCTATCCATATTGGATTTTAAATAATCGTGGCTCAATTTCGAGGAGCTTAACAACGAAACTATAAATCTATCCATATTGGATTTTAAATTCTTGATGTGACTAATAAGATAATGGATGACTTATCCTATAAATCTATCCATATTGGATTTTAAATAATTATACAAAACATTGATTGCAAGTTAGTTTATTGCTATAAATCTATCCATATTGGATTTTAAATGTGACAGCAGTCAATGAAAATGGCGATAATGTCATCTATAAATCTATCCATATTGGATTTTAAATAAGTGTGAAAAATGCGGTGCAGATGTACACCCAATGCTATAAATCTATCCATATTGGATTTTAAATACCCTGAACTGAAAACAACCGCCTCGGGTGTTGAAATCTATAAATCTATCCATATTGGATTTTAAATACAAAGAAGTTAAACATATGATATATTTGGACAGGCTATAAATCTATCCATATTGGATTTTAAATATCGCTTATAGCTTCATAAACTAACGATGGTGTATACTATAAATCTATCCATATTGGATTTTAAATAAGAGTTTATTTTACTTAATAAAATTTTTCAAGGCGCTATAAATCTATCCATATTGGATTTTAAATAGTTCGTCAAAAACAAAATCGCACAAAAATGATAAAACTATAAATCTATCCATATTGGATTTTAAATATGAAAAAATTTAAGAAAATTGACATTATAGACTACTATAAATCTATCCATATTGGATTTTAAATACGTTGCAAACATTAATTGATATTCAGCAATATTTTCTATAAATCTATCCATATTGGATTTTAAATCTGACTTGTCAAATTCCGATAGCATAACAATTTTCTCTATAAATCTATCCATATTGGATTTTAAATAAAAAAATTTCAATCAAAAAGACTTTTGAACTTGTCTATAAATCTATCCATATTGGATTTTAAATAAACGGGAAATTGCGCCGTTGATGTAAATATGACGGGCTATAAATCTATCCATATTGGATTTTAAATATTATAACATTATAATCGGCTTGCTTTCTATCAATACTATAAATCTATCCATATTGGATTTTAAATTTAAAAACGGAAGAAGGATTTTTTATTGGCGATTACTATAAATCTATCCATATTGGATTTTAAATATTTTGTTATCGCAACTGCTCAGATTGATAAAATACTATAAATCTATCCATATTGGATTTTAAATATCTCTGAAAAATATATACAATATTTGTTAACTGTACTATAAATCTATCCATATTGGATTTTAAATGGAATATAGCAAAAATTGATTATAGTTATATTTGTCTATAAATCTATCCATATTGGATTTTAAATCGTTGCAAACATTAATTGATATTCAGCAATATTTTTCTATAAATCTATCCATATTGGATTTTAAATTGAATGCTTTAATAGACTTAAGATTATTCCCGTTTCTATAAATCTATCCATATTGGATTTTAAATCTGTCCTGCCGTGATACTTTCAATATCGTGCGGCGCCTATAAATCTATCCATATTGGATTTTAAATTATTTGACTAATAGTCGTCCGTTTGATGAAAAATCGCTATAAATCTATCCATATTGGATTTTAAATATGATTCTCTTCTGCATTTCCGAAAGTTTTTCAAAACTATAAATCTATCCATATTGGATTTTAAATAGATTGAAAGAGCACCCTCTTGCTCTTTCAGGCGAAACTATAAATCTATCCATATTGGATTTTAAATACTCAAAAAAGCCTTTGCGTTAAAACCGTTTTCTTGCTATAAATCTATCCATATTGGATTTTAAATAAATAAGTTTATATGACTTGAGAGTATATCTCTGCACTATAAATCTATCCATATTGGATTTTAAATAATTGAAAGTTACACAAAGAAAGATTTTCAGTTAACTATAAATCTATCCATATTGGATTTTAAATTCAATTACAACAAATTCAATCCTGAAAAGGACGGCTCTATAAATCTATCCATATTGGATTTTAAATGTGATGTTGGGAATATCGTCGTCAGGAAAGCTGATAACTATAAATCTATCCATATTGGATTTTAAATATGTAAAATTAATCGGTTATCGTGGGGTAATGATGACTATAAATCTATCCATATTGGATTTTAAATAGATTGAAAGAGCACCCTCTTGCTCTTTCAGGCGACTATAAATCTATCCATATTGGATTTTAAATACAGTAAAGGCAAAATTTTTCAACAGCAAGACAACCTATAAATCTATCCATATTGGATTTTAAATATAAACGACATCCCAACATTCGTCCACTATTGCACTTCTATAAATCTATCCATATTGGATTTTAAATAGCACAAGGTTAATTCTGTCGATAATCTTGGTTTTCTATAAATCTATCCATATTGGATTTTAAATCAGCACGGCAACTGGCACAATATTTTTGACTTGCGGCTATAAATCTATCCATATTGGATTTTAAATCAACTTGTCAGATACAAGATTAAAGATTTAAAGACTATAAATCTATCCATATTGGATTTTAAATAAGCAACTTAATACTACAAATATCGTTGTGTCAAACTATAAATCTATCCATATTGGATTTTAAATTAACTCTGCTGGAACAACTACTCAACCCAGTTCAGACTATAAATCTATCCATATTGGATTTTAAATTATGGTGTTATAATATTTAATGTAAACACCGAACGCTATAAATCTATCCATATTGGATTTTAAATTTAATAGTGAGAAGATTTTTAAAATCCTGCCAGACGCTATAAATCTATCCATATTGGATTTTAAATTCTAAAATTGAAGGTGATTTTTTTATTAATAAAACCTATAAATCTATCCATATTGGATTTTAAATCCTGTTGATGAGGATGAGAAAGCAAAGAATTTATTGCTATAAATCTATCCATATTGGATTTTAAATTAATAAATACAGAGCTATCAAAAAATGATGTGTTAAACTATAAATCTATCCATATTGGATTTTAAATAGAAATGTTAAAGGTTCGAATGAATTAAGTAACTGCTCTATAAATCTATCCATATTGGATTTTAAATTCTGTTGCGACTACTTCAAGTTTTATTGATTTTAACCTATAAATCTATCCATATTGGATTTTAAATAAACGATAGATTGGCTTGCTGGTCGAGGTCGATTAGCCTATAAATCTATCCATATTGGATTTTAAATGCAACTGATGATATTAAAGCAGCTTTCTATGATTCACTATAAATCTATCCATATTGGATTTTAAATGTGACATCATGATTAACAGTTTGAATTTGCTAAAACTATAAATCTATCCATATTGGATTTTAAATCTCTTGAAGCAGAGGTAACGCACATTACCTCAAACATCTATAAATCTATCCATATTGGATTTTAAATATTAAAACAGGCGCAAGCATTACGATTCGCAATTGTGCTATAAATCTATCCATATTGGATTTTAAATGCCTTAACTGATGAGGATTTCATACGCTCTACAAGCTATAAATCTATCCATATTGGATTTTAAATTAGGAAAATATAGCCCCTGTGAAGCGGTGCATCACCTATAAATCTATCCATATTGGATTTTAAATATAAAAAAAATTCAATCAAGGAGGCAACAAAATGACTATAAATCTATCCATATTGGATTTTAAATAAAACACTTGATGATATCGAGAATTATATAAACCGTCTATAAATCTATCCATATTGGATTTTAAATTTGTAGTTGACAATGCTCAACGATTTTTCTCTTTTCTATAAATCTATCCATATTGGATTTTAAATTAGCTCTGATATGCTCAAGGCTGTTTGTATCTGTACTATAAATCTATCCATATTGGATTTTAAATGATAATTCTAAGTACTTCTTCATAAATAATGACGGCTATAAATCTATCCATATTGGATTTTAAATAAAACGCAAATTTAAAAATCGGAGTGTATTGGTACACTATAAATCTATCCATATTGGATTTTAAATAATGGAACATTAGAATATACAATCGTAAAAAGAAATGCTATAAATCTATCCATATTGGATTTTAAATTTTAATCTCTTATACTACAGATAAACTACAGATTTTCTATAAATCTATCCATATTGGATTTTAAATTAAAAATGTCCCCTTATTAGTAAGATTTAACAATACTATAAATCTATCCATATTGGATTTTAAATAGAGTTCAACAAGATTTCTTTCGTTAATCTTTTCAATCTATAAATCTATCCATATTGGATTTTAAATTAACGAAAGTAAACCATATTATCGGAAGTATATTGACTATAAATCTATCCATATTGGATTTTAAATTATATTTTTATATTGTCAAGCATAGAAAGAGAAAACTATAAATCTATCCATATTGGATTTTAAATCTGACAAATATTTGCATTGTGTCATTACTTCGCAACTATAAATCTATCCATATTGGATTTTAAATATGCGGTATATCATCCGACTTGTTACGCTCAGCAGCTATAAATCTATCCATATTGGATTTTAAATAAAGCGTCTTTATAGTAATAGTATTACTATTCACTCTATAAATCTATCCATATTGGATTTTAAATTAGTTCACATATTAACTATTGCATTTAGTTGATATGCTATAAATCTATCCATATTGGATTTTAAATCGGCACTCCTTACGAGCAACTATCAGTCAATGATTGCTATAAATCTATCCATATTGGATTTTAAATGAAAATTACGGCGCAACTGTCGGATATGCTTGTAGCCTATAAATCTATCCATATTGGATTTTAAATAATTTTTTAAGTCAGTGAACAGATTATCAACAAGTCTATAAATCTATCCATATTGGATTTTAAATTTTGGTTACAAAATTGTAACTTGATTTTTTTAAAACTATAAATCTATCCATATTGGATTTTAAATATTTTGTTGTCGCAACTATTCAGATTTATAAAATAATCTATAAATCTATCCATATTGGATTTTAAATTTACTTCTCTTGCCGATTATGACATTATAATCGGCTCTATAAATCTATCCATATTGGATTTTAAATTATTTTAGCCTTTCTTATTAAAAAGTGTTTCACGTCTATAAATCTATCCATATTGGATTTTAAATACATTGCAAACATTGATTGATATTCAGCAATATTTCTATAAATCTATCCATATTGGATTTTAAATGACGTTGAAGAAAATCCGTCATGGAAACTGACAAAACTATAAATCTATCCATATTGGATTTTAAATATGAATGCTCTAATAGACTTAAGATTATTCCCGTTTCTATAAATCTATCCATATTGGATTTTAAATAAAGACCCCTTTGCGTGGCTTACATATCAGCAGGGAGCTATAAATCTATCCATATTGGATTTTAAATCTTATAGATGTAATGAAACAGCTTAGGGAAAAGTTTCTATAAATCTATCCATATTGGATTTTAAATTGAACAAACAAAGCTCCATTGGTGGAAGTTTCACGCCTATAAATCTATCCATATTGGATTTTAAATCTCACATTCAGAATAAAATTATAAGAATTTTCGTCAGCTATAAATCTATCCATATTGGATTTTAAATTTAAAAAACGAAAAAACATTAAAAATCATTGAGTCTATAAATCTATCCATATTGGATTTTAAATACACATTTAACGCAAAAGTTTGACAAAACGGCTCTACTATAAATCTATCCATATTGGATTTTAAATTTTAATTTTGTTTTATCGTTGTAAAGTTTTAATATCTATAAATCTATCCATATTGGATTTTAAATGAAGTATAAATATAATTAGATTCAGAAGATTTATCACTATAAATCTATCCATATTGGATTTTAAATCAATACAAACGCAAACCATATAATTTAAAATAATCTCTATAAATCTATCCATATTGGATTTTAAATTAAATAGTTCCGTCATCACAGACCATAGAACCTATACTATAAATCTATCCATATTGGATTTTAAATAAAGATGATGTAGTAGGACTTGCAGTTGAAACATTTACTATAAATCTATCCATATTGGATTTTAAATAGTAAATAACATCTTCATTGATATTTTTAATACCGTCTATAAATCTATCCATATTGGATTTTAAATATGTGGATAATGACGGGTGATTTAATTCAATGCTTCTATAAATCTATCCATATTGGATTTTAAATTTTCGAGTTAGCTCATTTATTGTTTGCTCTGACCCCTATAAATCTATCCATATTGGATTTTAAATTTGATGTTCGTGTCAAGTTCGGTGTTCGCACTTCGTCTATAAATCTATCCATATTGGATTTTAAATTAATTTTGACCTTTCTTATTATAAAGTGTTTCACGCTATAAATCTATCCATATTGGATTTTAAATATTCAAAGTACATTAAATATCGCAAATAATCTTGCCTATAAATCTATCCATATTGGATTTTAAATTGGATTACTCAACAAGGCACTATTAAAAACTATTCGCTATAAATCTATCCATATTGGATTTTAAATATTGAAAATTATTCGATGACGGAAACAGGCAACGAACTATAAATCTATCCATATTGGATTTTAAATACTTTGCAAACATTAATTGATATTCAGCAGTATTTTTCTATAAATCTATCCATATTGGATTTTAAATTTTGTATTATGCAATAGCGCTGAAAATTCTTGATTACTATAAATCTATCCATATTGGATTTTAAATTTGATGTTTCAAAAAAATTAAAGGCTCTTGACAGCCTATAAATCTATCCATATTGGATTTTAAATTGCAATGACGAAATTTCATACGCAGAAGATTGGCACTATAAATCTATCCATATTGGATTTTAAATGAGTTACGACCCATTTATTTTTAACCCGCCTACCGTCTATAAATCTATCCATATTGGATTTTAAATCTATTATAATAGCGTATGTAATTCCACTGTCCACTGCTATAAATCTATCCATATTGGATTTTAAATATAATACCTGTTTTTTCAATATCAGTGCCGCTTGCTATAAATCTATCCATATTGGATTTTAAATCATTTCTAACATTGATTTTATATTAACTTCTGTTGCTCTATAAATCTATCCATATTGGATTTTAAATGTCTAATCTGCAATTCACATCTTACCCAGTGAGAACTATAAATCTATCCATATTGGATTTTAAATAAATTTTTCAAGTCAGTGAACAGATTATCAACAAGCTATAAATCTATCCATATTGGATTTTAAATACATTACAGACATTAATTGATATTCAGCAATATTTTCTATAAATCTATCCATATTGGATTTTAAATAAACAGGTAACTGCGCAGTTGATGTGAATATGACACTATAAATCTATCCATATTGGATTTTAAATAATACTTCGGTTTTTCAAAACATATTAAACATTAAAGACTATAAATCTATCCATATTGGATTTTAAATAAAATTTTGGTTGACAGTTGGACATTTGGCTCAATCTATAAATCTATCCATATTGGATTTTAAATTTGTTGACGAAAACAGCGGAACTTATGCGCTTATACTATAAATCTATCCATATTGGATTTTAAATATGCAAAATGAAATGTCAAAAAGTTTGTTTAACGGCTATAAATCTATCCATATTGGATTTTAAATTTCACATTTAACCCGCCAGATGTAAAAGCAAAATTCTATAAATCTATCCATATTGGATTTTAAATAAAAAATAGGAAAATCATTATACTGTATATCTTTAGCCCTATAAATCTATCCATATTGGATTTTAAATATTCTCGATTGTTCGCAGCGGAATTTCGAGCAGGTCTATAAATCTATCCATATTGGATTTTAAATCAGCAAGTAACAACAGACAAAGTCGTTTTTGCCGGCTATAAATCTATCCATATTGGATTTTAAATACGGATTGATAATATGTAGGTTGCAAAAATCCGCTCGCCTATAAATCTATCCATATTGGATTTTAAATAAAGGCAGAACAGGAAAATTGACACATACATATATTGACTATAAATCTATCCATATTGGATTTTAAATGGGCGAATGGTGGCAAATTGAGGCAAACTAGAAATACTATAAATCTATCCATATTGGATTTTAAATATTCGCCCGAGGGCGGTAGAAAGGGGAGGAGCACAACTATAAATCTATCCATATTGGATTTTAAATGCAGAATAACATTTTTTATAGCTTTCTTTAATTGCCTATAAATCTATCCATATTGGATTTTAAATTGTTATGAAAATCAGTTTGCGGTAGGTAAGGCAGGTACTATAAATCTATCCATATTGGATTTTAAATCAACAGAGAAAAAATCAAAAGAACGATTTTTCAAACTATAAATCTATCCATATTGGATTTTAAATAATAAATAAATAAAGGGGATGTAAAAAATGAATTTCTATAAATCTATCCATATTGGATTTTAAATCTAGATATAGTGTTTGATGTTGTGCGAGCACAATACTATAAATCTATCCATATTGGATTTTAAATTCATAAATCAAAAATCTTATGTCATATCCTTGTTTCTATAAATCTATCCATATTGGATTTTAAATAAATTTCTTGTAAATGTAGTTCACAGACTTAAAAATCTATAAATCTATCCATATTGGATTTTAAATAAAAACCGGTAAAGTATACTGCATACCTACGGCAAGCCTATAAATCTATCCATATTGGATTTTAAATACAGGAATAGCAAGCATAATGTAGCCCATTACATCCTATAAATCTATCCATATTGGATTTTAAATAAAGGCACTACTCTTTGTTTTGAACCTTTGCCATCTATAAATCTATCCATATTGGATTTTAAACAAAAGAAAGGATATTTTTTATGAAAACATTAGACAACTATAAATCTATCCATATTGGATTTTAAACTGTTCAAGAGTAACCGCACGCTTGAGCTTGAGATAACTATAAATCTATCCATATTGGATTTTAAAGCAAACAAAAGTCCGCAAAAGACTAAAAAGCGGACATCTATAAATCTATCCATATGGATTAATGAATTGAGGTACAACAGAATAATCAAGTATTAACTAAAGTCAATCTCGAAAGAGGTTGGCTTTTTTATTTTTATCAAAATAACGATAACAGACAACAATTGAAATTTGAATTTAAGAAAAGTTGGGATAAGTATGGAAAAGTGCTTTTATGTACCTAAGAAACTGATGGACAAAGAATACTCGGAGTATCCGGTAGAGTCAAAAATATTATTTTCAATAATTTTGTCAACAGCTCAGAACACTAAAGCAATAATGAGCTGTGCAAAGTTAATTGCAAATCTTGGTGATGATGAAATACACTCTCTCAAAAGCGAAATGAAAAAGATTGAATCAGAAAGTGAGAGTGCGTGATATGTTTGACTTTTTCTATGGTGATAGCGAACAGTATATGTTCTATCGTGTTCCGCAGATATTATTCACTGATGACAGATTCAAAACTCTGTCTTGTGAAGCAAAATTGTTGTATGTTTTTTTACTTGACAGAACATCGTTGTCTAAAAAGAACGGTTGGATAGATAAAAGCGGTATAACATTTGTTTACTACAAGCAAGAGCTTGTGCAGAAGCAACTCAATATTGGCAGAGATAAAGCTATGCGTATATTTAGTGAGCTTGAAAAAATTGGTCTTATAATTCGCAAAAAGCAAGGATTAGGTAAGCCTACTAAAATTTTTGTTATGAATTTCGCAAAGCCAATAGATAAATCGGATGATGAAGATGAAGTTATCTGCAAGATTAATGCTCTTACTAAAAGCACAAAAACTCAGCAAAAATCTGATAAGTCGGCTCAAAAAGATGAACCAACATCCCAGAGGTCGGAAAAATCGACCTCTGAAAAATCGAAATCGACCTCTTGAAGTTGATAAAAACGATGTCAGGACATCGGAAATCTCGACCTATATCCATACTGAGTTAAACCATACTAATCCATCTATCAATCAAGCTGATACAGCAACAGAATCGACTTCTGAAAAACTTGATAGAAGGATAGAAGAATATGAGGAATATGTCCAAAAGGCTGAAATACAAATTTCATACTATGCGTTGTTGTCGCAAGGTTACAATCAACATTACCTTAACTTAATTGTTAATCTACTTGCGGATACATATGTACATCGTGCAGATAACTGTGCTTTAAACATTAACGGTTTGCAAATCAACATTGCAGATGTGGCAAGACAATATGAAAGGATTGATGATGGGCACATCGAATACATTATGAGTAAGCTCAATGAAACATCTAAAACACAGCAAATTAGAAATATACGCAATTACTTGCGAAGTTGTTTATATAATGCTGTCAACACAATGGAGCTTGATGTTGATATGCAAGTCAATTATGACTTTGAAAATTGAATATTAACTTATGCCCCATTGGGGCACAAGTTTGGAGGAAAAGAAAAATGATTATTTTAAATCAAGATTTAGAACTTGTTAATTTTGACAAACTGGCTAAAATCTCTATGTTTTCCGGCGAGATTGAGGATACAACGGTTTATGCAATTGTTGCTTTTGAGTCTATTTCAGATGATGACAATGAAGATGTTATGAATCCTGATGCGTTAATGCTTGGTATTTACAACAATGAGTCTGAATGCTCAGAAGTATTCTTATCACTTTGTGAAGCAGTTGAGAATGGTAAAAACATCTATCGTATGCCCGAACCTGTGAATGAGGAAGTGATTTAGTGAACGATGTCAAAAAAAGTAATTGATTTTACAACTCAGGCATCACAAGTAACATCTGAACTACTAAAGTCAATTATGAAGGATTTTTTGTCAGGTAAGGCTAAAAAATCAGGCAGGAAAATGTACGGTGAACTTGCCAAAGTTGGGAAACTGGAGAACATCGAAGTTACAGAAAACAACATCAAAGATTTTTTAAAGACGGCTCAAAAGTATGATATTGACTATGCACTCAAAAAAGATGTGTCAACATCCCCTGCTACATATCACATATTCTTTGAGAGTGCAAAATCCGAAAATTTTCAGAGAGCTTTTAAAGAGTATGTCTTTGGTGTCAACAAGAAACTTGAGAAAAAATCAGTAAGCGATGTTGTAAATCGAGAACAGATAAAGCAGAATGCAAAAACTATCGCTAAACAACAATCAGACTTGTCAAAAGAAAAATCTCTTAACAAGTCTGATATGGGTAGGTGATGGTGTGAATATTGATAGTGGCAAGATACGAAAAATTATTATTTTTGCTTTGCCGTTAATTATGTTCTTTTGGATTGGAAATAAAATCAGTTTTGCTTACCGTACAGTTACAGTTGTTGGTGATATATCTGTTAAAGCTTACCCGTTTATTGATAACCTTGGTAATGCAGTAACTAACCCTCTGCCCTCTTTGCATCCATATGATGTGCTGATTGGTGCGATAGTAGCAGGTATTGCTAAATTAGTTATTGAGTACAAGAAAAAACATAAGAAAAAATTTGCAGAAGACAAGGAATACGGTTCTGCTCGTTGGGGAAACGAAAAGGATATTGCTCCTTATTATGATAAGCAAAATCAAAGTGATAATATCATTCTGACACAATCTGAAAGATTGACAATGAATAAAGCAAAATCACCAAAGTATGAGCGTAACAAAAATGTAATAGTTTATGGTGGTTCAGGCTCAGGTAAAACTCGCTTTTATGTAAAACCTAACCTGATGCAGATGCATTCAAGTTATGTTGTAACAGATCCAAAAGGCACAATAATTAATGATTGCGGCAAATTGCTTCAGCGTGGCAAACCAATTTATCAAAAAGGCGATATTATCGGTTATCAACCGTATGAAATTAAAATTTTCAATACAATTGATTTTAAAAAATCAATGCACTATAACCCGTTTGCATACATTCGTCCCGAAACTCGTGAGCAAGATATATTGCGTACTGTTGAAGTGCTGATAGCAAATACAACCGGCGAGCAAAAAGGCGGAGATGAGTTTTGGGTTAAAGCAGAGAAATTGCTTTATACATCATACATAGCTCTCATTCTGACTATGTGTCCTGAAAATGAGTGGAATTTTGAAACGCTTATTGATTTTGTCAATGCATCAGAATGCCGAGAAGATGATGATAGCTTTAAAAATGCAATCGATTGGGCATTTTACTATCTTGAAAAGTGGATTGAAAAGGATTGGGATAAAGATGAGCAGTTTGAAGAACAAAACGAAAACTATGCTGATTTAGTTGACATTGATGTAGAGCCTTGGAGAGCAAGTCTTGGCAGATTTGCTGTGCGACAGTACAAAGCCTATAAACTTGCGGCAGGTAAAACAGCTAAATCAATCTTGATTAGCTGTGCAACAAGACTCGCTCCGTTTAGTATTGACAGTATACTTGAAATTACAAGCTATGACGAAATGCAGCTTGATACTATCGGAGATAGACTTACTGCATTGTTTATAGTTGTATCAGATACTGACGCTACATTCAACTTTTTGGTTGCGATTATGTATTCTCAGCTTTTTAATCTTCTGTGTACTAAAGCTGATAAAACTCCGAAAGGCAGATTAAAGTATCCTGTACGATGTTTGATTGATGAATTTGCAAACATAAAGCAAATACCTGATTTTGAAAAAATAATTGCTGTTATACGAAGTCGAGGTATTTCTGCGAGTATTATTTTGCAAACAAAATCGCAACTAAAATCTTTGTATAAAGATAATGCTGAAACAATCGAGGGTAACTGTGACTCGGAACTATTTTTGGGTGGTAAAGAAAAAACAACGCTAAAAGACATATCAGATAATTTAGGAAAAGAAACAATCTATATGTTTAACACATCTCGTACAAGAGGAACTCAAGAAAGTTATGGAGTTAATTATCAAAAACTCGGTAAAGAATTGATGTCACGAGATGAAATAAGCGTAATGGACAACTCCCAATGCGTATTGCAAATCAGAGGTTTGCATCCATTTTTGTCTTACAAGTATGACATAACAAAGCACAAAAATTATAAATATCTGTTTGATTATGATGATAAAAATTATTTTGATGTAAAAAAGTATGTTAAGCGTAAGCATAACCATACCGCTGAACTTAGAAAAAGCACAAAATATACAGAATTTCAAACAGTAGATGAAAGGAAATGATTAGTATGAATTTAAACAAACCGAAAAAATTATCAAGCAGAAACAGAAATGCAAAAAAAGTTATTCTCGCAGTTACAGCCGTATCGGTTGTGATTGCTATGAGCTGTGTAACAGCGTTTGCTGCAGTAAGCACTACAGATTTTATCAACAAAACATCAACTGTACTTACCGCTGTTATTTCGCTCATTGGAGCAGGACTCGGAGTTTGGGGTGTTGTAAATCTTATTGAAGGTTACGGAAATGATAACCCGGGTGCAAATGCTCATGTACGGTAAAGAAGCAAGCAACCGAAAACAATAGATAGACCGCCAGCACTACACTATTCCGAACCAAAGACCAAAAGATAAGCATTTTGAGAAAATCTAAACTTTTGGATTTTCCTACAATGCCGACTACGGCGGAATCCCTCCCACTCCTTATATATTTCTTTCTGTATACATTGAATTTGTATTTAGTAAAATGCAGACAACACCACGGATC
>ERZ779850.1364-NODE-1364-length-24335-cov-3.850947_pt1 | contig 24335 bp, 24 predicted proteins | sample MGYA00511249_ERZ779850 | MGnify/ENA primary metagenome ERZ779850 (study PRJEB29588, sample SAMEA2162475) | human gut metagenome | biome: human gut; feature: human-associated habitat; material: faeces | place: Denmark | collected 2008/2010 ...
CGACCAATCCCTGATACCCTTTCATTTTATAGCATCTGACCCAACTGTACAAGAGTCCCTTGTCGATTCCAGCTGCTATTGCTGTTGTTCTGTTGGATTCTCCTGCCAACACCTTAGCCACTAGCTCGTATTTTTCTTCTGCCGTCCACACTTTGTTTTGATTTTTGTGCCTTAGTGCTTCTACACCACATGATTCTTCTGTTCTTGCCCAGATTTGAATCATATTCCGAAAGTTCTTTTCTTTTACTCCTTCTGGTGTCTCGACCCATTTTCCTTGTCGATATAATTCGACGCACATCTTCTTGTATTCATAACTGTATCGCATAAAAATACCCCCAATACCGGATGTCCAGTATTGGGGGTACATATCAATCGTCAAGGGTTTTTATGGTGCACCCAACAGGATTCGAATTCTGAATCCTCATGAAATTTCGATCAATAACACAACATAATGTGTTATTGTGAAAACGAAAAATCAATATCTTGTGGTGTAGCATACCCAAATAGAACGCTGTACAAGGACGGTTTGGGTACGGAGTTGGTGAAGATTTTGCGGTATTTCATGCCATTTACCCAAACTGGAAATGGGCTTGTGAAGGTGAAAACAGATGAAGCTGAAGTGAAAAAGGAGGGCATGAAAATGACCTGTTTCCCGAAAGAAATCACAGAAAATGGTATCCATTATACACTGCATGGTGACTACTACTTCCCCGATCTGAATCTCCCGGACGCTCCCCATCAAAGCATCGGTCACTACGGCAGGATGCGTAAAGCGTATCTGGAGGAACATCGCCCCGGGTTCTATGAGCAGTTGATCCTCTCCGGCAAACTGTACGACCACCTTGTGGAAACGGAAGCCACCTGTGTCGAGAGAATGAATCTTATGATTTCCCGGATGGCCCAGGCAGAAGGCATCGACGAGGAGCTGAAAGCAAAGGACCAAATGGCCTGGGTTGGTCGGATGAACAGCATCCGGCAGCGTGCGGAAGAAACTATCCTGGAAGAAATCGTTTACGCCTGACAACTGATAATGCGCCATCCCTTGTGAATCGAAAGGTCTTCGAGGGGTGGCGCTTTCATATGCTGCTCAAAAAACTAACTGTCAGTTAGCTCCGTGTCCAAAATCTTAACAACCTGTTTGTGGTGCTTCCACTTACGAAGCGCTATCATAGGAAAGCCTACCTGAAAATTATTTTTCCTCTGGCATTGAATCGTGTAGCGTTTTCGTGTATAATGATCCTATCACCTGTACACCATACCGGAGGGATCAATTATGCCACGAGCAAAGAAAGATTATCTGTGCCTGAACGTGAAAATAGACGCCGAAATCTGCCATAAGCTGACAGAGGTCAGCACCGAGGCTGGGCAGACCAAGACTATGGTCGTAGAGCGCGCCTTGCAGGCCTATTTTGCCGATTATGATGCTAAGCAGCGGATTCTGCGCCAGGCAGAGGCCGGGCAGCTTGTTCCTGTGGGAGATGTGAACAGAAATGACGCTTGAAGAGCTGAAAAAAGGCGAGCACGTTACGGTGAAGTATAAACTGGATATTCCACAGGAGCGGGAAAAGTATCTGAAATCCGCTGTTGCCTTTGCCAATGGAGCGGGCGGCAAGCTGGTTTTCGGCGTGAAGAATCAGACATGGGATGTGATCGGCTTCCCGGATGATGAGCTGTTCCAGAAATACGATGCTATTGCAAACAGCATCTATGATGCCTGCACGCCATCCCTTGTGCCAGTTATGGAAATCGAAGAGGTTGACGGAAAAAAGATCATTGTCGCCAACATTCTTCCCGGCATGGATAAGCCATATTATCTGCGGGCAGACGGCATGATGGACGGCACGTACATCCGCATCGCCGGAGTGACCCGCAAGGCGGAGCCGTATTTGATCAAAGAGCTTCAGCTGGAAGGAACCAATAAGAGCTACGATGCCACCCAGGTGGCCGGAGAAGAAGTCACGCCGGATGAGATCAACGCACTGTGTGAAAGAATGTATCAACACGCGCTTGATCTATGCAAAAATGACGAGTAGCGGCGCTCTCAGAAAAAAGTAACCGCCAGCCAGCTGATACAATGGAGAATCCTTGTGCACTTCCAGGATAAATACTTCCCAACCTATGCCTGGAAGCTGCTGACCGGTGACATAGATACTCTGTTCCCGGATGCTTTTATCCAGATGGCGGTTTTCAAAGGAAATACGCGCGCCGTATTTCTGGACAGGAAGGAAGCAAAAGGGCCCATCGATCAGCAGATCGAAGATGCCATGGTGTTCGTCAAAAAGCACATCAACCTGGGCTCCCGCATTGCGGACGTTTATCGGGAGGATATATACGAGCTGCCGATGGACAGCGTTCGCGAGCTCATCTCTAACGCCGTATGCCACAGATCCTATTTGTCTCCCGGATCCATCCAGGTGGCAATCTATGATGACCGTTTGGAAGTCACATCCCCAGGCAGGCTGAGCCCCGATCTGACCATCAACCATCTGATTGAAGGCAATTCCCGCGTCCGTAATATTGCCATCGGCGCGGCATTTCAGTACATGCACATCATTGAGAGGTGGGGCAGCGGCATTCCTCGCGTATTTGAAGATGCCCGCATGTATGGTCTGGGTGATCCCGAGATCAAGGATTTTGGCACTTCTTTCCGCATCAGCCTTCACCGCAAGCCCTTTGAGACCGATCCGTTCGGGGTGGTTATCCCCTCAAAAGATGCTAAAAATGATGTTCAGCATCAAAGTTCAGCATCAAATGATGCTGAACGCGATGCTAAAGAGACAAGTTCAGCATCACCTGATGCTCAAAAACAGGTGAAAGACGCGCTCCTTGCCTCCCTGCCGGAAAAGAATCGTGCGCGGGCAGGCAGGATTCTGGATTGCATGATCCGCAATCCCCACAGCACTGCTGTTCAGATTGGAAAAGAAATCGGGCTTTCCAAAGCCACCGTGCAGCGTGCGATTGATGGAATGAAGGCAGTCGGCATTGTTACGCGGCAGGGCAGCAACAATGGCGGACAATGGGTTATTCGCTGGAAATAACGAATGATTCTCAAAAAGAAAGATTCTGAGAGTTATACAGGAGACGATGCTTATGGCAAATGCGCTTGATGCACTGATTGACCGCATTCCGGATGAAGCCTTGCGGGGGCAGATTCGGGAGGCGCTGAAAAAGCAGAACCAGCAGAAGAAATTTGGCCTGGTTTTTGAAGATCATATTCCGGAATCCACGGTGCTCTATGATGTGCCTGTAAAAGCAGGAAGCACTGTTGCGCTGCGTGGCGGCGATGTGAGCAAGCAGATGAAGGTGCTGGCGATTGATGGCGAAGTGGCCCATTGCCTTTCCCTGCCGGAGAGGGAGCCTGTGGATCAGCCGCTGGAAAGCTTGGTATCCGTGGCCAAGTTTGGTGAGCCTATTTATCCCTATCTCAAACAGCTGGACACCGTGTGCAACGCGCCGGGCAGCGATCTGTGGCATACGCTGATCGAGGCGGACAACTATCATGCCTTGCAATTGTTGGAATATTTGTATGCCGAAAAGATAGATTGTATTTACATAGACCCACCCTATAACAACAGGGCAAAAACATGGAAATATAACAATGACTATGTAGATCCATCAGATGATTACCGCCATAGCAAATGGTTATCTATGATTGAGAAACGTTTGAAAATTGCAAAACGACTATTGAATCCAACTAATTCAGTATTAATCGTAACAATAGACGAAAGAGAATACATTCATCTTGGGTGCCTTTTAGAAGAGATGTTTCCGTCTGCCAGAATGCAAATGATTAGTAGTGTGATAAATCCCGCTGGTGCTGGTCGACAAACAGAATTCTCTCGGACCGATGAGTACATATACATTCTTCAATTGGGGGAGCAAACTATCCTTCCGGAAAGCAGAGAAGTAGAAAATGTTCCGATTATTTGGGATACTTTGAGGAGAAGTAGTTTGGCCAATGCTCGCGGACGGCACGGGAAAGGAGCTTGTGGTCCGAATCAATTCTATCCCATTTACGTAGATGATGCGACGGGAAGAATAAGAGAAATAGGAGAGCCAATCATGGAGGGAGTCGATCGGTTTTCTGTGCCTGAAATTCCTGGCTGCTCAACAGTTTTTCCTGTGCGTCCTGATGGAACAGAAATGAATTGGGGAATTAAGCCAGAAGAAGCAAGAATAAGATTGCAAAAAGGGTATTTACGGGCAGGTAAGCATACACCTAATGCCCCTCAGCAATATGTTATCTCATATGTAACGGGAGGTAATATATCCGATATTGAAGCGGGCATAGCGATATTTGATGGGTATGAAGATGATGGGAGCGTGAAAGCATACTATCCAAAGGGTAGAGATAAAATGCCTACAACAAATTGGAATAGAATTCCGCATGATGCTCAACGATTCGGGACTAACATACTCACATCAATTATTGGTTCTCGATTTGATTATCCAAAGTCTCTCTATGCTGTGTATGATTGTCTCAGATATTTTGTTTATAATAAGCCAAATGCACTAATTGTTGACTTTTTTGCAGGAAGCGGTACAACACTTCATTCTGTAAACCTGATTAACTCTGAAGACAATGGAAACCGTCGTTGTATAATGATTACAAACAATGAAGTTTCTTCGCTAGAAGCAGCACAGTTAGAACAAGAAGGTTTACATCCTGGCGATGACAGGTGGGAACAATATGGGGTCGCAAAGTATGTAACTTGGCCAAGAACAAAGTGCAGCATTCTTGGAATAGACATCAATGGAAATGCTTTGCCCGGGGAATATGGAGTGGAGATTGAAAAATATATTCCTGACACTTCAAGTAGAGGGAAATATATAAAAGCTAAACAACAAGTTTATCCGCAGCTGAAAAACGCTTCTTTATCAGATGGTTTCAAAGCCAATGCGGCCTTCTTCCATTTGGGCTTTCTGGATAAGACCAGCGTTGCCGTGGGCAGGCAGTTTCGTGAATTGCTGCCGTTATTATGGCTGAAAGCAGGGGCACACAATTCTTGCCCAGTGTTGCCAGATGACGGTGATTTGCCTGATCTGTTGGTATTGCCGGGAAACCGTTTCGCCGTGTTGCTCAGTGAAACATCCTTTGCCGATTTTGCGGCCCAGGTGAAGGCTCATCCGGAGATCGATACACTGTATATCGTAACCGATTCCGAACCGGCTTTCCGAATGATGACGGATACACTGCCCGGAAGAACAGCCTATCAGCTGTACCGGGATTACCTGGAGAACTTCCAGATCAACCTGAGGAGGTGAGAAACGATGCGGGATGAACTGTTTTCTTTCCAGAAGCGAGCTGTATCCGCTGTACTGGAAAAAGTGAAGCTGGCGAATGCCTATTACCCTGTAGCAAATCAGCCCCAGATCGTTTCCTTTACTGCGCCTACGGGTTCCGGCAAAACCATCATGGCAGCGACAGCGATAGAAAACATTCTGTATGGCTGCGAAACCTTTCCAGCGCAGCCGGACAGCATTTTCGTATGGCTGTCCGATTCCCCGCAGTTGAACGAGCAATCCCGGGAAAAGTTCATCCTGAAAGCGGATAAAATCCGTCTGCACCAGCTGGTTACCATCAAAGAGGAAACCTTCGACCAGGAAACTCTGGAGGATGGGCATATCTATTTCCTGAATACACAAAAGCTGGGCAAAGGCGGAAAACTCACGCTTTCCGGCGGCGAGCATCGTACCTGGTCAATCTGGGAGACGCTGCAAAATACGGCGGAAGTAAAGGGCACGCATTTGATTCTGATCATTGATGAGGCCCACCGTGGGATGCGGGATAACCGGGATGCGGCTCGCGCCACCACCATCATGCAGAAATTCATCAAAGGCAGCCAGGCAGATGGCCTAAAGCCTCTGCCGGTTGTTATCGGCATGAGCGCCACTACCGAGCGGTTCACCCGGCTGGTAGCTGGTATCACAACAAGCATGAAGCATGAGGTGCCAGTTTCCGAAGCCGAAGTAAAGCAATCCGGTTTGCTGAAGGATCGCATCATTCTGACGTACCCGGAGCATCAAACTACGGATGGTCTTCATGTACTGCACGCTGCTGCCAGTGAATGGAAGAAGAAATGTGAGCAGTGGTACCAATACTGCGCTGCGCGGAGTATTCCGCAGGTAAATCCAATTCTGGTGATCCAGGTGCTAAACAGTGCCGGCAGCGAGGCAACCGCCACCGATATGGAAGCCTGCCTTTCCGCCATAGAGGAGCGCACAGGCTATCAGCTTCGGGAAAATGAAGTGGTGCACACTTTCGGACAAGCTGGAACGATCACGGTGCATGGCCTTGCAATTCGCCATGTGGATGCCTCCGCCATCAGCGACGATAAGAAAATCCGGGTGGTATTCTTCAAGGAGAATCTCTCTACCGGTTGGGATTGCCCGCGGGCGGAAACCATGATGTCCTTCCGCCGGGCAGTGGACGCCACATATATTGCGCAGCTGTTGGGCCGCATGGTGCGTACACCCCTGCAGCGCCGGGTGGAAAGCGATGAAAGCCTGAATGATGTTCACCTGTATTTACCGTTCTTTGATCGGGATACGGTGGAGAACGTGATTGCCGCTTTCAAGGACGAAGAAGGCGGAGATATTCCCGCCGATCTCAGCAGTGAAGCGGTGGAAACACCGATCCATACCGTTTGGACAAGCCATCCCAGAGTACAGCCGCAGGTTCCGGGGCAAATGGATTTCTTCACGCCTGAAAGCTCCACCGTCATTCCAGGGACGGATACGCCGGATCGCCCCTTTGTTCCGCTGACGCCGGTTTCCCCTGTGCAACCAACGGAAGTACCGTTGACGCCAGTGCCGCAGGCACAGCCTGTGCATCAAAGCGAAGCACCTACGCCTGCATCTGGGCAACAGCCAGCACCGCAGCAGCAGGTTCAGGCGGAACAAATGTCCTTCAATACCGGGTTGATTGACCGCCCTGCGATCATTCAGACAATCAACAGCTTTGCCCTGCTTAATTATAAAGTCACCCCACACCAAACCGCTTCTAGTCTGACTTCACTGGTTAACCTGACACATTTGCTGAGCATTACTGCCATCGAGCAGAATGCCTATGCCTAATTTACACAAGACGTGACAGGCCGTATCCATGCTTTCATCGAAAGGCTTAAAACGGAAGGAACATATCAGACATATTATAACCGTGTGGTTACCATGCGGTTTTCCGAACAAATTTTTGATCCCTTTGGTGAATCCGTTGATCATCATGCTGAACACAGCGTTTTTGAAGCCTCCGACCGAGCAATTGAACACCAGCAGCGCATTGCCGATCAAAAACTTGGCGATACAAGAGTCACCTTCGCTTATTTGACAAGGTTTGGTGATATTACATCGCCAACGCCTGCTTATGTGGACTGTATTCTCTTCGCCGCCAACAATGACGCCATGTCCGGACTCCATGTATGGGCAAAGACAGAATTCAACCGGCTCATCGATGCGCACCGTACAGATTTTGCATTCCTGACTGATACATATCGCCAGAAGTACGATGAGATTTCAACGGAAAGTAATCCGGTCAGTAAGCATACGCTTCATTTGGTAGACGATATCGGCGCAGTGATGAATCCCGATGGACAGCCGTACACGAATCATCTTTATGTTGATCCCAATACCGGAATTGCCAAGATCAAGCTCAACACCTGGGAGGATGGCGTACTGCGGGAAGAAATGCGACGTCCTGATTTCGTATGCTGGCTGCGCAACGTGTCCCGTGCGCAGTGGGCATTATGCCTCCCCTATGACTATAATGGTGAAAAGAAGGGCTTCTATCCTGATATGATGATTGTCAGGAAACATCCGCAATATGGTTATGTTGTGGACGTGCTTGAACCGCACATGCCCCGTTATGACGATAATCTGCCCAAGGCCAAGGCACTGGCGCAGTACAGCAAAGATGAGCCGCATGTGATTCGCCTACAGCTGATTCATGAAAAGACAGATCTGACCGGTCATAAGCGTTATGTGCGATTGGATTTGCAAAAGAGCGAAATCCGTGAGAAAGTATTGGCCTCTTCCACGCCGGATGATTTGAAGAATATTTTTGATCAATACGGGGAGTTCTCAGCTATGGAGGGATGAGATTATGGGCGAATTTGCATATAAGCTTCTGGATCGTATTAAACTACCTTTTGTGGTAATAATCTTAGCTATTGATCTTGCTTGCGCTGGTATAATTTTCTTGCCAGAGAAGTTAAGAGAAATGCTATATCTTGAAAGCTTTAGGCGTAACTTTATTCAATGGATTGGGCCTTCTTTCTTTATTCTCACATTATTATTGATCATGTATGTCTTATTGTCTGTTTTTAAATTTGTTGGCAATTTTTTAGAAGCAAAGAAATTTGAACATGCAATTGATCATACACTTGAAAACTTGAGCGATGCGGAAATGGAAGCAATCTTGAAAATTTATTTTTCGCCCAATCAGGTTGCCATGTTCGATTTTAATGACCCTATAATAAACAGTTTGATTTCAAGAAGAATGGTATTCTCCGGTGGACAACAATTAGTTTCCTACGATTATCGGACGAATACTATTCCATTTAGCTGTACATTACAACCCTTTATTCGAAAAAGGATTGATGAGGAAATAGAAAAAGAAGAAAACTGGAAAGCAGATATTCAGAGAAAGCTGAGTAATCCAAACTTGAAGGAATGTAAGCGAAAAGAATTACAAAAAGAATTGGAAAAACACGAAGAGACAATGCAAATAGTATCCAATTATAAAAAGCATTATCGCTAAGGATTTTATTATCTGAATACAAAGGAGGAGAGAACATGCCTCATTTTGCTCAGTTCTACAAATGCGCCCTTCAAGTAAACCCATATTGCTATTCTGCATATCGTGGAAATTCAATCAAAGATGAAGATGAGTATAATGCGTCAATCCTTCAAAAGTGTAAGCAATATAGCATTCAAGTTGTTGGCTTAGCTAATCATGGCGATGTTGACTCTTCTGAAAGCTTAAGCCTTTGGAAAGGCTATCAAAAGGCCAACAATGTACAGCAATATTGAATATTTTGCTCGTGGAGAATAAGGATCCATTAATCGTTGATCAACCAGAAGACAATTTAGATAATGCGTTTATTGCTGATAGTCTTATAGCATCCATCCGAAAAAACAAATTGTTACGACATTATATTTTTGCAACACATAACGCAAATATTCCTGTGTTTGGAGATGCAGAATTAATAGTAGCTATGGAAGAACAAGATGGTAAAGGAAGAATTATTCAAGGAGGCATTGGCTCTATTGATACACCCTCCGTTCGCGATTATGCAGTACAAGTTCTTGAGGGTGGGCGAGAAGCATTTCTGATGAGAGAAAAGAAGTACGGAATTGGAGAATACAATCATTTTATGAATAAGTAACTCCCGTTATGATACTATAAGAACTGGAAGTTCATACTCGGCAGTGTAATAAGGATGGTGAGTTCGGGCAATGACCCAAGTTCACTTTTCTGTTACAGGCCCTGTGGCATAGCTCGCCGCGGGGCCTTTTTGTGTTTGAATTCAAACATGCTGAAAAAAAGCAAAAATACTTTTTGTAGGCGTTTCCAAAATCGATGATTTTCGCCATGTAGATATGGAGGGAGAAAGCAATGACACCCTCAGAATACTGTGGCCCCCAGTGGTGGAAGCCAGCCTATTGAGAATATTTCGCAAAAGTGTTTCCACTTAGCCCCGATTTTTACATAGAGGGATAGCGGGCAATATGCAGCCGCTGCAGGCGGTGAAGTTTGCATGACCCGCTTGGCTATTGTTGGTTTCAGGCCTCCAAAAATATTTTTTCAAAAATTCCCCGTAGGTGTTTCCAAAATCGACGATTTTCGCCATTTAGGGGTGTAGGAAGAAACAGAGGGGATGTTCCTCGATGATTACGCCCTTGCAACGACATGGCCTGCGATGGAAATCAGCCTGTTAAGAAATTTTCTAAAAGTGTTTCCACTTTGCCCCGATTTTTACATAGAGGGGTAGCAGGCAATATGAAGCCGCTGACAGGAGATGATGCAGGCGTGATTCGCAGGGGTGATCGATGACTGTTGATACTCGTGCGAAGCAATTTCAAAAAATTTTCGAAAGTGGTTTCCCAAAGGCCCGATTTTGGACATTAGATGATGCCTCTCGTTCTGAATTTTTTCTGGAGGTGATGCCGCTTTGCCCAGTTTTTTACATAAAAGGTTGGGAGGAATCATCAACATGGTGGAAAGTAGGAAGTCTCATGGAGGTCCAAAGCAAAAAGATTTCAAATTACCGGTGTCACTTTGCCCGATTTTTTACATAGAAAGGTGCGGGGGATAAACAGTGGGCTGGAATGGAGGCAGTCTTTCGGAGTCCCAAACAAATTTTCAGATGCCGGTGTCACTTTGCCCCAATTTTCCCATATAGGGATGGCGGGGATTACGCCAGAGAGAAGAAAGGACGGGAAATCATGATGAACACGAGACGAAACGCAGATGCAATCCGGCAGCTCATGAAAAGCCCGGTATGGGCTGACGATGGAGCAGTGAAGCTGTATCTCTACTGCCTGGCCATGGCAAGCCATAATCAGTATTGTTGGCGCGGGCTGCAGCTCCAGCCGGGCGATATGCCCCTGTCAGAGCGAAAAACGGCAAAAGCGCTCTGCTGGTCCAGGGACAAGCTGCGCCGCAGGATGCGGATGATGGAAGCGCAGGGCATGGTAACAATCCGGTCGATCCCTAACGTGGGAACGATGCTGCATGTGGTGAATTGGCCCGATACTGCCGGTGTGGAAAATGGACCAGAAGCCGGAGCGGCCTGGCTCCATGATGGAGCCAGCGCAGAGGCGTGGGATGTTCAGGATTGTACCGGTTCCCCGTGGGATGCCAGTCAGGCATGGTATCAGGATAGTACCAGTTACCAGGATACCGGTATCGCTGTGACACCAACTGATCCTCAGAATCAGACCAGTTTCGGCCAAACCGGTACGCTGGCAAGACCTAACCCATATAAAAAGAATATATATACTTCTTCTTTAGGGTATGGGACGAGGAATGAACCGGATCGGTTCTCAGAAATCTGGCTTGCCTATCCGCAGAACAGGCGGACGAACCGCGAGGCTGCGGCAGCGTTGGTGGAAAAGGCACTGAATGACGGCGCAACGATTGAAGCTATCCTGTCCGCTCTGGAAGCGGAAAAGCAAACCGTGGATTGGCTGACTGCGAATGGTCAGTATGTTCCAGGTATTGTGAAGTGGCTGGAGCGAGAGCCCTGGCGAGTGTATGTATCCGAACCCACTGCCCCCCAAGTTTCGGATAATGAAGAACAACCATGGGAATCATGGTGAACCTTTCACTTAGATAGAAGTTAGGAACCGTTCTCTTCATTAGTCGCTGGCATCGCCAGCGAAGCGCCCCTTGACAACCAGGGCCACGTTTCCAGATCTGTCCAAACCGCGAAGATCTTCCTCTTCGGAAGGGAGCGCCGAAAGGACCGGCAGTGAGCCAAACAAGGTTTCTTGCCAGAGGCAGCAGTGAAAAATAAGCCCGAACCAACAGCAATGAAATGAATGCCGGCCGAAAGCCGGCATAACAGATAAATTTCAAAGACTGGAGGGAGCACAGTGACAGAAAAGGAAAAACGCACAATTCACTACAGCTTCAAAGCGACACCGGAAGAGGACGCCATCATTCAGAGAAAGATGAAAACCTTCGGAATCAAAAACCAATCGGCATTTATCCGCGCCATGGCCTTGAATGGATATGTGCTGAAGCTGGATCTGCCGGAGCTGCATGATGCGGTTCGCCTGATGGGCAGCCTGAGCAACAATGTCAACCAAATCGCCAGACGGCTTAATGAACGGGGTTCCATCTTTGAAACTGAAATCGATGACATAGCAAATCGGCAGGAAGAGCTGCGGACGATACTGAGCAGCATTCTTCGCAGGCTGGATCAGCTTCAACATTGAATGGAGTACCCATGGCAACCACAAGAATCATGTCCATTCACATCAACAAAGGGAAAACCGCCAGGCAGTGTATTGGAGAACGGCTGGATTACATCATGAATCCGAAAAAGACGGACGGTGGAATTCTGATTTCAGCCTACGCCTGCTCACCCGAAACGGCGGCGGATGAGTTCATGCTTTTCCGTCAGGAGTATCAGCAGAACACCGGACGCACGCAGGAAAACGAAGTGATCGGCTATCATGTCCGGCAAGCATTCAAGCCGGATGAGATCACGCCAGAGGATGCAAACGAGATTGGAAAGGAGCTGGCCTCCCGGATGACCGACGATCAGTTCTCCTACGTCGTTGCGACTCACATCGACAAACACCATATTCAGTATGTATTATATAAAGGAAGATTTTAACCATCTTCCTTAAGCTGCACGTTGTTCCGCGAAAACCGAATACAAAAAGCAGTTATGGAAGAAGAAAAAATCTTCAAGTCCACAACTGCTTTTTTATTTTTGAAAGGGGTAATTTGTATGAAACTGACCTATCATCGCTGCGGCGACTATCTGCTTCCCGCCCTGACCATTCCGGATGAATCTGTAACGCTTGGAAAGTATGGCAGGATGCGCAAAACGTATCTAAAGGCGCATAAGCCCATTCTGTACAATGCCCTGCTGCTTTCCGGAAAACTGACGGAGCATCTCGTCGGCGTGGATGCCGAGTGCCGGGAACGCCTTGAAACCCTCCTGGCGCAGATGATGCGGCAGGAAGGCGTTAACGAAGCGTTCAAAGCACGCAACCAGATGGAATGGGTGCGCAGGATGAACAGCATCCAGAACCGAACAGAAGAAATCCTGCTGAACGAACTGGTTTACGCTTAAACCACAAAGTCGGGGTCATGCAGCCGCTTTCTCCCCGCCCTGTGCGGCCGAATTCTCACGAATATGGCGCAGGGCTTCATCTTCGATGCGCCTTGCCCGGCTGATGCTCAAGCCGTAGTCCCTCGCTGCCGCTGCCAGTGCGCATGGCTCGCCATCGAAACCAAACCGATGGCAAACCCATGCGGTATCGCGAAGCGACGAGCGATTCATTGCGTCATAGAGTTCAAGCATCTTTTCCTTGTCCAGATAGAGCTGTTCGGGGCTTTTTTGATAAATATCCCGACTTGGAACAGGATTATCGGATTGCATGGCTTCAACTGCTGCTTGGTTTTCTTCCAGCGAAACCGTATTGATTTCGGGATGTGTTTGCCGAAGGGCGTTGAGCATTGCAGTGCAAACGACTACGGCAGCATACGTCAGGAATTTTCCCTTTTCCGGCACGAATCGCTCTGCGGCGTGAAGCAGAGCGATTCGACCCTCCTGCTCGTAATCGTCACAGCTCAGAACTGCGCCGCCGTATCGTTTTTCAAATTGAATCGCGGCTGAGCGAATAAACATCGTATTCTGCTCAATCAACTGGGTGCATGCCTCATGATTTCCGTTCTGAATCATCAGGCAAAGGGTTTCGTTCGTAATGGGCGTTCATCTCCATTTGGATATTGTATGTGGTGTTCATGTAGTTCCAGATGGCCTGTTTGAGCTGATCGGTTGCTTCGCCCAATTCAGCCTGATATTCTTCTGGAACGGTGATCTGGTTCAGCGCTGCCGAGAGCATCCCCATGATGCCTTCGGGTCTGAGTTGCAGACCGTTTTTCTGGCGCGGAAGCACTTTCGTGATTTCGCTGAGCTTCTGTTTGGTCAGCGCCGCGGTTTGTTTGACACGTTCCGGTCCATCCTGCTTCATTTCAGCGAGAATCTGGCGGAAGTTTCGCGTGATGTTCTCGATCTCATCCGCATAGACCGGGCGTTTGAGCGCCTGCGCTTCCTGCACAGCGCCACGAACGGCGGACATATCCTCCGGGTTAGCCTGACCATGTTCCAACATGAGGCTGCTCATGGAGTTGTACATTTGATTCTGCGCGGCAACGCCGGAAGCCAGAACGCCCTCCTGATAGAGCGCGATCTGGCGGGTCAGCTCTGCGAATTTCGGATTTTCCAAAAGTTGACAGATCACAGAACGGTTCAACTTGCCCTGATAGAGATTGGCGGCTGCTTCCACAGACAGCCCCAGACGCTCGATGTCATGCGCTTTGCGGGCAGGAATATCCGTCAGTCCCAGCAGAAAATCCGTCGAAACTTCAAAGTAATTCGCGATGGCGACAAGATTTTTACTGGACAGTTTGCTCGTTTTTTCAGCCATTACGCGGCTCAATGTGCTTTTGTCCATACCGACAGCCTGCGCCAGCTCAACCTGCGTGATGTTTCGGCTTCTGCACAGGTCGCGGATTCTGTCCATTGTATTTCCGGGAAGCCATTTTTCCTGCATCCATTCATCCTCCTGAGTTTTTTTCTTTGATCGTATCATATCAGACTCGAATAGCCAAGTCAAATCTGTTGCATTTTTGCATCGGAAAAGCCGACAAAACCGAAGCAGTTGAAAAAATGCCGCTTTTCAGACGATTTCCCATTTTTCCCCGTATATTCAGACAGTGCGTAAAAATGTTCTTTTACACCCTTCAGGATCGAAAAAATGTGTGAAGGAGGAATTTTATTGAAGGAAAATCTGATTACGGCGCTGTACGAGCGCCTGTCCCGCGACGATGACCTCGACGGGGAAAGCAACTCCATCGTGAACCAGAAGCTCTATCTGCAAAATTATGCTGACGAGCATGGCTTCACCAACTGCAAGCACTATACGGACGACGGATGGAGCGGCGGCAATTTCGACCGCCCCGGCTGGAAAAGCCTGATTGCCGACGTGGAAACCGGAAAGGTTGGCGTGATTCTGGCTAAGGATATGAGCCGAATCGGGCGCAACTATCTTGAAACGGGATTTTATACGGAAGTGGTGTTCCGTAAGCACAATGTCCGATTTATCGCCATTGCCAACGGCGTGGACAACGATCATCCCGAAACGGGCGAATTTGTGCCGTTCCTGAACATCATGAACGAATGGTATCTGAAAGACCAGTCCAAGAAAGTTACGGCGGCTTATCAACTGCGCGGCAAATCCGGCTTACCCACCAACAACAACTGCTTATACGGCTACCGAAAAGACCCGGATGTCAAGCACCACTGGCTGGTTGATGAGGAAGCGGCGGCGATTGTCCGCAGAATCTATCAGATGGCTTGCGAGGGACACGGGCCGTCTGAAATTGCACGGATTCTGACGAAGGAGAAAGTGGACAATCCCGGCTACTACTATACGAAACACGCCTGCGGGATGCGCAGCGACTATACAAAAGAAGCCCATGCGCACGACTGGAACAGTTTGACAATCAGCAGAATTTTGACCCATCAGGAGTATTTGGGACATACGGTCAATTTTCGTTCCGGAAAACGATACTACAAGGATAAACGACGCGCCAACCCGCCGGAAAAGCTGCTGATCTTCGAGAATACCCATGAACCCATTGTAACGAAGGAAACATGGGAGCTTGCCCAATGCGCGCTGAAAAGCATAAAGCGGACAGATACGCTGGGCGTGGCGAATCCGTTGACAGGTCTGGTTTACTGCGCAGAGTGCGGGCAAAGGCTGTATAACCATCGGCATGGAGCGAAAGATGCGCAAGGCGTATTCAAAAGCGATTCCTACAACTGCTCAACCTATATGCTGTCCCGAAAACGGGAAACGAGAGAATGCGTTTCCCATCAGATTGCCACAAAAACACTCCGGGAACTGATTTTGAAAACCATTCAGACCGTCAGCCGTTATGCCCTCTCCAATGAAATCGAGTTTGCGCGCAAAGTTCGGGAAGCGTCTGAATTGCAGCAGGCACAGGCGGCAAAAGAAACGAAAGCCAGAATCCGCAAGGCGCAGAAACGCTGTAAGGAACTGGACGTGCTGATTCAGAAGCTGTATGAATCGTATGCGCTTGAAAAGATTTCTGAAAAGCGTTTTGATGATTTTCTTGCGGCGTATGAGAAAGAACAGGCTGAACTGAAAGCCGTTTTGGAAACGGACACGGAAGAACTTCGGGCGTATGAAGTCGATTCCGATCACATCGCTTCTTTTCTCAAACTTGCCAGAAAATACAGGGACGCCGATGAACTGACCACGCCCATGATTTATGCGTTTGTTGAAAAAATCGTCGTCCATGCGCCGGAAAAAATCGACGGAGAACGGCACATGCAGATCGACATCTATTTGAAATTCATCGGCAATTTTCAGGTGCCGCAGGACAAGCCGACGGCAGAAGAAATGGCAGAGGAAGAAAAGCAGAAACAGCGGCGCGCGAAAAATCGGGAAAAAGTCGCCCGCTGCATGGAGAGAAAGAAATTGAAAGACGCACAGGAGAAGGAGGATGCAGCCCATGAAAATGACAGCACTGTATGAGCGTATATCCCGCGAGGACAGAAACGAAGGAGAGTCCTTTTCGATTCTTCGGCAGAAGGAATATCTTGAAACCTATGCCGCCGCAAACGGCTTTGAGAACTGCCGGCATTATACGGACGACGGATTCAGCGGACGAAACTTTGAACGTCCGGGCTGGCAGCAGATGATGACGGATATTGACGGCGGGAAAATCGGAACGGTACTGGTCAAAGACATGAGCCGCGTCGGGCGCGATTACCTGCAAACGGGTTTTTATACCGAAATTTATTTCAAAGAGAAAGATGTGCGGTTTATCGCCATTGACAGTCATGTGGACAACAGCTGTTCCGACAGCTTGGAGTTTGCGCCCATGCTGAATGTTCTGAACGAAATGTATCTGCATGATCTATCCAAGAAAGTCAACATCGGGTTTCGGGCAAAAGGAATGTCGGGGCAATCGCTTACGTCAACGCCGCTGTTCGGCTATAAGCGAGATCCCGAAGATAAAAACCATTGGGTGATTGAACCTGAAACCGCCGAGATCGTGCGGCGGATTTTTGAACTGGCGGCGACAGGAATGAACCCGCACCGCATTGCCAAAACCTTACAGACAGAGCGGAGGATTACACCGAGTACATATTTCCGCAGATCGGATATGGGGAACCGATATCACGCCAGAAGGCAGGAAACAGGCGACTATGACTGGCACAGAGGGACGGTCATCGGTTTTGAACAAGCGCGAGTATCTGGGCATGACGGTCAATTTCAAGACGTGTACGCCTTCTTACAAAGCCAAACAGATTCAAAATCCGATAGAAAAGCAGGTGGTTTTTGAAAATACCCATGAAGCGATTGTGGACAGACACGCATGGGAAAAAGCGCATGAAGCGTTTGAAAAGCCCAAGAGGGCTAAGGCGGAAAATGCCGACAGCAATTTTAAGGACTTTGTATTCTGCGCCCGATGCGGCGCGCCCATGAGCAATCTCCATCATGCGCAGCACCTCAAAACCGGCACGATCTGTTACTATGACTTCTTTATATGTTCCACCTATCGAAAGTCTGAGCATTTAGAAGAACGGCAATGTGTTCAGAACGCATTCAGCGCAAAAGCGCTTCGTCCGTTACTGAAAGAAACGATTCAAACGGTCAGCCGATACGCATTGACGAATCAGGAAGAATTTCTGGCGCGGCTGCAACGGGAAATGCTGGCGGAGCAGCCGGAACAGACAAAACAGCTTAAAAAAGGGATTGCGGCAAAGAACAAAAGAGTGGCGGAACTTGACCGGCTTTTGAAAAAACTCTATGAGAATTATGCGCTCGAAAAAATCCCGGAGGAACGGTTCGATGCGCTGTCTGCCGAGTATGAAAGCGAACAGACACAGCTTGAAAAAGCGGTTTTGGAAGAACAGCGGCAGTTGGATGAAATTCAATCCGGCGAAGATAAGATTGAACGGTTTATGGCGCTTGTTGAGCGCTACCGCGACTGCACGGAATATTCCGATGAAGTGCTGCGTCAATTCGTGGAAAAAGTCATCGTCCATGAAACCGTGAAGGACGAGGACGGCGAGCGCTCCCGCGAGATTGAAGTGTATTTGAATTTCATCGGAAAGCTTGACGTTCCCGTGCAGCCCGTCGAGCTTTCGCCGAAAGAACAGAAACGTCAGGAGGCATTGAAAAAGCGAAGAATCCATCAAAGAAATAAACGCGCGCAGGCGCGTCAGGAGAGGATGAACGCACAGCTTAAAAACGAATCCCCAATTTGAAACAGAGAACTGAACAGACAGAAAAGGCGATGCCTCGTTTTTCATCGGGCTGCATCGCCTTTTGTGTTGAGCGGAAAGGAGCGCCTATGACCGAAAAACGTACTCCCATTTTTACCTTTACCCAGCGGATTGGCAACACCAATTTCACCGTCCGCGCATATTGCGACGACGATATCGCAGTGACTTATGAGGACAAGCTGCTGGAGCTGATCCGCAGTGGCGTGTTGCAGGCGGATGCTTCCGAAAAGCCGAAAGAACCGCCCGCCGAACACGCGGCGTAACGCTTAAAACGCGAACTGATTTTTTGACCGAGGAGGAATGTTCAATGGCATCCGAACGAATCGAAAAACTGCTTGCAATGCAGCAGAAAGCCGAAGCGCAGAAACGAAAAGCCGAGCAGCAGCTCAGGGCGGCAAAACACAAAATCTCCATCCAACGAAACAAGGAACGCACGCACCGCCTGTGCGAACGCGGCGGACATTTGGAGCATTATCTGCCCAATCCCGAACTGCTGACGGATGAAGATGTGTTCCTGCTGATCGACTACTTCTTTTCTTCTCCCCGTGTGCGCGAGCTGGCAGAACAGATGACCGCCAGCCGACGCGGGGAGATTCCTCAAAGCCCGAAGGAGCTGATCGACGCGGCTATGCAGCGTATGCCGAAACCATCCGTGCAAAGCGTGACATGGCATGACGCAGACGAGGATGACGCGGAGAGCGACGGAAGCAGCCCCATCCCGTGAGGGCGCACTTATACGCATCTTCGATGCGCCGTGCGTTCTCCGAAGGCCCCTGCGGGGTGCTCGATGCCTTCGGCATCAACAGGGGCAAGCCCCTGCGCCGATTGCATCGGCTACCCCATGATGGCGCTTTGCGCCGAGGAACGGAGGTGAACCCATGCCCTGCCCGACGGGGAGCTTTAAGATCATCAGCCGCGGAAAAGGTCAATCCTGCATGGCTTCCTGCGCATATTATTCAGGCGAAAAGAAGTATTCCGAATACGAGTGCTGCTGGAAATATCCGCACAGCAGCCCGGCACGCGTGAAGTGGGTTGAAGTCATGCTGCCATCCAACGCGCCGAGGGCGTATGCCGATTCGCAGACGCTCTGGAACGCGGTGGACGCAGCGGAAACAAGCGTCAACGCGCAGACGGCGCGCTCGATGCTCTTTGCTTTGCCGCGCGAACTGACTGACGAGCAGAACCTTGCCCTCGTCCGCGATTTCTGTCAAAAGGAATTTGTGGACAAAGGCATGATTTGTAATTTCTTCTATCACGACAACCGTTCGCGGCATCGGTGCTTGGCTGGATGAATTGCGCAAGGCGGTCAGCCGCCAGCAGATCATCGAAAGCCCGGATGATTACCCGCTGAGCGATGTGATTACCGCCTATCTGGATATGCGAAGGGACGGGCGCGAAACATGGAATCGCTATGCGCAGGAAAAAGGCGCTGTCCATGATTTGAAGGACGGCTTTAAGGCGGTTTCCTTCCTCTCGAATCACGAGCTTTACACGGTCGGTCAGCTCAGACGGTACATCGCCGAAACGAAACAGGTATTTTCCAAAATCAAGGCGGAATCCACGGCAAAGGAACGCAGAATCCGAGATATCGACGCACTGTTTGGCGCGATTCAAACCATCCGAGAATTGAAGCCGATTCAGCAGGAATACGAGAGCATCCACTGGAGCGGCAAACGCGAAAAGTTCAAGGTCGAACACGGCGACGAATTGAACCGCCTCCGGCAATCGGATGATCCACTTCAAACAAATAAATCTGCACCAATTCATTTCCTGGCGATTTAAGAAAAATCCATTCCTCTCTCATCTTGACTCCCTCCCTCAAACCCCGTATAATAAACGAGAAAAATCTATACCGCGCAGGGTGTTTGAAGCCATTCAAATGAAAAGGGAAGCCGGTTCAAATCCGGCGCAACAGCCATTACTGTATTCGGTATGCGTGTGCCATGAGCCATTGAAAGCGATTTCGAGAAGGCGGCGCACGTGAAGCCGTCAGCCAGGAGACCTGCCCTGCGGAGATGAAACCGATTCTCGGGCAGTTGGAGAAGGCAGGTCAAGCGTTTGTTTGCTATGCGTCCATCTTTGTCCGAGATGGGCGCTTTTCATTTATTTTGAGAAAAACTGCGAGGAAGTTTATGAAAAAGATGATTGCGCTGCTTTTGAGCCTTTTTGCTGTTCAAACCGCGTTAGCGGAGCTGCCCGTCGTCACAGAAAAGCTTGATCTGGAAGCCGCGAAAAACTTTGCCGTGGACAGGCTGGAAGGCGGTTATTCACTGATTACCGTGCAGAACGGCGGGCGCTTTCTGCTGATTCCGGCGGGTATGGATGCACCGGATGGTCTGGATGCGGACATCATGCTGCTGTACATGCCGCTTGACAACCTGTTCGTGGCTTCTACCTCGACGGTGGCACTGATGGATGAAATCGGTGCGCTCTCCGCCGTGACGCAGACGACCTATGACGTGGAAGACTGGTATCTGCCAAGCGTGAAACAAGCGGTTCAGGATGGACAAATCGCATACATCGGTCACTATAAGCAGCCGGATTTCGAGCGTATTGCCTTGAACCCGCCGAAGCTGGCCGTTTTCTCCACGATGATCGAGGGCACGCCGGATGTGCGGGAAAAGCTGGACGAGCTAGGCATTCCTTTGCTGGTGGACAGCTCTGCATTGGAGGAAACTCCGCTGGGGCGCATGGAGTGGATGAAGCTCTACGGCGTGCTGCTGGGGCGTGAGAACGAGGCGAGCACCGCGTTTGACGCGCAGAAGCAGAAAATCGAATCGCTTGAGCCGATGCAGGAGAACGTGACCGTCGCCATGTTCTACATCACCTCCAAGGGCGCGCTGTATGTGCGCAACAATGGTGATTATATGGTCAAAATGCTTGAGCTGGCTGGCGGGCGGTATGCGCCGGAAGGACTGGGTACCGGCGAATCCGGCACGCGGCAGATGGAGATGGAAGCCTTTTATCTCGCGGCGGGTGATGCGGACTGCATCCTCTATATGGGTCAGCTCGGCGGCAAGCCGAAGACACTTTCGCAGCTGATTGAGCGAAACACGCTGCTGGCCGATTTCAAAGCGGTGCAAAATGGACGCGTCTATTGCACCGGCGCAGATTATTTTCAGCAGGCCGGACGGCTGGGCGACCTCATCGAGGACATGAACCGCATGCTTTCGGGTGACGACGCGGCACTAAACCATATCATGAAGCTGGAGTGAGGAACGGGTGAAAAAAACGCGGTGCGCGCTGTGCTATGCGGTGCTCGCAGTCTGCTTTGCGCTGCTGTTGGCGGTCAGTGTGGGCACGGGCAGCGCGGCACTGTCCCCGCATGAAATCCTGCGGATTCTGCTGCTGAGAGAGGGCGAGGGCACAGCGGCCTACAACGTGCTGCTCAAAATCCGCCTGCCGCGCGTGCTGGCGGCGGCGGTGATGGGCGGCACGCTGAGCGTGTCGGGCTTTCTGCTGCAAACGTTTTTCCGCAATCCGATTGCCGGGCCGTATGTGCTGGGCGTGTCCTCCGGCGCAAAGTTGGCTGTTGGTGCGGTGATGATCTTCGGCATGAAGCTCTGGGGTTGCGTGCCGTTCGGCGCGGTGATGACCGCGGCATTTGTCGGGGCAATGCTCTGCGCGAGCTTTGTGATGCTCGTCTCCCGAAAGATTCACAGCATGGCGATGCTGCTGGTCGTCGGCATGATGATTGGCAACGTCTGTTCGGCGGCGACGGATTTCTTCGTCACCTTCGCCAAAGAAAGCGATATTGCGAACCTCACCAGCTGGTCGATGGGCAGCTTTTCTGCCGTGTCGTGGGGAAATCTGCGCATCTGCTTGGCGGTGATTGCCGTCTGCCTGCTGCTGTGCCTGCTGCTGGCGAAGCCCATCGGCGCATATCAGTTCGGCGAACATTACGCGGCGAGCATGGGTGTGAACGTCCGCCGTTTCCGTGCGGCGCTGATCGGACTTTCCTGTCTGCTGGCCGCGTGCGTGACGGCGCTTGTCGGTCCGATTTCCTTTGTCGGCATTGCCGTGCCGTATATGACAAAAAAGCTGCTCGGCACGGCCAAACCGATGGCTGTTCTGCCCGGCTGTTTCCTGCTGGGCGGCGTATTCTGTATGGCATGCGACTGGATCGCCCGAACGGCGTTTTCGCCAACGGAGCTGGCCATCAGCACGGTAACGGCGTTTTTCGGCGCGCCGGTCGTTATCGTGATGGCACTCAAGCGGGGAGGCGGACACCGGTGAAACCGACTTTGGAGCTGGACAACCTTTCGGTCGGTTACGGCAGACGTGTATTGTTGAAAGACCTCTGCGCGTCGATTCTGCCGGGGCAGATTTTGACGCTCATCGGTCCAAACGGCGCGGGCAAATCGACCATTCTCAAGACGATTTCGCATCACCTCGCGTGTATGGGCGGCGTGGTGCGCATCGGCGGCGAAAATATCGAGCGGATGGACAGCTGCGAGCTGGCAAAGCGGCTTTCCGTCGTGCTGACCGAGCGCGTCCGTCCGGAACTGATGACCTGTTACGACGTGGCGGCTTCCGGGCGTTATCCCTATACCGGCCGTTTCGGGATGCTGACTGCGCTGGACAGAGACGTGATTGCGCAGAGTCTCGCATTGGTGCGTGTCGAAGAACTGGCGGACAAGCCGTTCGCCCGCGTCAGCGACGGTCAGCGTCAGCGGGTGATGATTGCCCGTGCGCTCTGCCAGCAGCCGCGCGTGCTGGTGCTCGACGAGCCGACCTCCTTTCTGGATATTCGATATAAAATCGAATTGTCCGCCATTCTGCTTCATCTCGCACGGGAGCAGGGCGTGACCATCGTGATGAGCCTGCACGAAATTGACCTCGCTGCACGGGTATCCGACCTCGTGATGGGCATCGGCACGCACGGCGTGGAGATGTTCGGCACGCCCGAAGCAGTCTTTACGGAAGAAAACATCACGCAGCTGTACGGCATTTCGTCTGGTGTTTATGACGCGCTTTCCGGATCAATGGAGCTTCCCCGTGCGGAAGGTGCGCCATACGCGTTTGTCCTCGGCGGCATGGGGAAGGCGACAGCCGTCTACCGCCGTCTGACGCGGGAAGGAACACCGTTTGCAACGGGTATTCTGGCGGAAAACGATATGGATATCCCTGCCGCACGCCATCTGGCCGCCCGCATACTGACGACAGCGCCGTTCGCGCCGCCGAGTGAAGCCGTGTTGACGGAAGCCCGGCAAACGCTGCTGAATTGCGGCACGCTGCTTATTCCCGATGGATTGGAAGCCCATGCATGGGACGATGAACTGATTTGTTTTGCTCAAGAACATTGTGTGGAGGTGCGCCATGCTTGATATCATCAGCGTCGGTCCGGGTGAGGCCGTTCTGCTCACCGACGACGCGAAGCAGGCGATTGATCGTGCGGATGCGGTCTGGTGCGCGGCACGCCATGCCGTGCTCGTGCCGCCCGAAAAGGCAAGGCCGCTTTCGCCGCTGGAAGGTGCAATTGAACAGATGCGTCTATCCAGCGACGCAGGACAGAATGCCGCCGTGCTGGTTTCCGGCGACGCGGGACTGTACAGCCTGCTGGAAATGCTCAAACGGAAAATCGGCGGCGAATATCTGCGTGTGCATCCGGGCGTCAGCGCCTTGCAGCTCTTTGCCGCGCGGCTGGGCGTTTCGTGGCAGGACGCGAAAATCCTCTCCGCGCATGGCCGAGCACTTTCGGAAAGCGCGCTGTGCCACGCCGTGCGGACGCATCGGCAGACGTTTTGCTTTCTCGACGCGGCGCACAATCCTGCGTGGGTGCGGGAGAGCCTGAACCTCGGCGGGCTGGAAAATGTGCGGCTGTTTGTCGGCGAACGGCTCTCCTATCCCGACGAGCGGACGGAGGCCTATGACCCGGATGCGACGTATGACCCGCTCTGCATGGCTTATATCGAAAACGACGCGCCGGAGAGCGGCCTGCCGCCTGTTGGTCTGTCGGATGAGGCGTTCATTCGCGGCAAAACCCCGATGACGAAGCGGGATGTGCGTGCGCTCGTCGTGTCGGCGCTGCATTTGAAACCGAACGGCGTCGTTTGGGATATTGGCGCGGGGACGGGCAGCGTCAGCGTCGAATGCGCGCGTCAGTGCCCGCTGGGCGAGGTTTATGCCGTTGAAATGAAGGACGAAGCGCTCGACCTCATCCGCCGGAACGCCGAAAGATTTCACGCGCTCAACCTGCGCGTCGTTCCCGGCCGCGCGCTGGAGGTGCTGTCGGCGCTGCCCGCGCCGGACGCGGGTTTCCTCGGCGGG
>ERZ779850.1406-NODE-1406-length-23768-cov-4.881837_pt1 | contig 23768 bp, 14 predicted proteins | sample MGYA00511249_ERZ779850 | MGnify/ENA primary metagenome ERZ779850 (study PRJEB29588, sample SAMEA2162475) | human gut metagenome | biome: human gut; feature: human-associated habitat; material: faeces | place: Denmark | collected 2008/2010 ...
CGGCTGACCTCGATCTTGTTGATATCCAGCCGGTAGAAATCCAACAGGCTGTTGACCAGCGCCAGCAGGTGTTCCGACGACTCCTTCATGTTGCGCAGATAGAGCCCCTGCCGGCGATCGGTTGTCAGACGCGACATCAGATCGATATATCCCATCACCGCCCCGAGCGGCGCCTTGATGTCATGCGTGATGGCCAGCATCAGTTGTTCGCGGGCAGCCAGCAGGGCCTCCTTTTCGCGGTTGGCGCGTTCGAGTTCGCGGCGGTAGCGATTTCCGCGGTTGACGTCGCGCCAGAGAATCCCGACGAAGAGGAGCATCAGCACCAGCGAACAGGCCGTCACGCCGCCCAGGATGTGGGACGTCCGCCGACGGATGGCCTCCGAACGGTGAATCCGCCGCATGAGCAGCGCCGTATCCTCGGCCTCGTAGTCGAGGATCAGGCTGTAGATCTTCATGTTGACCAGGTCGTTGCTGTAACTCAGGCGGAGCCCCTCGCGCCAGGCGCGGTCGTAGATCGAGAGGCGGTTGCTCGTCACGCTGTCCTGAAGGGCCTGGAGGACCAGTTCGATCGTATCGCGGACCACCCCGACGGGCAGCATCGGCCCTCCGGACCCGTATTCCCGCGCCGCACGCCCGGTCGTCGTATCGCGCCGCACGCTGCGGCGGAAGGGGGTCGTATCGCCCGCAATGCTGGCCTGCGGACCGATGAATTCGCGGATGCTCTTGTCAAGCAGCCCGGCCGTTGATCCGGCCCGGATGGTCTGCCGCAGGCTGAGCGTGCGGCGCTCCTTGTCGGCCAGCAGCCGGGTGATGCTGTCCAGGCGCATCGTCTGCAGGGAGTCCTCCTCGGTGGAGAGTGCACGCAGCGAATCGATGCAGCTCCTGACGGTGCGCAGTTCGCGGCGGTATCGGTTTTCGTAGGAGAGGTATCCGGCGATCATCAGCTGTCCGTAGCTTTCGGCCTGATAGAGGTGGTAGAGGGTGCGGTTGACGGCCGTGCGTTTGGTGTGGAGGAGGGCGTAGTCGCTGTCGGGCCGCGAGAAGCGGACCACGGCGCGATAAACGTAGGCGATGGCGAGGATACTGACGGCCACGAGCAGCACATATCCCGCCACGATCTTGGTTTTGACGAATTTGGACTCCTTCACGGGGCCAAAGATAGGGAATCTTCCGTTCCCGGGCAACTCTCCACCCGCCCTGCGGCCGCGCCAAGCGGGGCTGGCGATGAAGATACCATTAAAATTTTATCGAAAAACGATAAATATTTTTTGATATTCAAAATTTGTTTCTATATTTGCGGTTGTAACGATCCGAAAACTTACGCTCATGAAGGATTTACTCACGGCAGAACACGTCTCGAAGCGCTACGCCAACCATACGGCCCTCGACGACGTCTCGCTCACCATCCCCGAAGGCTCGGTCTACGGCCTGCTCGGCCCGAACGGCGCCGGCAAAACGACCCTCATCCGCATCATCAACCGCATCACCGCCCCCGACAGCGGCCGGGTCCTCTTCGACGGCCACGAAATCGCCCCCGAAGATATCTACCGCATCGGCTACCTCCCCGAGGAGCGCGGCCTCTACAAGAAGATGAAGGTGGGCGAACAGGCCCTCTTCTTCGCCCGTCTGAAGGGGCTCTCGCGCCGCGACGCCACGGCCCGCCTGAAGGTGTGGTTCGAGAAGTTCGGCATCCAGAACTGGTGGGACAAGAAGGTTGAGGAGCTCTCGAAGGGGATGGCCCAGAAGGTGCAGTTCATCGTCACGGTGCTGCACGAACCGCGGCTGCTGATCTTCGACGAACCCTTCTCGGGCTTCGACCCGATCAACGCCAACCTGCTGAAGGAGGAGATCCTGGCTCTGCGCGACAAGGGGTCGACGGTGATCTTCTCGACGCACAACATGTCCTCCGTGGAGGAGATCTGCGACCACATCACGCTGATCAACAAGTCGAAGAACATCCTTTCGGGGCGTGTCGACGAGATCCGCCGCCGCCACGGCGCCAACATCTTCGAGGTGGCCTACCGCGGCGACGAGACCGCCCTGCGCCGGGCCGTCGAGGGACGCTGCGAGATCCTCGAAGGGGCCGCCGAGGAGTCGGTCTACCGCACGCTGAAGCTCCATGTCGAGCGCGACGAGGAGGTGCGCGAGGTCATCGCGGCAGTGAACGAGGCGGTCGAACTGCGCTCGTTCCGCGAGATCATCCCCTCGATGAACGACATCTTCATCCGCGCGGTAAACGGCCAGCTGTAACCGGACACGCCATGGAAACAACCACCGGAAAGGAGCGTCAGCGCCAACCGCAACGCCTCGGAACGGCCGCCGCAAGGACGCTCGCCGGGCTGTGCCTGGGGCTGGGAATGTACGGCGTGATCCACGGTCTGAAGGCGGAGGAGGGCACGCTGCGGCTCACCCTTTCGGCCCTCACCCTGTGCTGCGGCCTCGTGCTGCTGCTCCGCGCGCGAAACACTGCCCCCCGGGACGAAGAAGAGAATGTAAACCGATAAAAAACCCACACACCATGTCCAACATATTCATCATCATCCAGCGCGAATTCAACGAGCGCGTGCGGAAAAAGTCCTTCATCATCACCACGATTCTGATGCCGGTGCTGATGGTGGCCCTGATGGCGGCTCCGGCCCTCATCATGGAGTACTCGAAGGGCGAACAGAAGCGGATCGCCGTGATCGACGACAGCGGACTGATCGCCCCGCGGCTCGAGAGCAACGAGGAGATCGCCTACGAGACGACCTCGCTGACGACCGATGAGGCCCGCAAGGACCTCACCGACCTCTTCGGCATCCTCTACATCGGCTCCGACATCCTGCAGAACCCCTCCGACGTACGGCTCTACGCCAACTCGTCGACCTCGCTCTCGATCGAGAGCGACATCACCGGCCAGATCGAGAAGATCCTCGAGGCCGAAAAGCTCAAGGCCTACGACATCGACAACCTGCAGCAGATCCTCGACGAGGTGAAGACCACCGTCACGCTGCAGACCTTCCGCAACGACAAGTCGCAGGAGGGGGAGACGCAGGCGCAGTCGTCGACCGTGGCCACGGCACTGGGCTACATCCTGGGCTTCGTGCTCTACATGTTCCTGCTGATCTACGGCTCGATGGTCATGCAGTCGGTGATCGAGGAGAAGAACAACCGCGTACTGGAGGTGATGGTCTCGTCCGTCAGGCCGTTCGACCTGATGCTGGGCAAGATCCTCGGCGTGGCGGCCGTCGCCGTGGTTCAGGTGCTCATCTGGGGCGTGCTGATCGTCGTTGCGGGCAGTGTCGTGATGCCCCAGCTGATGCCGGCCGACGCCATGGCCAGCATCCAGGCCATGCAGCAGGGCGCCCCCGACGCCGCCGCCATGAGCGGCATGGATCCCGACATGCTGCAGGCCATGGCGGCCATGACCGACCTGGGCTACATCGTCAAGATCTTCGTCTGCCTGCTGCTCTTCGTCTTCGGCGGCTACCTGCTCTACTCGGCGATGTTCGCCGCCGTGGGGTCGGCCGTGGACAACGTCCAGGACGCCTCGCAGCTGCAGATGCCCATCACGCTGCCGATCATCCTGGCGCTGCTGATGATGCTCGCCGTCATCAAGGACCCCAACTCGTCGCTGGCCTTCTGGTTCTCGATCATCCCCTTCACGTCGCCCGTGGTGATGATGGCGCGCATCCCCTACGACATTCCGCTGTGGGAGATCGTCCTCTCGCTGGCGGTACTCTACGCCTCGTTCGTGGCGATGGTATGGTGCGCGGCGAAGATCTACCGCGTGGGCATCTTCATGTACGGCAAGAAGCCGACGCTGAAGGAGCTCCTCAAGTGGATCCGCTACAAATATTGACCCGTCGTTACCCCGGCCGGAGGCGATATCCACCCCCCCGGCCGGGTGTTTTCCGGGTGAAAACCAATTTCCTGTTATTCGGATAACAGTTTTTCTGAATTTTTTTCATAAATTTGTCGCAGATTCCGCGGCGGGTTGCGCCCACGCGGATCCAAACCGCACAAGAGTTTCTACAAAATACTTAAAATCAAAGAGCTATGATCTCGATTGACAATTACGATTTCAAAGGCAAACGCGCGATCATCCGCGTGGATTTCAATGTGCCCCTCAACGAGAAGGGCGAGGTAACCGACGACACGCGTATCCGTGCCGCCATGCCGACGATCAAGAAGGTGCTGGCCGAGGGCGGATCGGTGATCCTCATGTCGCACATGGGTCGTCCGAAGAAGAACCCGGATCCGAAATATTCGCTCGAGCAGATCATCCCGGACATCGAGAAGAACCTCGGCACGAAGGTCGAGTTCGCCGGCGACTGCATGGGTGAGAAGGCCGCCGAGATGGCCAAGAACCTCAAGCCGGGCGAGGTGATGCTGCTGGAGAACCTGCGCTTCTACGCCGAGGAGGAGGGCAAGCCCCGCGGTCTGGCCGAGGACGCCACCAAGGAGGAGAAGGATGCCGCCAAGAAGGCCCTGAAGGAGGGTCCGCAGAAGGAGTTCGTCAAGAAGCTCGCTTCGTACGCCGACTGCTACATCAACGACGCCTTCGGTACGGCTCACCGCAAGCACGCATCGACCTACCTGATCGCCAAGCACTTCCCCAACGACAAGATGTTCGGCTACCTGATGGAGAAGGAGGTCAAGGCCATCTCGTCGCTCATGGAGGCTCCGCAGCACCCGTTCTGCGCCATCATCGGCGGATCGAAGGTTTCGACGAAGATCGGCGTGATCAAGTCGCTCATCGAGAAGGTTGACTCGATCGTCATCGGCGGCGGCATGACCTACACGTTCGCCGCAGCCCAGGGCGGCAAGGTCGGCAACTCGATCTGCGAGCCCGACATGTTCCCGGTAGCCCTGGAGATCCTCGAGCTGGCCAAGCAGAAGGGCGTACAGCTCGTCATGTCGCCCGACGCGCTGATCGCCGACGCCTTCTCGGCCGACGCCAACACGTCGACGGCTCCGGCCAACAACATTCCCGACGGATGGGAGGGTGTCGACATTGCCGACGAAGGCAAGAAGATCTTCCGCGAGCACATCCTCGGCTGCAAGACGATTCTGTGGAACGGCCCGGTAGGCGTCTTCGAGATCGACAAGTTCGCCACGGGATCGAAGGAGGTGGCCCTGGCCATCGCCGAGGCTACGAAGAAGGGTGCCTACTCGCTCATCGGCGGCGGTGACTCGGTAGCCTGCATCAACAAGTTCGGTCTGGCCGACCAGGTATCGTACATCTCGACCGGCGGCGGCGCCCTGCTCGAGTACATCGAGTTCGGCACGCTTCCCGGCGTAGAGGCCATCCGTGAATAATACGCACCGAAGGAACACGAATACACGAAACGGAGATTTCCGGGAGACGGAGGTCTCCGTTTCTTTCCAAAAACCCGAACAAGATGAAACGTATCATTCTTTTCGCAGCAACCCTGGCCTGTATGGCAGCCTGTCAGAACAACAATACCACGAAGGTTCCGGCCATCGATCTGAATAACTTCGATCTTTCGGTGGCCCCGAATGCCGACTTCTACCAGTATGCCACGGGCGGCTGGCAGAAGAACAACCCGCTCAAACCCGAATTCTCGCGCTACGGCTCGTTCGACGTGCTTCGCGAGAACAACGAAAAACGCATCAACGAACTCTTCCAGGAGATGTCGAAGCTGCAGGCCGCTCCGGGCAGCGTCGAGCAGAAGATCTCGGATCTCTACAAGATGGGGCTCGACTCGACGCGTCTGAACGCCGAGGGCGCCACGCCGCTGCAGGGCGATCTGCAGCTGGTCGAGGGGCTGACCGACCGGGCACAGCTCCCGACGCTGCTGGCCAAGATCCACATGTCGATGGGCAACCCGTTCTTCGGCATCGGCGTGATGGCCGACCTGATGGACAGCAACGTCAATACGCTCTACGTGGCACAGTCGGGGCTCTCGATGGGCGACCGCGACTACTACGTCGACCCGGAGAACGCCTCGATCAAGGAGGCCTACAAGAACTACCTGGTGCGCATCTTCACGCTGGCCGGTTACGACGATGCCGCAGCCGCCCAGGCCGCAGCGGATGCCCTCGAGATCGAGGATTCGCTGGCCGAGGTCTTCTTCTCGAACGTCGAGCAGCGCGACATCGCCTCGCAGTACAACCCGATGACGCGCGAGGAGTTCGCCAAGGCGTACGACGCACTGGACTGGAACGCCTACTTCGAGGGGATGGGTCTTGCCAACGTCGACCGCATGATCGTGCAGCAGAAGCGCGTGATGGAGCGTGTCAACGAGATGCTGAAGACGCTTCCGCTGGAGAAGATCCGCCACTACCTGGCCGCACAGATCATCGACGGGGGCGCCTCGTCGCTCAGCGACGACTTCCAGACCGCCTCGTTCGAGTTCTACGGCCGCACGATGTCGGGCCAGCAGGAGCAGAAGCCGCGCTGGAAGCGTGCCATGTCGGTGCCCAACTCGCTGCTGGGCGAGGCCGTGGGCGAGATGTACGTGGCGAAGTACTTCCCCGAGAAGGACAAGCTGCGCATGATGGAGCTGGTGAAGAACCTGCAGAAGTCGCTCTCGCAGCACATCGCCGCACTGGACTGGATGTCGGACGCCACGAAGGCCAAGGCACAGGAGAAGCTCTCGTCGTTCACCGTGAAGATCGGCTACCCCGACAAGTGGAAGGACTACACGACGCTCGAGATCGATCCCAAGAAGAGCTACTACGAGAACCTGCGCAACGCTTCGGCCTGGTTCACGAAGGATAACCTGGAGAAGTACGGCAAGCCGGTCGACAAGGCCGAGTGGGGGATGACGCCGCAGACGGTGAACGCCTACTACAACCCGTCGACGAACGAGATCTGCTTCCCGGCCGCCATTCTTCAGCCGCCGTTCTACAACCCGGATGCCGACGACGCGGTGAACTACGGTGCCATCGGCGTGGTGATCGGCCACGAGATGACCCACGGATTCGACGACCAGGGCCGTCAGTTCGACAAGGACGGCAACATGAATAACTGGTGGACCGACGAGGATGCGGCCGCCTTCAAGGCGAAGACCGACATTCTGGTCAAGCAGTTCGACGCCATCGAGGTGCTTCCGGCCAAGGAGGGCCAGCCGGCCCTGCACGCCAACGGTGCCCTGTCGCTGGGTGAGAACATCGCCGACCAGGGCGGTCTGCGCGTCGCCTACACGGCCTACCAGAACTCGCTCGAGGGCAAGGATCACCCCGCGCCGATCGACGGTTTCACCGACGCACAGCGCTTCTACCTGGCCTACGCCACGCTGTGGGCACAGAACATCCGCGACGAGGAGATCGCCCGTCTGACGAAGCTCGACGTACACTCGCTGGGCAAGTGGCGTGTGAATGCCACGCTGCGCAACATCCAGGACTTCTACGACGCCTTCGGCATCACCGACGGTGCGATGTTCATGCCCGAGCAGGAGCGTGTGATCATCTGGTAAAAGCGAGCCCGCTGAGGCGTCCGGTCTGTGGACCGGGCCCCATACGAAAAGAGCGTCCGAAATATCGGACGCTCTTTTTTGTTGCAAATGTTTCACGCCTTTCGGCCAGAGCCCCGAACGTCCGGCCGGCACCTCGAACTTTCAGCCGACTCCCCGAACTTCAGCCAGCACCCCGGGCGGGAGGCGGCATTGCCGCCGGCCTGGCATTACAGCCCTTTTACACCTGTTTCAAGTCGATCTGGAGGGTTCTTCCACCCCGCCCGGGAAAACTCAATAGAAGGTCCCTTTCGGGGCAAAGATGGCGTATCCGAAGTTGAAGGTGAGATACATGTTCTTCCAATCCTTCAGGTCGTACTTCGTCAGCGAGAGGCTGACGGGACCGATCGGCGAGTGGTAGACGAGCGAAGCCTCGGCAATGTAGTGCCAGCGTTCGTCGGGGACACCGAGCGGGTTGAAGCTGTGCATCTCGCGGAACATGGCGTAGAAACTGGTGCGGAAGAAGAAGTCGGGCATCAGGTCGAAGGTGGGCATCACGCCGCCCGCCACGAACCGGTTTGCGCGGAAATCGGGCATGAAGACCATGCGGGCATGGGAGACGGGGGCATACTCGGGCATCGACATGAGCGTGGCGATTTCGGTGCTGAACGCGGGGTGGTCGGTCAGCACGGCATCGACGTTTACCCCGAGCGAGAACCAGTCGCTGCGGGGGATGTCGAAGAACTTGTTCCAGGTGAAACGCCCGCCGAACCAGCGGCGCCGGTCGCGGCTCAGGAAGCGGTCGGCATCGTAGGGCTGATACTTGTCACGGCCGTTGACGTAGATGGCCGAGAGGTAGAGTTCCGATCCGCGGCGCGGATAGAGCGCCTTGTCGAGGGTGTTTCGCGCCACGCCGGCACGCAGACCGAAGAAGGTGAAGCGCGAATGGTCGGTATCGTCGGCAAACAGATCTTCGGCATCGTAGCGGTAGTTGACATGGCCGATATTGGTGCGCAGGGCGAAGACGCTGCGGTGGGTCAGCGGCAGGCCGACGCCGAGCGTGAAGAAGCTCTCGCTGCTCTTGACCTGTTCGGCGTTCCGGATGCGGGTGATGTTTCCGAAATAGCCGTGGCGGAAGTTGCTCACCGAGAAGTTGTAGGAGTAGTCGACAAAGACGGGCTCGATGGCGTAGAAGTCGGTGCGGCCGCCCAGGGAGCCCCACGTGTAGAGGGGACCGAGATAGAGGTCGGCACCGAGCTGCTGCGAGACGCGTCCGATGCGGCGGTAGCTGATGCCGATGTAGGCCTGGTTGAAGGCCGTCGAGGAGATGTTGCCGCCGATGGTGATCCGGAAGTTGGGGCGCGTGGCGAAGCGGGCTTCGAAGGCGTACCCGCGCGAAAGCGAATCGTAGCGGACCTTCGGGAAGTCCATCGTGAAGTCGCCGCCGGCCAGCACCTCGTAGAGGTTGTCGCGCAGCTCGACGAAACCCATCGGGCGCTGCCGTCCGGGGGTGCGGCGGTCGACATGCATGAAGTCGCGGATATACTCGCGCTGGTCGCGCTTGAGCCCCTCGAGATGGTAGTCGTTGAAGACCAGCGGGGGGCACTTGTCGCGGAAGGCGCGCCGGCGGCGGTCGAACCAGAGCGAGTCACGACGTTCTCCGATCTTCTCGAGGAGCTGCGGCATGGCGGCCATGGCATCCTCGTAACCGGCATCCATGATCGCCTCGGCCTGGTCGAAGTCGAGCATCGTGACCCCGACGGCCCGGCGGATCGTGACGCTGCGCTCCTCGGGCAGCGTGTAGTCGGTCTCCTGCATGGCAAGCATGAAGGCCTGATCGAGGATGTTGCTCTTCTCGCTGGGCGGGGTGTTTCCACCGGTACAGATCGAACCGATGATCAGATCGGGGTGGAACTCCTCGTCGAGGGGTTTCCAGGGGAAGTTGTCGTAGATGCCGCCGTCGTAGAGGAGCATCGAGTCGATGGTCATGGGCTTGAAGACCAGCGGGATGGACATCGACGAGCGGACGGCGACCCCCAGATCTCCGCGCTGCATGACCACGGGTCGGCGGTGGTTCATGTCGCTGGCCACGCAGAGGAAGGGGACCATCAGGCGGTTGAAGTCGCCGTGCGAAGCGGCCGTCGCCGGGGCAAAGAGGTCCATAAGCGCCAGATCGATCTGCGTCGAGGAGATGAGGTTGGTCGGAAACTGGACGCGTTCGCCGGCCGGATTGTCGAGGTTGACGCGCACGGTCAGGAACGAGGGGTTGCTGCCCAGCTGGCGGTAGTAGCTCATGTATCGGTTGGGGTCGATGCGCCCCGAGACCCACTCCTTGACCACCCCCGTATTGACGATGGCGCGCATCTCCGAGGGGGAGTACCCGGCGGCATACATGGCGGCGATGATCGAGCCCATGGAGGTACCGGCGACATAGTCGATCGGGATACCGTTCTCCTCGAGGGCCTCGAGCACGCCGATGTGGTAAAGCCCCTTGGCGCCTCCGCCGCTCATCACCACACCGACCCCTTCGGCCCCGGCACGCGGTGCCAGCAGGAGGAGCAAACCCAGAAATGAGCCGATTTTACGCAACATATCTCAATTTTTTTATAACTTTGCACGTTACTAAGGGGATGACCCTCAAAAGTAGACAAAAAAGAAACACGCACAAAATATGACCGAGAAAATCAATGAACTTCTGCGACAAGTCGAAGAGTTCAAACCCAAGACAGCCGCCGAACTCGAGGAGTTCCGCATCCGGATTCTGGGCAAGAAGGGCGAACTGAATGCCCTGATGGAGGAGTTCAAGCGGGTGGCCCCGGAGCTCAAGCGCGAACTGGGCCAGCAGCTCAACCGCCTCAAGAGTGCCGCCACGGAGCGCATCGCTTCACTGCGCGAGGAGCTTCAGAACGCCGCCGCCGACCAGGTGACCTCGTCGGGCGACCTGACGCGCCCCGGCACGGCCGAGCACCTCGGTTCGCGCCACCCGATCTCGCTGGTGAAAAACCAGATCGTCGAGGTCTTTTCGCGTCTGGGCTATACCGTGGCCGAAGGTCCCGAGATCGAGGACGACTGGCACGTCTTCTCGGCCCTGAACTTCCCGCCCGAACACCCGGCCCGCGACATGCAGGACACCTTCTTCATCGAGAAGGACCCCGACATCCTGCTGCGCACGCACACCTCGTCGATCCAGGTTCGCACGATGGAGCGCCAGAAGCCGCCCATCCGCGTGATCTGCCCGGGGCGCGTCTTCCGCAACGAGGCGATCTCCTACCGCGCCCACTGCATCTTCCACCAGATCGAGGGTCTCTACATCGACGAGGGGGTTTCGTTCGCCGACATGAAGCAGTCGCTGCTCTACTTCGCCAAGGAGATCTTCGGCGAGCAGACCGCCATCCGCATGCGGCCGTCGTACTTCCCCTTCACGGAGCCCTCGGCCGAGGTCGACGTCTCGTGCAACCTCTGCGGCGGCAAGGGCTGCCCGGTCTGCAAGGGAACGGGATGGCTCGAGATCATGGGATGCGGCATGGTCGACCCGAACGTCCTGAAGGCCAACAATATCGATCCCGAGAAGTATTCGGGATTCGCCTTCGGCATGGGCGTTGAGCGTATCGCCATGCTCAAATACGGCGTCAAGGACCTACGCCTCTATTTCGAAAACGACGTGCGCTTCCTCCACCAGTTCGACGAGGCGCTCTAACCAAACCGCGTGCCCATGAGACGACTGACAGCGACCACGATATTCTGCCTTGCCTTCTTCTCGGCGGCCTTTGTCTGCGGGAAGAGCCGGCAAACAACGGCCCCGGAGTATCCCGATTCGCTGCCGAGCGTCTGGTTCTACACCGAGGGCATCAAGGAGAACTCCATCGAGGAGGATACGATGCGGGCGCGGGAACTCTTCCGCGAGGCGATCCGCCGCGATTCGAACTACGCCCCGGCCTGGTTCGAACTGGCGGGCATCCTGCTGCCGACCTCACCCGACGAAGCGGTCGATGCGGCCCGCCGTGCCTGGCGGCTCGATACGACGAACACGTGGTATCAGCAGCTCTACGGCCAGACGCTGCTGATGACCGACCGCTACGGCGAGGCGCTTCCGGTCTACCGCAGCCTGATCGAGACCAACCCGAAGGATCCGGACAACTACCGCATCCTTGCGGCGCTCTACGAGCAGCGCAAGAGCCCCTTCATGGCCCTCGTGACGCTCGATTCGGCCGAGGTACGCTTCGGGCGCATCCAGCCGCTGAGCACGATGAAACGGCGGCTGCTGGTGGCCACGAACCAGATCGACAAGGCGCTCGACGAGGCCCGCGCAACGGTCGAGGAGACCCCCTACGAGGCGGCCAACCACGTGGTGCTGGCCGAACTCTACGCAACAGACAAACAGGATTCGCTGGCGATGGTCGAGTACCGGGCCGCCCTGCAGATCGACTCGACGAACATCCAGACGCTGCTCTCGCTGAGCGACTACTACGCCGGACGTCAGAACTACCGCGATCTGCTGGCCACGACGCGCCGGCTCTACCTGCTGGATGACTTTCCGCTCGAACTGAAGATCAAACGCTTCAAGGATTTCACTGCCGACACGCGCTTCTACGGCGAATACTACTATCAGCTGAACGATCTGGCCTCGACGCTGGCGATCCGCTACCCGAACGACGAAGGGGTCGTGAAGCTCTACGCCCAGCACCTGATCGCCTCGGGCGAACTGCAGCAGGCCCTCTCGCTCTACAAGACCCACCTGGCCGACCGTCCGCCGGTCGAGGACTACTTCCGCATGGTCATCGAGATCGAGAGCTACCTGCAGCATCCCGATTCGGTCGAACGCTACGTGACGCGGGCGCTGGAGATCTTCCCCGAGAAGGTCGATTTCCACCTCTCGAAGGGTCACGTGATGGTGCAGTCGAAACAGTACGACCGGGCGGTGCGCGCCTACCGCGCGTCGCTGCGCTATGCCGATACGGATTCGCTGCGCAGCGTCATCTGGGGCATGGTCGGTGACACGTGGCACCTGAAGGCCGCCGGCAACGACACGATCCCCGAGGAGGAGCTCTTCGAACGGGCCCGCCTCAAGCAGAAGGGGGCGATCGACCGCCGGGCCATGAAGGAGTGCTACCGGGCCTACGACAGGAGCCTCTCGTACTGGGGCGACAACACGCTGGTGCTGAACAACTACGCCTACTTCCTCTCGCTCGAGGAGCGGGACCTGGAGCGGGCGCTTCGGATGGCCGAACGGGTCGTGGAGCTCACGGACAACAACCCGACCTACCTCGATACCGAGGGTTGGATCCTCTTCAAGCTGGGCCGGCTGGAGGAGGCGCGCCGGGTGCTGCAGAAGGCCGTGGCGCTCGATGCCCAGCAGAGTGCCGACCTGATGGTTCACTACGGAGACATCCTCCATGCGCTGGGCGAACAGTTCATGGCCGAGATCTACTGGCGGCGGGCCCTCGAAAAGGGCTACAACGTCCAGCAGATCGAGGAGCGCTTCCAGCGCCCGGCCCCAACGCAATCCGCCGAATAAATTGACCGCCATGAAAGCTGCCCGAATATTGACGTGCTGCCTGCTGTTGCTTGCCGTTGGTGCAACGGCTCAGAACGACCGCATCGCCCGGCAGAAGAAGGTGATCGCCGACCTCGAGAAACGCATTGCCAACGAGGAGCGGGAGATTGCCAAGCTCCAGAAGGGTCGTGCTGCCAGTGAGGAGCGGGTCCGCCGCCTGGCGCGGCAGATCGACTCCCGGACGCAGCTTCTGGACGAGACCGAAAAGGAGGCCTCGCTGCTGCGCGAGGAGATAGCCCGCAAGGACAGCGTGGCCGGCGATCTGGCCTCGACCCTTTCACGCACCCGCGAGGAGTATGCCGAGATGGTGCGCGAGGCCTACCGCAACTACCGCCACAACAACTACCTGACGTTTCTCTTCTCGTCGCGTGATTTCAGCGACGTAGCGCGCAAGATCACGGCGCTGCGCGAGATCGCCGCACTGCGCGAACGGAAGATGCACGACATCGAGCAGCTCTCCGAACAGGTGCGCGTGGAGAAGGAGGAGCTCGACCGTCGCCACCGTTCGCTCGATTCGGTGACGCGGCAGCTGGCGGCACAGCGTTCGAAACTCGAGCGCGACTCGCGCAACGCGCGGGCCAACATCCGCACGATGTCGCAGAAGGAGCGGTCGGCCCTGCAGCGCAAGCTGGCCCAGGAGCAGCAGCTCGACGTGGCGATCAACGAACTGCGCAAGCTGACGAAGGGCAACAAGGAGGGCGCCTCGTTCTCGTCGAAGACGACGGGACTGCGGCTTCCGGTCGTAGGGGGGCGCGTGAAGCGCTACCGCGAGAACATGGCCGAGGTAACGGGGCCCAAGGGGGCGCAGGTCATCTCGATCTACGAAGGCAAGGTGATCGACATCAAACGCAACCGCATCACGAACAAATACGACGTTTACGTGGCTCACGGTGAATACCTGACCTCGTATGCCAACCTGGGGACGATCAGCGTCCAGAAGGGGCAGAAAGTGACCCGCAACCAGCCGCTGGGAACCATCGGGTCGGCCGTTGACGTGATGACAATGGAGACGGAGTACAAGCTGGTCTTCGGCATCTACCCGCCGAATCCGAATCAGAAGATGCGCGCCGAGAACTGTTTCAAGAGATAAGCGCTCGTCAGCCCGATTCCTCACAAGGAGAGGGCGGAGAGAGAAGGGAGAGACAAAAAGAGAGAAGACGGGACGAGCAAGGAGAGGAGAGCAGAGAGAGCAGAGAGCCGGAGAGGCCCCGAAGACCGGCGAGGCCGAGGAAAGCCGAGGAAAGCCAGGGAAGCCGGGAAGCCGGGAAGACTGAGGAGGTCGGGAAGACCGGGAAGACCGGGAACGATCCGGAACGACCAGCCGCCGCATCCGGTCCCAATCACGGCTCAGAGAGCCGACACTCGGGAGTCCGAGAATCCAGTCCCCTCCATCCAACGCATTTTGAGGCCGAGAGAGCGCATATCGGAAGAGAGAAGAAGAATCTACCGTTCAACAACAGAATCGCGGCGAAAAGAGCTGAAAAGCGGCAAAAATCACAATTCGGGAAGCAATCCGGATTCCAGCCGCAACCTATTTCGCCAGAGAAACCGCAAAATCACAAGCAATATGGCTGTAAAATACTATACCGACGACTGTACGTACCGTTACCCGCAGAAGCGGCTGACGGCCGCATGGCTGCACGAGGTGGCGGCCGCCGAGGGCTACACGCTGGGGGATGTCTGCTACATCTTCTGCTCGGCGCAGCGGCTGCTGGAGATGAACCGCCAGTACCTCGGCCACGACTACTTCACCGATGTGATCACCTTCGACTACAGCGACCGCAAGGGGAGCCGCATCGTTTCGGGCGATATCTTCATCGACGTGGAGACCGTGGCGGACAATGCGCGCCAGTACGGCGCCACGCCGCTTCAGGAGATGCGGCGGGTGGTGGTCCACGGGGTGCTCCACCTCTGCGGACAGAACGACAAGACGCCGCGCACGAATGCACAAATGCACCGTAAGGAAGACAAGTATCTGAAATTCTGGGAGAAACAATGATTCTCGATTACGATATCATCGTCATCGGCGGCGGACATGCCGGCTGCGAGGCAGCATCGGCGGCCGCACGATTGGGTTCGCGCACGCTGCTGCTGACGATGGACATGACGAAAATGGCCTCGATGTCGTGCAATCCGGCAGTAGGAGGAGTAGCTAAGGGACAGATTGTCAGGGAGATAGATGCTCTTGGCGGACAAATGGGGCGCATTACCGACCTCACTTCCGTCCAGTTTCGGATGCTGAACCGTTCGAAGGGGGCCGCCATGTGGAGTCCGCGCGCGCAGTGCGACAAGACCCGCTTCTCCGAAGAGTGGCGCCACACGCTCGAGAACACCCCGAATCTCTACATCTGGCAGGATGCCGCCACCGAGCTGCTCTTCGATCCGCTGGATCCGGAAGCCGGGAGTTGCCACCCCGCGACGGCCAGTACGGCCCGACAGGAGACGTCGGAAAACACACCGACGCCGGATGCGGAAACACCCCGAGAAGAGCCCTTCGCCCACGGTCCGAAATGGCGGATCCGCGGCGTAAAGACCCGCATGGGCGTGGAGTTCAGCTGCCGGGCGGTGGTCCTGACGGCGGGGACCTTCCTCGAGGGGATGATGCACTGCGGCGGCGCCCATGCCGAGGGGGGCAGGGCCGGCGATGCCGCCTCACACGGCATCACGGCAAGTCTTGTCGGGATCGGCTTCGAGACCGGCCGCATGAAGACCGGCACTCCGGCCCGACTCGACGCCCGGACGATCAATTTCGAGATTCTCGAGCCGCAATATGGCGATGAAAATCCCTCGAAATTCTCCTTCTCGCCCGAGACCGAACCGGTCCGCGATCAGCTGCCCTGTTTTCTGGTCTACACGAGCCCCGAGGTACACGCCATTCTGCGGTCGGGATTCGACCGTTCGCCGCTCTTCAACGGGACAATTCACGGCATCGGACCGCGCTATTGCCCCTCGATCGAGGACAAACTGCGGACCTTTGCCGACAAGGATCAGCACCAGCTTTTCCTCGAACCCGAAGGCCGGTCGACGAATGAATACTACCTGAACGGTTTCTCGTCGTCGCTGCCGTGGGAGGTGCAGTGGGAGGCGCTGCACCGCATCGAAGGGTTCGAGGATCTGCACATCTACCGCCCGGGCTACGCCATCGAATACGACTATTTTCCGCCCACGCAGCTCTACCATTCGCTCGAAACGAAGCTTGTTTCGGGTCTCTATTTCGCGGGGCAGGTCAACGGAACGACCGGCTACGAAGAGGCCGCGGCGCAGGGACTGATGGCGGGAATCAATGCCCATCGTTCGCTGGCGGGGGAGGAGCCGATCGTTCTGAAACGCGACGAAGCCTACATCGGTGTGCTGATCGACGACCTGGTAACGAAGGGGGTCGACGAACCATACCGGATGTTCACCTCGCGGGCCGAGTACCGAATCCTGCTCCGACAGGACAATGCCGATCTTCGGCTGACTCCGCTCGGACACGAAATCGGGCTGATTTCGGAAAAAAGATACGCCCATTTCGCTCGAAAAAAACAACTCGTAGAATCGCTTGTAGCCTTCGCCCGTGAACTGAGTGTCAAAGCAGCCGAAATTTCAGACTATCTGAAATCGGTCGGATCGGAGCCTTTGACGCAGGGTCGGAAGCTCCATGACATACTGATGCGCAACAACGTGACGATCGAATCGCTGAAGGCGGTGCTTCCGAAACTTCGCCGATTTATCGACTCGCACGAGATCGATGCCGAGATCATCGAGGAGGCGGAGATTCAGATCAAATATAAAGGGTACATCGAACGAGAAAAATTCATTGCCGAGAAGCTGCACCGACTGGAAAACATCCGCATTCCGGACGAATTTGACTTTTTCTCGATGCACTCGCTGACGATCGAAGCCCGCCAAAAGTTAAGCCGAATCCGGCCAAAAACGATCGGACAAGCTTCGCGGATACCGGGTGTTTCGCCGGCCGACGTAAATGTTTTACTGATAAAATTCGGCCGATAGATAGAAATCCATTCCCAGTGTTCCACGTGGAACACTGAAACAAAGACAAAAAAAAGAATGTTCCACGTGGAACATTCGAAGAGGATCACGAAAAAGTGGTCCTCTTTTTTTATGTTGAATCACAGCAAGAAGGGTGGTGGTGGAGAGGAAAATGGAGATGAAGAGGAAAAAAGAAGAGAGAGGAAGATAGAAAAGCTATCAAATAATTCGACCGAAAGTAATAGAGAAATCAAAATAGAATGTAGCTTGCATTTCCACGTTTTTCCAGAAAAAGGAAAAAAACAAAATCAAGCTAAAACTTTTGGACAAAAAAAAGAGACATAAAAGAAGAAAAAAAGGCCGAACGAGAAAGACGAGATGAAAGGATAACACGCATAGAGACGGCATCGAAGAGAAGGAAAAATAAGGAAAATCATCGATATTTAACCGATATGAACGGTCAACGATTACAGGCCGGAAGAGTTCATCAACAACAGGAAGATGTTCGTTGAGTCGGGTGGAATCTCCGGAAATAGGATGACCTCAGATGCGGGTGGCATCGCGTAGTGCTACGGTATCAACTCATCACCCAATGCCGATTTCATCAACAATATATTCAGAACGGAAGAACAAGAAAAGAAATAACACTAAAAAATTTAGATAAATAGAAATAAATAGAAACGAAGAGGCTCAAAATAAAACAAGTAAGAACAGATGGCCAATAAAAAAGTCCTCTCCGGAAAAGAGAGGACTTGAAAGATCAGAAATTAAATTTAACTGTTTCTGTATGAAAACAGAAAATTTAAAGGTTTAAAGGACTAAAAATCAAGTAAAAAAATCGATTGCGAGAATGCGATATTTAGAGGACGATCGTACACCAACCGTATTTATCTTCGGCACGACCATACTGAATATCTTGCAGAGAGGTGTAAAGTTTCATGCAGGTCTTACCGACCTCTTCGCCGTAACTATACGACTCGCCGGTCTGCATGTCGTAAATATAGCCGATCGGAGAGATCACGGCAGCCGTACCACAAGCACCGCACTCCTCAAAAGTCGAGAGCTCCTCGACGGGAATATGACGCTCCTCGACCTCGAGACCCATATCGCGAGCCAGCTGACGGAGGCTCTTGTTGGTGATCGAAGGCAGTACGGAGGACGATTTCGGCGTAATATACTTGCCATCCTTTATGCCGAAGAAGTTGGCAGCACCACACTCCTCGATATACTTGTGCTCGGCCGCATCGAGATACATGATGTTCGAATAGCCCATTTCATGGCCTTTTTCACCCGAGAGAAGGCTGGCGGCATAGTTACCACCTACCTTTACATCACCCGTACCACGCGGCGCAGCACGGTCCTGTTCACGATCGATAGCGACACGGATCGGTTTGATTCCCGATTTGAAGTAGGCGCCCACGGGCGAGCAGTAGACGATCAACAGGGCATCCTTGGCGGGTTTTACACCCAAACCGGCCGTCGTTCCGAACATCACGGGACGCAGATACAACGATGCACCCGTACCGTAAGGGGGAATAAAACGCTCGTTGCGCTTGACGACCTCGATGCAGGCATTGACGATCATCTCCTCCGAGGGAACGGGCAGGCAGAGACGTTTGGCCGAGGACTGCATACGACGGGCATTCTCCTCGACGCGGAAGAGACGAACCTTGCCATCGACACCCCGGAAGGCCTTCAGTCCCTCGAAGAGTTCGATACCATAATGCAGACACGATGCCGACATGTGCATCTTGATGTACTCGTCATCGGTGACGATCATGTCACTCCACTTGCCATCGGTGAAGATGTAGCGGACGTTGTAATCCGTTTTGCGATAGTCGAAACCAAGCGCACTCCAATCCGTATTTTCCATATCTAATCAGTTTTAAGGATTTTTTACTCCAAAAATAAATCAAAAATTCCCGGTCTTATCCGACAATCGCACCATTGTTGGTCACATCGCCGGGCTGCAGCAAACGCAGTTTACCGGAAGCATCCTCGGCCATCAGGATCATGCCCTTGGAGAGGATACCCTTCAATTCGCGGGGAACCAGGTTGACCAGGACGAGCACCTGTTTGCCGACCAACTCCTCGGGCGAAAAGTGTTCGGCGATACCCGAAACAATCTCACGCTTGTCGATACCCGTATCAACGGTCAGCTTGAGTAACTTCTTGGTCTTGGCCACCTTTTCGGCCGCCAGAATCGTCGAAACGCGGATATCCATCTTCTGAAAATCGTCAAACTGAATCGTATCTTTCTGAGGTTCAACGTGTTGCGCTGCTTCAGCGGCCATATTGGCAGCCTTCGTGGCAGCCAGTTTGTCCAACTGACGCTGAATGACGTCATCCTCAATCTTCTCGAAGAGGAGCACGGGTTCGCCGATCTCATGGCCGGCCGGAATGAGATCCGTGGCACCGAGACGTTCCCAACCGAACTTGTCGACGGCAAGCATCTTCAGGATCTTGGCCGACGAGAAGGGCATGAAGGGCTCGATGGCGATAGCGGTATTTGCCGTGATCTGGAGCGCCACGTAAAGGATCGTTTTGACGCGTTCGGGATCGGTTTTGATCACCTTCCAGGGCTCCGCATCGGCCAGATATTTGTTGCCGATACGGGCAACATTCATGGCATCCTTCAACGCCTCACGGAAGCGGAAGTTCTCGATATTGGCTTCGAGCGAAGCCTTTACGGCAGCCACGTCTTCGATCGTCTGCCGATCGTAATCGGTCAGCTCGCCGCAAGCGGGCACACGTCCGTTGAAATACTTTTTCGTGAGGACAAGAGCACGGTTGACGAAGTTGCCGAGAATGGCGACGAGTTCGTTATTGTTGCGGGCCTGGAAATCTTTCCACGTGAAGTCGTTGTCCTTGGTTTCGGGGGCATTGGCGCAAAGCACGTAACGCAGCACATCCTCCTTGCCGGGGAAATCCTCGAGGTATTCGTGGAGCCATACGGCCCAGTTGCGCGACGTGGAGATCTTGTCGCCCTCGAGATTGAGGAACTCGTTGGCCGGAACATTCTCGGGGAGGATGTAACCGCCGTGGGCCTTCAACATCGACGGGAAGACGATGCAGTGAAAGACGATGTTGTCCTTTCCGATGAAATGGACGAGCTTCGTGTCCTCCGACTTCCAATACTTCTCCCAATCGGGCGTAAGATCCTTTGTAGCAGATATGTAGCCAATCGGAGCATCAAACCATACATAGAGGACCTTACCTTCGGCGCCCTCGACCGGCACGGGGATTCCCCAATCCAGGTCGCGGCTCACGGCACGGGGCTGCAGACCGCCGTCGAGCCAGCTCTTGCACTGCCCGTAGACGTTCGATTTCCACTCCTTGTGGCCCTCGAGGATCCACTGGCGGAGGAAACCTTCGTATTCGTTGAGCGGGAGATACCAGTGCTTCGTTTCGCGCTTGACAGGGACAGAGCCCGAGACGGCGCTGTGGGGTTCGATCAGTTCGTCGGGCGAGAGGGTCGAACCGCACTTCTCACACTGATCGCCATAGGCGCGGTCGTAGCCGCACTTCGGGCACGTACCGACGATGTAGCGGTCGGCGAGGAACGTCTTGGCCTCCTCGTCGTAATACTGCATCGAGGTCTTCTCGATGAACTTACCGTCGTCATAGAGCTTGCGGAAGAAATCCGAAGCCGTCTTGGCGTGGGTCGGGGAGGAGGTTCGCGAATAGATATCGAACGACATGCCGAGTCCCTCGAACGACTTCTTGATCAGTTCGTGGTAACGGTCGACGATCTGCTGGGGCGAAACGCCCTCCTTGCGGGCCTTGATGGTGATGGGCACACCGTGTTCGTCGGATCCGCAGACCGAGATCACGTCGCAACCCTTCAGACGCAGGTAACGGGTATAGATGTCCGAAGGTATGTAAACTCCCGCCAGGTGTCCGATATGGACGGGGCCGTTGGCATAGGGGAGCGCGGAGGTAACGAGATATCGTTTGAACTCTTTAGCCATAAACAGGTAGAATATTACTAATTTCTGTCAAAAGTACGAAATTTTAAGGGATTCCCACACGAAAAGGCGAATATTTGTAACCCGCAGCGGGAAAAAGCGGAGAACGGCACGATCCGGGGAACGACACCGCCGCCCGGGGCCGGAGAGCACCCGCATAAAAAACCGGAGAGAGAGCGCATAAAAAAGGTGCCCCCACCGCGAGGAGGGGACACCCGAAACGGAATGTAATACGCGCCTTATTCGAACTGGAGTTCGTGGAGCAGCCAACCGGCACCGGCGAACTTGTCGACGATGAAGAGCACGTAGCGGACATCGACGGCGATCGTACGCTGCAGTTCGGGTTCGAAGGCCACATCGCCCGACATGGCCTCCCAGTTTCCGTCGAAGGCCAGACCGATCAGCGCACCGCGGCCGTTCAGGACGGGCGAACCGGAGTTGCCGCCCGTGATGTCGCAGTTGGCAAGGAAGGCCACGGGCATCTCACCCTTTGCGTTGGCATATCGCCCGAAGTCCTTGGCGGCATAGAGCTCCTTGAGCTTCTCGGGAACAAAGAACTCCTGGGGGTTCTTCGGATCCTCCTTCTCCATGACACCCTTCAGCGTCGTGTAGTAGTTGTACTCGATGCCGTCGGCGGGCGAGTAGGGCAGCACGTTGCCGTAGGTCAGACGGATCGTGAAGTTGGCATCCGGGGCCCAGGCCTTGCGGGGCTGCTGCAGCATCAGACCGGCTATGTACTTGCGGTGCCCCTCTTCGTAACGCTCCGTGGGCTCCTTGGTTACTTCGGAGAGCTTCTTGTAGAGGGTCATAACCGAGCCGGCAAGCTCCGTGGCGGGATCGGCTGCAACCTTCTCCGGCGAGTAGTTCCCGACCAGAGCCAGCGCCTTGTCGCGGGAGGCGAAGATCGAGTTGTCGTAGAGGTAGTCGACATAGGCATCGATGTCGCCGCCGAAACGCTTGTCGACGACGTCGGCATAGAACGACGGCAGCTCCTTCATGTTCTCGCGGGCGATCGTCAGCATGCGCTTGGCCACCTTACGGTCCGTAGCGGGGTTGTAGTCCTTGTACCACTCGATGAGAGTTTCACGGGCCTCTTCGGGATTTTCGATCTTCTCGCGGGGCATCATGCTCTTCATGTCGATGAACGAGCGGACGGGCGTCAGCAGTTCGACGGCAGCCAGGAAGGCCTCCGACAGATACTGACGCGTGGCATTGACCGCCGAGAGCTCCTCGACGGCCGAGCGGATCTTTCCGAGCGCATCGACGTATCCCTCCTGGGGCAGGGTATTCTTCTCGGCCCAGGCCTGGAACGAAGCCTCCTGCGCCTCCTTGCGGGCCTTTACATCGAGTTTCTCGATGCCGCGCGACATGCCGATCGAGTTTTTCCAGTAGTTCGACGAACGGGCGTATTTCGAGGCATACTGAATGCGGACGGCATCGCTGGCGACCATGTCCTTCCAGAGGATGGCCTGACGCTCGCCGCGGATGAAGATGCGCTGCGGGTTTTCGACCTTCAGCAGGTTGTCGATCTCGTACGAGGTGGCATAACGCTCGGTCGAACCGGGGAATCCCATGATCATGGCGAAGTCGTTCTCCTCGACGCCGTCGAGCGAGATCTTGAGGAACTTGTCGGCCTTGTAGGGGACATTCTCGGGCGAATAGTCGGCCGGACGGTTGTCCTTGCCGGCATAGACGCGGAAGATCGAGAAATCGCCCGTATGACGCGGCCACATCCAGTTGTCGGTGTCGCCGCCGAACTTGCCGATCGACGAGGGGGGCGTGCCGACCAGACGCACGTCCTTGTAGACCTCCATGACGAAGGCGAAGAACTGGTTCCCGCCGAAGAACGACTTGACGGAGATCTCCATGCCGGGGTTCTCGTCGCGGAGGCGTTTCTTGAGGGCCTGGATGTTTTCGCGCGTAATGCGGTCATACTCCTGCTGCGAGGCGATCGAGGGGACGTTACCGAGGATCTCGGGAGTCACGTCGGCAATCTTGCGCACGAAACGCACCTCGAGTCCGGGAGCGGGGAGCTCCTCGGCCTGCGACATGGCCCAGAAACCATACTTCAGATAGTCGTGCTCGACGCTCGACAGCTGCTGGATCGAGGCATAACCGCAGTGGTGGTTCGTAAAGAGGAGGCCTTCGGGCGAGACGATCTCGCCGGTGCATCCGCCGCCGAAGACGACGATGGCATCCTTGAGCGAGGAGTGGTCGATGCTGTAGATCTCCTCGGCGGAGAGCTTGCATCCGCGCTCCTTCATGTTCTTGATGTTCATCTTCTGAAGGTAGGGCAGCAGCCACATACCCTCGTCGGCCGCAGCGGAGAACGTCACGCACACCGCTGCGAGCAGGGTCAGGATTTTCTTCATGAATCGGTTCAAATAACGAATGAGTGAAACTTGTTTGTCAATCTTTTATACGTTTGCATTTGCCGCTCGTTGCGAGGATGTCGAGGCGCAGGATTTCGGTCCGGTGGAACGACTTTTCGGCATACGACAGCCCGCGTTCCAGATCCTCCGGGGAGTACTTTCCGAGCAGGAGCCGCAGGGCACGCCAGCGCTCCGCCTCATCGAGTCCGCGCACGGCCCGGGCACGGATAACAACGCTCTCGTAGGCCGTGGTGAACTTCCCGGGGAAGACCTCCGTCCGCCCCACGACGCAGAACGACACCTCCGGCACGCGGTCCACGCAGCGCAACTTGCGCCCCTCCGTGGCACAATGCACGTAGATGGCCCCCTCGCCGTCCCAGACATAGCTCACCGGGACGCCGTAACCGCCCCCCTCCTCGGCCTGCATCGAGAGGACGCCGTACTCGCCGCAGCGCAGCAGTTCACGGGCCTGCGTCTCATCGAGCAGCCGGTCGCGGCGGCG
>ERZ779850.1412-NODE-1412-length-23684-cov-4.709425_pt1 | contig 23684 bp, 29 predicted proteins | sample MGYA00511249_ERZ779850 | MGnify/ENA primary metagenome ERZ779850 (study PRJEB29588, sample SAMEA2162475) | human gut metagenome | biome: human gut; feature: human-associated habitat; material: faeces | place: Denmark | collected 2008/2010 ...
AAATTAAATCTTGATAATCATGTGTATGGATTTGGTAAACAGGAACAAATTTCTGATTGGGAGTTTATCAAAAAATATAAGAAAAATAAAAAGGTAAAACCAAAAGACAAAATATTAGTTCCTTACGATAAAAATATTCTTAATATATTTCAGCACTTTTATTGTCAATCATGGATAGAAGAAGGAATTTCTGTAGAAACAATGAAAAAGTACAATATTCTTTATTCAACATGGCAACAAAAAATTATCATACCTCATTACGATATGAACAATAATTTAGTTGGTGTAAGATCGAGAGCATTACTTCCTGATGATATTGAATTGTTTGGTAAATATGCACCGTTTAAAATTGGCAATAAATTTTATAATCATTCTCTTGGATTAAATTTATTTGGTTTAAATCATAATATAAATGCAATTCAAAAAAAGAGAAAGATAATGCTTGTAGAAGCTGAAAAATCAGTATTTCAAACTGATACTATGTTTGGTGAAGATAATTTTACAGTTGCTTTATGTGGAAGTAATTTAACTGATTATCAAAAAGGAATGATTCTTATGTTGGGAGTTAGAGAAGTTATTATTGCATTGGATAAACAATATCAAACTCTTGATTCAGATGAATGTAAAAACTGGTCACAACATATAAAAGATAAAATCATAGATAAATTAAGTCCATTTGTTTCAGTATCTGTACTATGGGATAGTACAAATTTGTTGAGTTATAAAGATTCTCCAACAGATAAAGGTAAAGAAACTTTGTTGAAACTTATGGAGAACAAAATATATGTAGGAACAAATCAATAATTAAGGTGGTGCAAAGTGAGTTTTAAATATGACGTACTTGGACATGTGAGATTTGGCTCGGAATTGAATGATATTTTAACATTAAAAGGTATTGAAGATATTGATTCATTTTTACATCCAACCATTAAACATGTTGAGAGTGAAGAATTATTTGACAATATAAAAAAAGCAAGAGATGTATATGTACAGCATGTGTCGCAGAATCATACAATTGATTTACTTGTTGACTGTGATGTTGATGGATATACATCTGGTGCAAATATATATCAATATACCAAAAGAATAAATCCATCAATAGAAATTAGATGTTTTATTCACGGTGGGAAAGTACATGGATTATCTGAATTTATAGATTCTATGTGTTCAGATAATTCAGATTTAGTTATTATTCCTGATGCTGGTAGCGGTGATTGGAATGAATGTAAGCGATTAATTAACTCTGGTAAAGATGTGATTATTTTGGATCATCATGCGATTGACACATCTGGAAATCCTGCAATTGTAATTAATAATCAATCATCAAAAAATATTACAGATAAAGCTATGACAGGAGTTGGAATTACATACAAATTTACAAAATTATTAGACAAATATTATAAAGTAAATTATGCTGATGATTATTTAGATTTAGTGGCTCTTGGTATGATTGGCGATAGAGCGGATGTTTTAAATCTTCAAACACGATATTTAATATTAAAAGGTCTTGAAGAAATTAGAAATCATACTAATAAAAATAAATTGATTAGTACATTTGTAGAAGCTCAAATGTATTCAATGAATAATAAAGTTACAATTAATGGTATTGGTTTCTATGTGTGTCCATTAATCAATTCGATGATTAGACTTGGAGATTATCAAGATAAATGTTATATGTTTGAAGCATTGTGTAATTCAAATGAATTTCTTGATAGAAAAGTCAGAGGTCAAGGAATTGTAAATATGTCAATTCAAGACTATGTGTTAAAAGCATGTCAGTCAAGTAATCGTAAACAGAAAAAACAAACAGAAGAAAGTGCTGCGGTATTATCAGAAGAAATATCAAAATACAATCTTGATAAATTTCCAATTTTAGTATGTAATGCAAAAGATGATGTTGATAGTAATTCTACTGGTTTAATTGCTAATAGACTTGCTGATCAATATCAGCGTCCATGTTTGTTAATGAGAAGAAAAGGTGATATATGTAGAGGAAGTGGAAGAGGAAGCGACAAATGCGAAATACTAGATTTTAATGAATGGTGTAAAAATACAGGTTTATTTAATAAAGTAGAAGGTCATTCAGGAGCATTTGGTTGTGAAATAAGTGTTGATAATACAAATAAATTATTTGAATTATTATCAACTATGAAGAGTATTAATGAACCTACATATCATGTCTATAATGTCTATGAATCAAATCAAATTCATGATCAGATTATCAAAAATGTAGCGAAATACGACTACATTTGGGGTAGCACGATTAGCGAGCCGATATTTCTTATCAAAAATATTCCATGTAATAAATATAATTTGTATCTATTGGGTTCTAAACAAAATAGAATCGAATTTATATATCACAACATTAAGTTCATAAAACAAACCAAAGGAAGTTCTTTAGCAGCACAATATAAAGAAATTATAGATATTGGAGATAATGTTGAATTTGATATTGTTGGTAGATTTTCAATTGATTATAAAACAAAATCAGCACAAGTTTTGATTGATGATTGGATGTTTTATAAGAGTGATAAAATTTCTGGATTTGCATTTGGATAAGGATGGTGATTGATATAATAGATAAAAGTAAAATTCATGGTTATGACTTCGAGGTATACAGTAAGATCAATTGGTTTTGTGTTACATTTATAAATTATGAAGATAGAAATAAAGAAGTAGTTATAGTAAATGACAGAGCAAAATTAATAGAATTTTACAACGCACATAAAGATGATATTTTTATTTCATATAATGGACGACAATATGATACAGGAATTTTTAAAGGAATCCTGGATGGAATGAATGTCGGATATGTAAATGATAAACTTATCAAAGAAGGTAAAAAACCTTTTCAAGTTGTAAAAAATGCAAAGAAATATCCATTAAATGATTATGATACCATTTTAAAAGATAAATCATTAAAACAGTTAGAAGCATTTATGGGAGATGATATTAGAGAAACAGAAGTAGACTTTAATATTGATAGACCTCTTACAGAAGAAGAAATAAAGCAGACATTGTATTACAATCACCATGATGTAATTGAGGTATTAAGAGTTCTTGATTATTGTTGGGATGATTTTGAAGGTCAGCTAGATATCATTGAATTGTATGGTCTTGATATGTCGTATTTTACTAAAACAAAGGTTCAATTAGCAGTTTCTCCTAAAATTCTTAATGCTGTCGATCAACACACTCTCGATGATGAATTTGATATTCGTCTTCCAGAAACAATTCAATTATCCGATAAATACAAATTTATTCCAGAATGGTATATGAATCCTAAAAATTGGAGATATAAAGAGCATCTTCGGTCAGAAGATAACCAACATAATAATCAGTTATGTTGTACAGTCGCAGGTATTCCCCATGTATTTGCATGGGGGGGATGTCATGGGGCTGATGACAAAGAATCTGTATTTGAAGGAATTATTCTACATGCTGACGTAGCTTCAATGTATCCTACAACAGATATTGAATATGGTTTGTTGAGTAGAAAATTTAAGAATCCTGATGACTTTAAGCAAATGAGAGATTTTAGATTAAAATTAAAATCAGAAAAGAATCCAAAAAATAAAGCTCTTAAACCTATGATTAATGGTGTGTATGGAGCAGGAAAAGATAGAAACAATCCATCATATGATCCACTAATGGCGAATCTTACTTGTATTTTTGGACAAATGTTCATTCTTGATTTGATTGACAAACTTGAACCATATTGCAGATTATTACAGACTAATACTGATGGTATTTTTGTTCTTTGTGAGAATGAAGAAATGAAGAACAAAGTAATTGAAATTACTAATCAAGTGGGCGAAAGACTTAAAATGGAGTTTGAGATAGATGAATATACAAAACTCATTCAAAAAGATGTAAATAATTACATTGCAGTTAAGAAAAATGGTGAATTGGAATGTAAAGGTGCTATGGTTAAATTCAATAAACCAATTGATAATGATTTGCCAATTTTGAATGATGCTGTTAGAAATTATCTAGCATATGATATTCCAGTTGAGCAAACTATCAACGAATGTAACGAGTACATAAAATTTCAAAAAGTTATTAAACTATCTGCGAAATACAAAGAAATATGGTATGGAAATGGAGTATCAGGAAAAGATAACAAGATTACATCTATAAACGGAGAACTTTTAAAAGGTAAAGTACATAGAGTATTTGCTAGTAAACGACAATCAGATGGATCTATTTACAAACTAAAAATTGAAAAAGGTGTTAAATCTTATGAACAGTTTGCAAATACACCTACTCATTTATTTATTGATAATGAAGATGTACATGATAAATCAATTCCTGAGTATTTGGATAAAGAATATTATATCAATGAAGCAAAGAAAAGGATTGATATGTTCCTAACTAAAGATGAAGAAAAGATAGATGAAACTCCATATATATTATTTGATTGTATGAATCAGAGTTCAACATTTTATGAATTTCTTAAAAAATGCTTAGAGAAAAAAATAACAAAGAAAGTTTTAGAACAATATTTAATTGCTGATTGTTGTAATATATATGGAAAAACAAAGAAACTATTGATATTTAGAGATTATTTTATGATTCTGAATGGAAAAGATAAAATGACTCTAAATACACTAAACAAGAAAATAAAAGATGATAATGTAAAAAATATTATCATATCTAATTCTGAAATATCTAAATCTGGAAAATCTTATAACAATATCAATTATGAGAAATCTTTATTAGAAATTTTCGATATTATCCCAAATGAGAATATAAATCCATACGAAATAATGACTATGCAAATAAATAAATTTGATTCCGTTAGGTATATTGATCCATTGCTGAAAAATGATATGTGGTTTGTATTAAATACAAGAAACGTAATTGCTCCTAATTTAATAATATATAACATTAAAAATGGAGAAATACAATATAGAAAGGTAGACAAGAAGATATTTAAAATACTACCTTTGCAAGATGGCGATATTATTGAAATTAAAAATTCTAAAAAGGAATTTGCAAAAAAGATTATTGGAAAGGATGAAGAAGGCAAAAACATAATCGCTGCCGATATAGATAAAGAATTGGATATCATAACACAATATGAGATTTTGTATAGAAACTATGGAAAGGGAAAATCCCTAATTGTTGATAGTGAGGACAATTAATGGAAGAGAAAATTTTAAAATTTGAATGTGCTTTGGATAGAATTATCTATCCAAAGTATAGTAAAAAAGTACAATCTGGTGACTTTGCAATATTCAGCATGAGAATAACGAAATGGATAGATAATAAAATTGATGAAATCGAAACCATTAAATTAAAAGGAACAACATGTACACTTGAATATGGAACTACATATAAAGTATTTTGCAAATTAGCAGAAACTCATGAAATATATGGAGATACATATGGATTGATTTATATTAGTAAATGTATTGATATTTCAAGTAAGGATAAACAAAAAGAGTTTTTGAAAAATGTTTTGAATGAAAATTTAGTAGAAAAACTTTTTGATGAATATGATGATGTTATTAAATTACTTGAAAATAAAGATGTTAAATCTTTAATGAAAATTAAAGGAATTGGAAATCAAGTAGCTTTAAGAATGATTGATGAATATGAGGAATCTAAAGATTATAGTTCTATTTATATGGAATTAGGTCAGTTAGGATTCACACATACATTTATCAAAAAACTTGTGGATTTTTATAAATCACCAGATACAGTCATTGATATTGTAAAAAATAATCCATACGATTTGCTTCGTGTTGACGGAATCGGTTTTAAGAAAGCTGATGAGGTTGCTTGTAAAGTTGGAATAACTCAATATGACATTAGAAGAATCAAAGGATTTTTATTATACTATTTGAATGATCGAGGAGAAGCTGGTAAAAGTTATTTAAACTATCAAGAACTCATGAAAGCTTTATACGATACATTAGGTTTTGTTCCAGAAGAGATTATCAACAGTACAGCAAAGCAAATGATTGATAATAAGGATGTAGTTGTACTTGATAATGGTTCTAAAATAGCATTAAAAAAATTCTACGATTTGGAAAAAAATATCATGAATGAATTATTTAGACTTCAAATTGGACTTGTAAAAGTAGTAGAAAATGATTCAAATAAAGTTGATAGTATTCATGATGATTATGTTCCTAAATCATTTAATATAGGAAATTGGGAAACAATTACAGAAAATGTAGAAGAAGAACAAGGATTTATGTTTACTGATGAACAAAGAGCTGCAATTAAACTTAGCCTGGATAATCATGTTATGGCTCTAACTGGTGGGGCAGGATCAGGTAAAACTTCAACTGCAAATGGAATATGTTCATTATACAGTGGGTATAGTATTTTGGCTTGTGCGTTATCAGGAAAAGCCAGTGTAAGAATTACCGAAGCTACGGGACTTCCAGCTAGTACAATTCATAGAGCTTTAGGATATCAAAATGGTGAATTTATGTTTAACAAAGATAATAAATTAGCAGTTGATATTGTTTTGATTGATGAAGCAACTATGATAAATGGTACATTGTTTTTATCCTTGCTTGAAGCAATTCCAACAGGTGCAAAAGTAATTATCATGGGTGATGTACAACAGCTTACACCAATTGGTAATTGTCAAGTATTTGCTGATATTCTTGATAGTAATGTTTTACCAGTGGTGAAATTAAGTAAACCACATAGACAAGCCTTGAGAAGTGGCATCATTCCAACTTCGATCAAAATTGCCAATCAGCAACAAATCTTTGATGGGGATTATACAGGAAATACAGTTATTGGAGAATTAAAAGATATGGAGTTTGACATTTCTGGAAAAGGAAATGAAGAATCTATATCAGATAAAATCATAAAACATTTTCAAATAGAATTAGAAAAATTTCATGACGTTATGGAAGTTCAAGTGTGTGTTCCTATGAGATTGCGTGGAGAATTATCCTGTTATAATCTAAATTCTAAAATTCAATCTATTTACAACCCCAAATTAAATGATGGTAATGAAATCGAAATCTTTTTAGAGAAGAAAAAAGATGAAACAAAAAAATATACAATCCGTGTAGGGGATAAAGTAATTAATACTAAGAATAATTACAAATGTCTTAATTCAGAAGGTGATCAAACACCTGTATTTAATGGAAATATGGGAATTGTAAAAGAAATTGAAAAGAATGGAATGTGTACAATAGATTTTATTGGTGTTGGAGAGGTATTATTTACAAAATCAGATTGTAAAAATCTTGAGTTAGGGTATGCGTGTACCACACATAAATGCCAAGGCTCAGGCTTTTGCTCAACAATCGTTGGATTAGATAATAGCAGTTACATAATGAACAATTCAGAATTACTTTATACTGCAATTACCAGAGCTAAAAAATATTGTATTCTTGTTGCAAATAATTATGCTGTTGTAAAAGCTATTCAAACCAAAGAAGTTAAAACCAAACAAACATTTTTAAAAGATATGTTACTTGAAAATGCAAAAAGATTAAAAGAAAATGAGAATTAATATATGTCAAGTATTTATGAACTCACAGGAGAATATCTGGAACTTATGAATATGTTAGAAGATGAGGAAGTTGATGAGCAAACAATCATTGATACACTCGAAGCATTGGACGGAGAAATCGAAAATAAAGCAGATAACTACGCTAAGATTATTCGATCTCTTGAATCTGATATTGATGGGATTTCAAAAGAGAATAATAGATTAACGGCAAGAAAGAAAACATATGAAAATAGAATCAAGTGGTTAAAACAAAATCTTGAAATGTGTATGAGAACAATTGGAAAGAAAAAATTTACAACAGATTTGTTCTCATTTAACATTCAGAAAAATGGTGGAAAGCGCAAACTTACAATTGATGTTGATGTAGAAAATATCCCAGAGGAATATAGAATCAAACAACCTGATGCTGTAGATGGAGAAAAGCTGAGAGATTATTTAAAGGAAAATGGATTAGAAGGACAAGATGGATCGCTCAATTGTGAATGGTGTCACTTAGAACCACAGAGCGAAAGTTTGAGAATTAGATAACTCTTATTTTACAAAGTTTAAAGGAGTATAGGATATGACATTCGATAATTTACTTGATTTACAACCTAATGTTAGGCTAGCAGATTTAATTCAATTATTCTTAATGGGGTATGATGATAAAATTTATGTAAATGTGATTATACACGAAGCAAACTTAAAAGAACCAATTGAATTGTCTGAGGTAAGAATTATAGATAGTTCTTTGCAACCGTATTATGAATATGAAATAGCATATTTAGAAGATTCATATTATGAAACTCCTGGAAGCATGATGACAATAAATCTAATAAAAGAAGATAACTAAATGAAAGCAGAATTTCATGGCAAAAATGATACTATATATAGTGCTTATCTTAATACAATGCACTATATATAGTATACAAGAAAAGAGGTGAACAACTATTATTCCAGAAAAATGTAATAAATGTGGATGTGAGGAATTTTACACAAAAGAAAGTGACACACAGACAGGACTGTATTGTAAAAAATGCAACAAATGGATGAAATGGTTAAGTAAGAAAGAAGTAACTGACTTTAATAAACTGAGTGTTTCTGATGTACAGCTTGATACAAACGGTAACATTCATGGCAAATTAATTCCTTCTATTGAAGATCGTTTATGGAGATTCGTAGAATTTCTTGATAAGAAAATTGATAATGAATTAGAAAGAGAACCATTATCTCAATCAGATTTTATTGCAAAATGTTCTTATTCACTTGCGTTAGAAAGAGATAAAAATGCACTAATCAATATTCTTAATGGTAGAGAATTTCATGATATGGGAGAATAAATATGTATAGTAAAGAAAATCCATTAAAACTGAAAGTGATCAATTGTAAAAATTATATCTACATAGCAAATGAAAATTACTATGGAGTTACAGACCTAACTAGATATCTATTTGATGGTGAAGTACCAGGGAAAACAAATAAAGACAAATGGTTTAAACTTAATAGTATTCCTAAAGTTGTGGCAGCAAAGCAAGAAGATAAACGTATTAATGTTAGGTATGAACTGAAAGCAGGATATACTGCAACAGAACTCATGCCACAGATTATCACACAAGAAATGGAACAAAGCGAAGAATACGATGAAGTAATTGGATTATATAACTATAAGTATGACACTATTCCAGGAGAATATGAACCAATTGAATTTGAAATTAAAGAAATTTACTCAAGAGAAAATTTTGAATTTGTACAGAATGTATATGGAGCAGAAACCAGTTTGCTTACACAAATTGAATATCCAGAAGAAGCATATCAAGATAAACCATGTAAGATTGATTCAGAAAAAATGTTACAAATTATAAGAAATTATGTAAAAGCAAATATTGATACCAGTGTTGCGACTATTACATCTGATTATGATTTCCATTTTGAAGTAAAGAAAAGGATTCCATTAGCAGATCCATATAATATTCTAGTAGATAAAAATAATTCATTATTTAATAAAAGAAGAAAACCACAATGGGTAAATAAAATGATTTCTGAAAAATCAGCAACAATTATCAATTTAAAAGATGGTAGTAAATCTTCTGATTATGGTAATGATTGTGTGGTTGCACCATCTATTATCGGAGAAAATTATCAAGATTTACAAAATAAAGTAGAGAAATTTTTAACAGAGCTTATGTCACAGATTAACAAAAAATATTGTGAATGCCCTACTTGCAAAGGTTGGGGAATTATAGAAGGAGAATAATATAATGGCAAGAACGAAAGTATTTAGTAAAGATTATTTAGTGAATGAACTTGATTTGCCTTGGAGTAATACCATTTTTGACAGAATTGTAGATACTACTCGATGGTCAATAATTCATGAGATTGTATTTGAAGATCATGGAAAGTTTTACATGACTACATATTCAGAAGGTGCAACAGAATGCCAAGATGAAAGACCTTGGGAGTATGATGATGAGATTGAATGCACAGAAGTAGAGCTTAAAGAAATCAAAGTTAAGAAATGGATTCCTGTAGAAGATGAATAAATATGTCAAATCATATCTACAAGCTTTAGAAGAAACATTAGTCATGAAGTATAATATTTCATTACATAAAGCAAAAACAATTATTCAAGATTCATATATAATTGAATGTTTAAGAGATTATCCAGAAGAAAGTTTACATGAGGATATAGAAACTGTCGCAGATATTATATATGGTGATTATATAGAAAAGAGGTGATTATACGAATTATTATATCTCAGATCTGAATTTATTTCATAAGAATGTAACAGCCGAAGGCTCTAACTTCGACAACAGACCATTCAAAACGCTTGAAGAAATGCATGAAACAATTAAAACAAACTGGAATAATACAGTTACCAATGCTGATCATGTTTATATCCTTGGTGATTTGGCATGGAAAGAGAATGAAGATGCAATCTCATTTGTAAGTAAACTGAAAGGTAACAAACATTTAATCATTGGTAATCACGATAGAGTGAAAGACCAAAGATATAAGCAACTATTTGTAGAAGTTTGTGATTATAAGGAAGTAAAAGATAATATCAATGGTAAAGAATATAATGTAGTTCTTTCACACTATCCATTAGCTTTTTGGAATCATCAACATCATTACAAGAGAGATGGAGAAGAATATAAGGTGTGGAGCATTCAGTTATATGGTCACGTTCATAATTCAAATGAAGAAATTATTTTTCAAGACTTTATAGAATCGCTAAATGAGAAACATAATATTAAATGCATTGCTAAAAATGTTGGTTGTATGATGAAGTATATGAATTATACTCCTAAGACATTAGCAGAAATTATGAAAATTTAACAATGAAATTTTCCTTTCATCAATCAGGAGAGTAATATGAGAGACAAGAATAGAATATCAGTGTTTACGAAAGAATTGGAAAGAGTATGGATGCAATGTTATCCAGACTTACGATTTGGTCAGTTGATGATGAACTTTTTAAATTATGTTGCACTTGAACATAAACGAGATCCATTCTTTCCAGAAGAATCAGAGATGTTAAAGTATTTGAAAGAATATGCAAAGAAAAGTCCATATTATAAGGAGAATAAATGAGTAAGAAAAATTATAAATATGTTCCTTGTGTGAAATATAGTGATAATAGCGGATGGATGGGAGATAAATTCTCTACTATGCAAAAGGCATGGGATTATATCATAGAACATAAAAAGAAATATAATACAAGTAATGATGTTGTATTTATAGGCATCATCAAATGTAAGAAAGATGAAAGTCCATTAACACAAATTGTTGATATTGGGGTAAGGAGTATAACGTATGGGAATAAAAAGTAGATATGAACGCATTGAAAAGATGAAAAGTTTGATTGAAGAACTAAATAACGCCTCTATTGCATATTACACAAGTACACCAATTATGTCTGATTATGACTGGGATAAAAAATATGAAGAATTGCAGATGTTGGAAAATCAAGAAAATATCATTTTCCCAAACAGCCCTACTCAGAATGTTGGATATACCGTATCAAATAAATTGAATGAAGTTAAACTGGATCATTTGATGCTATCACTTGACAAGACAAAATATATTAACGATTTGAAACAATTTGCAGGAAATAAGCAGTGTATTGTATCTGTAAAATGTGATGGTCTTAGCACAACACTAAAGTATAAATATGGGGAATTAGTAAGTGCTGTTACAAGAGGTAATGGATATGAAGGTACAGATGTTCTCCAAAATGTATTGACAATCAAGAACATTCCAAAGAAAATCCCATATTACGATGAGTTGATTATTGATGGAGAAACTATTATTGGATGGGACACATTCAATAAGATTAATGAAAGTATTAAAGATACAGATAAGAGATATAAACATCCAAGAAATCTTGTGTCTGGTTCATTACTTTTATTAGATAGCAAAGAAGCTGCACAAAGAAATATGCGATTCGTTGCATGGCGTGTTATTGAAGGATTTGAACATAAATCTGTCTACGAAGATTTACAGAGTGCAAAAGTGTGCGGATTTGAAGTTGTTCCTATGCTTGTATATTCAAATTCAGACAAAGATTCTTTACAAGGAATACTTGAAAAAATTAAAGATTTAGCTGATGCAAATAATATTCCATATGACGGTGCAGTGATGGCATATGATGATTATGATTATGGAGAATCATTAGGTAAAACTGATAAATTCTTTAGACATTCCATTGCATATAAATATGAAGATCAGTTATATGAAACTGTACTAAAAGATATTGAATGGAATACTTCAAAGACAGGATTGATTAATCCGGTTGCAATATTTGAACCTATTGATTTAGATGGTGCAATTACAACCAGAGCTACACTACATAACATTTCTTATATCAAGAAGTTATCTCTTGGTATCGGTGACAGAATCAGAGTATATCGCTCAAATAAAGTTATCCCAAAAGTACACGATAGTATTGATAAATCTAATAATTTTACAATTCCAGATAAATGTCCTATTTGTGGTGGAGTAACTAAAATTGTAAAAGAAAATGATTCGGAAGTTCTTATGTGCATGAATGATGATTGTCAAGGTAAGTTATTAGGCAAACTTTGTCATGCAGTAAGTAGAAATACACTGAATATTGATGGATTATCGGAATCTACACTTGAGAAATTTATTTCTCTTGGTTGGTTAAACTCCATCAAGAGTATTTATCATCTATCTGACCATAAAGGTAAAATGTATAGTCTTGAAGGATTTGGTAAGAAATCAGTAGATAAATTATTAGAATCTATTGAAAAGAGCAGAGAGACTACACTTGATAGATTTATTTATGCACTTTCCGTACCCATGATTGGCAAAAGTGCAAGTAAAGATATTGCTAAACATTTTAAATATAACTTTGATGAATTTTATCATTGTTTTTCTTGTGGATATGGATATTTTTGGAATCTTAAAGTAGATGGTATCGGTGTAGTTGCAAGTAATAATATTCAAAAATTTGCCATAACACACATGGATAAAGTTTTTGAATTGAGTAAAGAATTTACATTTAAAATTCCTAGTGAATCCAATCATACTCAAAATACCTTACAAGGGAAAACATTCGTTATTACAGGATCATTGGAGAAATACAGTAATAGAGATGAATTAAAATCTGTTATTGAATCTTATGGAGGAAAAGTATCTAGTTCTGTATCGGCTAAAACATTTGCGTTGATTAATAATGATATTGAATCTTCTTCTAGTAAAAATAAGAAAGCAAAATCATTAGGTGTACAGATTATCAATGAAGAACAGTTTATGCAGCTAATTGGAGAATGAATATTAAGAAAGGATTTTATATGATTGAACTTAAAGTATGTATTAAAAGCACAGATGATGCAAATAAATTTGTGCAAAAGAATAGTAGATTTAAAGATTATGATGGAGATTATATTTTCGGGCGGTATGTTATTGATTTTTGTAGTATTCTCGGAGTTCTTAGTGTAGGCATTGGCAAACCATGCAGAGTTATTTATCATTGCGATAATATAGAATTATGTAATAAATATAAAGAAGCAATAAAAGAATGGATTGTGGAGGAATAATATGACAAGAGCAGATTTATTACTTGTAAATGATATTCGTAACATTCTCACGAATGGAACAAAAGACGAAAATCCTCGTCCTAAATATAAAGATGGTACACCAGCTTATACATATTTTGTAAATCATGTTGTAAGAACTTATAATCTTCAAACAGAGTTCCCGATTACAAGTTTAAGACCACAAGCATGGAAAACAGGTATTAAAGAAATAATGGCAATTTATCAAAATCAATCGAACAAAATTTCAGAATTTGAACGATTAGGATGTGGATGGTGGAAAGATTGGAAATTAGAGGATGGTACTATTGGAAGATCATATCCTTATAATCTTGAATCCCATAGACCAAATGAGATGAAAAGAAATGTTGTTAAAATTACAAGAAGAATAGTAGATGAAAAATATAAAAAACCAATCATGAAAAGTTTTGAGATGTTAGATTCTATTGATGATATTATTTATTGTAATAGATACAAAATAATTAGCTTAAATAATGACATGTCAGATGGAGTACATAAATTTTATACGATTCAATTTTTATCCAATGGATATACAACATATATGAGAAGTGATTTAATTGGTAAATCAAACGGTATAAATCCATATGATAGAACTGTGTTCAATATTGGTTATCTTGGTAATTATCAATCTGTAAAAAATTTTACAGAGAATGAAATTCACATACTTCAAAATAAATGGAGAGATATGCTTAGAAGATGTTATTTTAATCCATATAAAAATAACAATCCGACATATAATAAAATATTTGTACATCAAGATTGGCACTGTTTTGAAACATTTCTTCGTGATGTGCGATATTTACCACAATATTTTTTAGCTAGAGAAGATAATTTTGAAGGATGGGATTTAGATAAAGATTATTATGGTAGTAATGCTTATAGCAAAAATACTTGTGTTTTTTTAAAAAGATCAGAGAATATTATATATTCTAACACAAATAAAATGTATGAAATAACAAATATTGAAAGCGGTGAAAAATACTATGAGCTTACATTGATTGATATGGGTAAAATATTTAATGTTGATAGAAGAACAATTACAAAACATTTAAACGATAATGAATATAAAGGATTTAATATAAAAGTATATGAAAATACAAAAGAATATGTTTATCGTTATGAACTATCTCGAAATCAAGTAAACGAATTAATTTCAGGTATTAAATCCAACCCATATGGAAGAAGACACATTATTAGTTTTTGGAATTGGGCTAACATTGACAAAAAATCATTAGTCGAATGTGCGTATGAAACAATCTGGAATGTAAGAGGTGAATATCTTGATATGTGTCTTATTCAGAGAAGTGGAGATATGATTACTGCTAGTGGAGCAGGTGGAGTTAATGAAGTACAGTATGCTTGTTTACAGATGATGATTGCAAAAGCAACAGGATATAAAGCAGGTAAATTTACACACTTCGTAGCGAATGAGCAGATTTATGATCGTCACATTGATGCTGCGAATGAACTTATTAATAGAGCGAATGCACAAAAACTAGATTTATCTACATCTAATGGACATTATGATTATGAATTTGAACCAGTCAAAATGAATTTCAATCCTAAATCTGATAATTTCTATGACTTCACAATCGAAGATTTTTCCCTTGAAAATTATAATCCAATTAAGCCACAATTTAAACTTGAATTGGGAGTATAAATATGATTGGAACTATTGAACCACCACCAAAAATAAAAAATGGAACTCTATTAAAACTCGGAAGTAATAAATATACATTAACAATTAAAGTAGACAAACATCTAAATTGGTTTCAGAAAAGGATGTATAAAATTTGTTTTGGAATGATTGCAACCGATTATACAGAAGAATAGGAGTGTGATTATTATACATACAGTATATTGTGTATTAGGAAGAACATCTTCGGGTAAATCAACCATTACCCAAAAAGCAGCGAATAATCTGAATATGAAAGTCTTAAAATCGTATACTACTCGGCAAAGAAGAGAGAATGAAACAGATGAGAATTGTGATCATATATTTATCTCTTCCAATGAAGTAGAAAAATATCGTAATGATATGATTGCTTATACGGAACGTGTAAATTATTGCAGCTTTGCAACGAAACAACAAATCTTAGATAATGATTTCTACATTATCAATCCCACTGGATATTATGAATTAAAACTTAAAACAAAAGGAATGGATGTTCATTTAGTTACTATTATGGTTAATGTTCCATTCAGTGAGCTGCGAAAAAGAGCAAAGAAACGTGGAGATTTTTCTACATGGGAAGCTAATTATAAAAAAGAAAGTGAAGAATTTACAATATTTGAAAAGTCTAATCTGATTGATTATTTTGTGTTAAACGATGGGAATATCGAAGAATCAATTAAAAAAATGGAGAATGTTATTAAAAAGGATAAATCTAAACGAGGTATCAGAGATGAGAACTGATATTAAAACTCTTTATATTGATTTTGATGGAACATTGGTTAATACAATTGAATCTATTGTTGATTTATATAATGAGGATTTTAAGTATTATAAAAATTTTAATTATATAAGATGGTGGGATATTGATACTTGGGGTTTTGAAGAATGTAATTGTGCACCACCTGGATATATTGATTTATATTTCAATCAGCCTAGATTCTTTGAAAAATTGAAATTTATGCAATGGGCACAATGGGCGGTTAAGAAATTATCTCAATATTACACTATCAAGATTGTTTCTCATGGATATTCACCAAATCTTAAACAGAAAGAATCATATATTAAAGAATGGTTTCCATTTGCAGAATTTATTGGTGTAAATCTTAAAGAATACTCTGACAAAGCACATATAGATATGAATGATGGATTATTTATTGACGATAGTTCAAAAAATCTTATTACATCAAACGCAAAAGAAAACATTTGTTTTGGGGAGATATACAGTTGGAATAAAGAATGGACAGGTAAAAGAATGAATAATTGGTACGAAATTCAACAATATTTGTTAGAAGAAAGGATGGAATTTTGAAGAAGTGATTATAAGTAGCGGAGAACTAATTAGAGAGCTACGGAGAGAAATGGATGATTTTATCACCGTAGAAATTGAGGGGAAAGAATATGTAATAGATATGATTACACGAAGAAAAAATTACACCGAAGCGGCAACATCACATTTATGTTTAAAGTGTCGTAATGGTGGAACAGGAGAGATAAGAAGATGAAAGATGGAGAAATTTTAGGTGTAAATGCTGATACTCAAACAACACATATTTTTTCTGATGATGAAAGAAAAATTCTTATTGAATTAATTTGTGAAAAGCAAACACAAAAGATCATTAAAGATCCAATGTGTTATACGCTACATAAATATCAGCTTTTGGAGAAGCTAAAAGTGAAAATCAAAGATATGTGAGGTGGTGTTATATGAGTGTGGCAATTGCTGTAATTGCGTTATTTATTATCATATGCGTACTTGTAGTTGCATATGTGTGTATGTGTCTTATGACTTCAAGTAAAGATGCAGATGAAGTTGAAAGAAGATTATTTAATGAAAAATTTAATAAGGATAAAGGAGATAAGGAATGATTAAGGTAATCAAGAGAGATTGTAGTATTGTACCGTTTAATAAAACCAAAATTTCAAATGCTATATTAAAAGCAATGAAAAACGGATCTGGTATTATTAAACCTAAGATTGCAGATGATATTGCAGATGAAATCGAAGAATATTGCATCGAAAAAAAACTAAATGAGATTGATATCTCTGATATTGAATCTATAGTATATGATAAATTAATTTCTAAAAAGCAAAGACTTACAGCAAAATCATATGAAGGATATAGACGGATTAGAGAATTTCAAAGAGATAATATTAATACAACGGATGAGGAAATTGAAGAACTTCTTACTGGAACAAGTGAATATTGGATGAATGAAAATTCCAATAAAGATGAAAAACTTGTAACAACTCAAAGAGATTATATGGCAGGAATTGTTAGTAAAGATATGAGTAGACGCTATCTTTTAACTCCTGAGATTGTTCAAGCTCATGATGAAGGAATTATCCATTTTCATGATATTGATTACTTTGGTCAGAAAACACTACACAATTGTGATCTTATTAATCTCGAAGATATGTTGCAAAATGGAACTGTTATTAGTGGAACTTTAATTGAAAAACCACATAGCTTTTCAACAGCGTGTAATATTGCGACACAGATTATTGCACAAGTAGCATCAAGTCAGTATGGTGGACAAACTATTACACTTTCGCATTTAGCACCATTTGTAGATGTAAGTAGAAAGAAAATTCAAAAACAAGTAGAAGAAGAGTTTTCTTTAGTAACGGAAACTTATATTGATGAAAAAAAAGTAATTAAAAATATTATTGAAAAAAGATTGAAAGAAGAAGTTAAAAAAGGTGTTCAAACTATTCAATATCAGGTAGTGACATTACTTACAACGAATGGACAAGCTCCTTTTTTATCAGTTAATATGTATTTGAATGAAGTAAAAGATGAACAGACTAAAGCAGATTTAGCATTAATCATTGAGGAAGTATTAAAACAACGTATTCAAGGCGTAAAAAATGAACAAGGTGTTTGGATTACTCCTGCATTTCCAAAACTTTTATATGTACTTGAAGATGATAATATTCATGATGGTGATAAATATTGGTATTTGACTAAACTAGCTGCACAGTGTACGGCAAAAAGAATGGTTCCAGATTATATTTCAGAAAAGAAAATGTTGGAATATAAAATTGATAAGAATGGAAATGGAAATTGCTATCCATGTATGGGATGCCGCAGTTTTTTAACTCCATATGTAGATGCAAATGGAGAACCAAAATATTATGGCAGGTTTAATCAAGGTGTCGTTACAATTAATTTACCAGATATTGCATTATCTTCAAATGGTGATATTGAAACATTCTGGACAATCTTTGACGAAAGAACAGAACTTTGTCATAAAGCATTGCAAATTAGACATAAAAGACTTGAAGGAACATTATCAGATGTAGCACCTATTCTTTGGAGATATGGTGCGTTAGCAAGATTAGACAAAGGTGAAACCATTGACAAACTTCTTCATAATGGATATTCTACTTTATCTTTAGGTTATGCAGGTTTGTATGAATGTGTGAAATATATGACTGGAAATTCTCATACTGACGGTGATAAAGGAGAAAAATTTGGTCTTGAAGTTATGCAAGCATTAAATGATAAATGCAATAGATGGAAGAATGAAGAAAATATTGATTATAGTTTATACGGTTCTCCTATTGAATCAACTACATACAAATTTGCAAAATGTTTAAAGAAACGTTTTGGAATAGTAAAAGGAATTACCGATAGAGATTATATCACTAATTCTTATCATGTTCCAGTTTTTGAAAAAATTGATCCATTCACAAAACTTTTAATCGAAAGTAAATTCCAAAAATTAAGTCCTGGTGGTGCGATTAGTTATATTGAATGTGCCGATTTAACACATAATATTAATGCAGTATTAGAAGTAATGCAATTTATTTATAATAATATTATGTATGCCGAATTAAATACCAAATCTGATTACTGTCAAGTTTGTGGTTACGATGGTGAAATTAAAATCGTAGATGAAAATAATGAATTAATTTGGGAGTGTCCTAATTGTGGAAACAGAGATAAAAATAAAATGAATGTTGCAAGACGTACATGCGGTTATATTGGAAGTAACTTCTGGAATAAAGGAAGAACCGAAGAAATTGCTGAAAGATATGTACATCTTGACGATCATAAAAATGAGGTAAATTAAATGAATTATGCTCAAATGAGATCAATGGATATTTCTAACGGAGAGGGAATAGGAGTTTCCCTCTTCGTACAAGGATGCGATTTCCATTGTAAAAATTGTTTCAATTCAGAAACATGGGATTTTTCAAAAGGACAAGAATGGAATGAAAAAACAAAAAATCAATTCTTAAAATTAGTTGAAAAACCTTTTATTCAGAGGGTAAGTATACTTGGAGGAGAGCCTTTACATCCTGAAAATGTACAAAATGTTCTGAAAATCGTGGATGAAATTCGAGTTTCATATCCCACTAAAAATATTTGGTTATACACAGGATATACATGGGAACAGATTATGTACCCTATTGTAACTAATGATTTAAATCTTGAACGAGATTATATCATAAAAATACGTAAAGAATTAGTTAGTAAATGTGATGTACTTATAGATGGAAGATATGTCGATGAACTCAGAGATGTATCATTACATTGGAGAGGTTCATCTAATCAGAGAGTTATTAATGTACAAGAAACATTAAAACAAAATAAAATTATTCTGTGGGAGTCTTAACCGATTCCCACACCTTAAAGGAGAAAATAAACCATGGTTGAGCCAAAGAATTATCATATAAAATCTTTTGTGAGAGAAAGAGATTTTTTAGCAAATAACTTTAAAAGTTCATACGGTTATTACTTGTTAGACAAACCTCTTTATAAAGAAGAAATCATACTACATTTATCAGTAGATAAAGAAGATAATTTTGTATCTATCAACGTGAATTATGCTAACGGAACAGTATTTGCACCATTCTATAATCCAGATGATAGAGGTAATAACAATCTTTATAAAAAAGTAGTTAAAGCATATAACAAACTCATGAGCAATATGAAAGATATCTTTGAGGAAATTGAAGATGAAAACTATTGAAAACGGTAGCGTTGTTTATTATACAAGAGTGTTCCCGAACACAGGTACATATGATTTGTGCGAATTAAGAGTTAGAACAGTTATGGATAATTGGTTCTGTGGAGTAGACAAAAAAGATAAACGTGCTTATCTCATAAGCTTCAATGAGATTGATGAAAATGTTTTTGAGGATCGTAAAATTGCTCTTAAACGGATTCATAATGCAGAACAAAAATATCCACAAGTAAGTGGAGAAACATACTATGAGGAATATTAAAAAAGATGATGTTAAGTTAGAGTGGAATGTATTTGTCCATGATATAAATAAAAGGCAAATGAAAATATTTAATGTTTTCACTCATGGAAGATACAGACAAGAAATCATTAAATTATTAAATCACAGAGATGATTACACACTGGAAGAATTTAAAGAAAAAGTCAAATCATCAACGATGTATTATTATTGGTGCAAATGCGAATGGGAGATTCTAATTGCTCCTTGGGTTGGAGATTTTGATAAGGAATCTGTCAAGATAGACGTATATAAACAGTTAGAAATGAATTGGGATCACTATATAAAATATTTATGGGAGATATAAATTTATGCTTAAATATTATAAACCAATAACAAATGTGCATATTAATTCTATTACCCCATTCAATATCTTGTTGAGCGTGGTCTTAACACAAATTCATTAATGAAATAATTATAACAAATTACATACACAAAGGAGATTATTAATATGGCAAAGAGAGTAGCAAAATTTGAGAAAATTACATACGGACAGTTTGAAAAAGATTGGATTGATACATTCAATGTACCAGAACTTGATACGGCAACTAAGAGAGAAATTGAAAGCATTTATGAAGCAATTAATCTTCCAGCAAGAGCAACAAAATTTAGTGCAGGATATGACTTTGTAAGTCCTCTGACATTTACACTTAACCCTGGCGAAACTATTAAAATTCCAACTGGAATCCGTTGCGGAATGAATACAGATTGGGTACTTATGATTTATCCTAGAAGTGGACTTGGATTTAAATATCAAATCTGTCTAGCAAATACAATTGGTGTGGTGGACGCAGATTATTATTTTAGTAATAACGAAGGACACATCTTTATTAAGCTTGTCAATAGAGGTGATAAATCAGTACATATTAATCTAGGTGATGCATTTGCTCAAGGAATTTTTATGGAGTATGGAATCACGGAAGATGATAGTGTAGAAACATCTCGTAATGGTGGATTTGGCAGTACGAATAAGAATAAAAAGGAATGATATTAATGCAAAATTTGGAAGAAATGTTAACACCTGTAGATGTAATGAATCATTTAAAATTAGGTAGAAATAAGACATATGAACTTATTAAATTAAGTGATTTTCCTAAGATCAAAATAGGTAATACATATCGTATTCCAAAAGATAAATACTTAAAATGGGTATCTGATAACATGCGAAAAACAATATATTTATAAGTAAAAAATGGGAGCTATATCATTGCGATATAAGCTCCCTGATTTATTATATTAAGAGGTTTACTACTTCTGATTTGTGAGTATTCATTATGTGCAAGTATGTGTTATAAGTTGTAGATACATCATCGTGTCCAAGCAATTCTGAAATTACTTTAATATCTACATGTTGGTTTGTTTCCCAACCTTTTTCTAATAGCATTGATCCAAATGAATGTCTTAAATCATGCAGTCCAAATCCATCTGGATTAATTTCTGCTCTGGTTAATATTGCTTTCAATGTTCTAGTAAGAGTTGATTGTGAAGGTGGAATGTTGTTTTTAGTTACAAATATGGTATCTGTTCCTTTTGCTGTATTTCCAGGAGCAATCGTCTTTAAATATAATAGTTGTTCTTTTGCAATATTTGACATTGGAATAACTCTGATAGAAGCATGTTTCTTAGGGGTGTCTGTGATCCATTTGTAAGTATCATTAATTTTAATACGTTCCATAGATTTATTGATTCTAATAACATTACGTTTAAAATCTACATCATCCCATGTGAGAGCATAAGCTTCTCCGATTCTCATTCCAGTATATAATACAATTAAACAAAATCGAGCGTTTCTACCATAAATATAATCACCAGTCTTAACACCTGCAATTGTTTCATCAGCTTTCATCAATGCAACTTCTTTGAATCTAGCTGCTTGTTCTAATGATAAAAATGAATGTTCTTTCTTTTGTACCGCATAATTAGTTTTATGTGGCATCTTTATCCCTTTAGCTGGATTAGCAGTCATTATGTTAATAGACACCAGATAATCAAATACAGTATTAAATAATGTTCTGGTTTTTTTAACAGTGCTTTCGGAGTATTTCTTTGATAACTCATTATAATAATTTTGTATAAGCACTGGATCTATTGAACCCATCTGTACGTCTGCTATTTTATTTGTTTTAATATAGCATCGGTTAGTAGATTGTAGTGTGGCATAATTATTAGTTTTAAATGTTGATTCAAGAGATTCAAGTACAGTGTCTATACATTCACTAAGAGGCATTTTAAGATAATCTCGATTCGTAATGTGCATATTTTTTGATTCAAATTCTTGAACTTTGCGTTTAACATCTGCTTTTGTCCGACCAGTAAATTCTTTACGAGAAGTCATACCGTTGTATTTTTTTCTAAATCGGTAATAGGAAATACCACCTTTTGTTATAGTATCCCATGATCCAGTACCTTTTTCTCGTCTTGAATTAGATGCCATTAAATGATCCCTCCATTTGAAAAATATTTGTTTAATTGTCTATACAAAAGAAATAACTTTACTTTTTGAATCATATGTGGTAATATACTATTTGTGTTGAGGTAATTATATCATTTTTATAAGGGTGATACAATATTATTTCCCCCTTAATCAATAAAAAGGTTGATATTTCACCCATATTTCCACCTTACCATTTAAACTTAGTGGGGACTAGACGGTACTACTTAACACGATATAATATTTATTCATTGCACCTTTGACAATCACATAATCTTATCGTAGGGCTTAAAAGTCCTGTAAAATCAAGTATTTCCGCTATTTACAAGTCATTGCGGAGATTGATTTTCAAATTATGCACCTGTAGCTCAGTGGATAGAGCAGTGGTTTCCGGTACCATTCTAAAAACCCGAAAAAACCTATAAAATAAGGATTCTTAAAAAATACTCACCCATGTTTCACCCTTATCGTTTTAATTTATTTTATTTCCCCCAACTGATTTTAGATATATTTTTAATATTTAAGTATTATTTGCATAAGGTTTGGGTGTTTTGTTCATGCTAATTACATCATATTTCAAGATCGAAATTAAGATTTTTAACAGATGATAATTGTGTATACAATTTTAAATTATAATCAAGTACAATACCTAAAACAAACTTATAGATAATGACACTTGAAAGTTGTCTGATAATTTAAAACGTAAAAATAAGAACATAAAATTAATTATATTATCTACAAATATTTTTACATAAAAATACCAACCTTAATTGTTA
>ERZ779850.1415-NODE-1415-length-23653-cov-11.186880_pt1 | contig 23653 bp, 15 predicted proteins | sample MGYA00511249_ERZ779850 | MGnify/ENA primary metagenome ERZ779850 (study PRJEB29588, sample SAMEA2162475) | human gut metagenome | biome: human gut; feature: human-associated habitat; material: faeces | place: Denmark | collected 2008/2010 ...
ATTGTAAACGATTAATTTAAATCATGTCTAAGATATTTTCTTTGGACAGCAGTGATATTTTCTCATAAGTAATGTTATTTATTTGTGTGTTTTAAAGTTAATCACGGAGATACCGATATTATTTTGTTTTATGATTATCGCATCAATGAATCATTGTTTTGTCTTTAACCCAAGTCGGTCATTAGAATACAGTTTCATATTCTTGAATATTTCTTATCATCAGTAATATTCAGAAATAACTGCATACATCGTCCGTAGGTATGGAAAAACGCCCTGCCTGATGGTTTTTACGGCATCATGCAAGGCGGCATTTCCCATGACACGTTTTCAGAAACCGTATATTTCTTTCAGTTTATAAGTAAGAATATCGCCTCTGAGGTCACGTTCTATTATCTTTCCCTGCGGATCTATGAGCAGGCTCATGGGTATATATCTTACCTTGTAGGTCAATGCTGCTTCAGTGTTCATACCCTGAAGGTCGGAGAGGTTTGTCCAGGTCATTCCAAGTTTTTCAATATATTTTTTCCATGTTTCCTTGTCGTTGTCAAGCGATATGGCTACAATGTCAAACCCTTTGGGATGATACTTCTCGTAGTTGGCCTTCACTACAGGCATTTCCTGACAGCATGGGATGCACCAACTTGCCCAAAAGTCGATGTACACATAGTTTCCCTTGCCGCAATATTCGCTCAGTTTGTGTTTCTTGCCGTCGGTTCCCGTTATTTCCACATCAATGAACTGTTTACCGATGAAAGACATCTTTTCTTCAGTTTCAACCACATATTTATTCACCTCTTTGATCATTGGGTGGTTGGCGTAGGCATATTCAGGGCTCAGCAATTTCTTCAAGTCAGGTATTGAATACAGAACCATGGCATCAGGAAGAAAGAAAGCCGGAATGACATTGTCAGGATTTTCTTTTATAATCTCCTGTTCGCGTTGGTATAGTGTTAAGTTACTATATCTCGGACTTGACAGTCTTTGTCTGAAATATGCCAGTTCTTCCTCTGATTTACCATTTACTTTTCCTTCGGTATAAAGTTTATTATATATATCAGTGTCATGTATTTTTTGTCTTATGTAATTTATTTCTTTATCGTAAGCGTTGAATTTTTCGTTCAGTTCAGAACCTTTAATTTCATTTTTTGTAAGGTCTGCCTTTATTGGTGTACCGTCGTTTATGAATGTAATATAGCCGGTCCTACCACTACACGATATGCCGAGAAATGCATCTTTCTTGCCTGTTCCCTTTATTTCGAATGTTCCGTTATTCGTCTCTACGCAGTTTATAACGTCTTTGTTATAAGTCATCATGTCTGATATACATACTGTTGAGACATCCTTCGGGCATTTTCCTTTTATCTCGTAGGTCACGTCTGCGTCGTAATCCTGTGCCATGAAGGGCAGGCTACATAGTGTAAGGATTGCGGTAATAATAGATTTTCTCATAAGTGATATTATTTTTATGTTTTTATAGGCTGTCACAAATATATAATTTTTATTTCGTTTTTGTGATTGTCTTGCGCTTTAAATTTATTATTTTTTATTTTAGTTATGCTCCGACTTACAATCAGTACACTTGCCATACTTACGATTTTTCTTGACTTTATTTTGACAAAATATTTTAGCAAAAGAGATGTAAAGGAATGTTAAATCGTATAAGAGAAGGGGCATTTAGGATAATAACATATTTTGATATACCCTGTATCATAGTCCGAAAAAATTGATATTGCGTTCTGATAATGCCCATTTCGCAGTACGATAAAGCCCATTTCAGGGTGCGAAATGGTGCTTTTCAGCCCCTAAAATGGGCCATTTTGCATGCCGGAATGGTGCTTTTCGCAAGACGATGAAATACCCCTTAAATATAAGTTGTTGATATTCAATATCTTATGAAAACCTCTTATTTTTCTTGTATTTGCGTCCGAAGGAAAGTCGGTCCGCAAATACGCGCTTATTTTTCGGGGTAGAGTGGGAAATCGAGGCGTAAAAATAAAAAACTGCTTACAATTTGAAAGTTGTCCGTATTGTTTTCTTTAAGCAGAGGAAAAAGCTCTTTAAACAAAAGGAAAACAGCTCTTTAAACAGAGTAAACCAGCGCTGAATGGTAAGTATTTTAAATCGTAAGATGCACATATTGTTTCCTTTAAGCAGAAAGAAACAATGATGATTCGGATTAAATAATCAGGTATGGATGAAAATGAAACGCCCTGCCCGATGTCGTGACAGCATCGGGCAGGGCGCATGGTCTCGGCTTCTGACATGTCTCAGAAACCGTATATCTCCTTCAGTTTGTTGCCCAATTGGTCGCCTCTGAGGTCGAGTGCGACAATCTTGCCCTGCGGATCTACGAGCAGGCTCGACGGTATGGCGCGGATCTCGTAAGTCGTGGCGGCGACGGATTTCCAGCCCTGAAGGTCGGAGAGGTCTGGCCACGGCATGCCGAGCTCGGCCATTCCCTTCTTCCATGCATCCTCCTTGTTGTCGAGCGACAGGCCTACGATTTCGAATCCTTTGGCGTGATACTTCTCATAGTTGGCCTTCACGTTAGGCATCTCGGCGCGGCACGGTCCGCACCAGCTTGCCCAGAAGTCGATGAGCACGTAGTTTCCCTTGCCGCAATATTCGCTCAGTTTGTGCATCTTTCCGTCTGCTCCCTTCATCTCCACATCCTTGAACAGTGAGCCCATGATGGCCTCTTTGCGCTCTATCTCGGCCAGGCGCGCTCTCGAACGTGCCAGTCGCGGGTGGCTGGCGTAGGCATATTTCGGGTTGAGCAGTTCGCGCAGCTCTTCGGTTGTGTACTTGTCGGCTATGTTGTCTCCGAATATCGCCGGTATGAGGTTGTCGCGGTTTTCCTCCACAGCCTTCCTCACCACAGCCTCCATCTTGGCGTTTATGGGATCGATGTGGTTTTTCTGCAGATCCTCGGCCAGCGCCTTCAGTTCGTCCTGCGACTTTCCGCTCATGCTTGCTTCGGCATACTGCTGCATGTATTTGCTCATTTCGGCGTACAGACCGTCAATCTGCCGGTCTATGCTGTTCACGCGGTTGTTCAGTTCAGAGCCGCTCAGCTTCATTGTGCTGAGGTCAACCGTCAAGGGCTTACCGTCGTTTATGAACACGCACATCTGTGCATTCTCGCCCAGAATGCCGAGTATGGCGTCTTTCTTGAAGCTGCCCTTCATCTCGAACTTGCCGTTTACGGTCTCCGCGCTGTCTATCTTTATGATGTCGGAAAGGAATCTCACAGTGTTGGCATCGAGCAGATAAACCTTCTTGAGCGTGGGCCGGCATGTGCCTTTGATTTCGTATTGAGTGTCGGTCTCTGTGGTCTGCGCCATGAAAGGCAGGCAACACATCGCGAGGATGGCGGTAATAATAGATTTTCTCATGTTGGTTTTATGTTTTTATATGTTATCAGTCAATAGGTTACAAATATATGAATTTTATTTTATACGATGGTATTCATGTGTTGATAAAATCGTTTTCATTCCATATTGTTGCGGTCACGGGCGTATGGTTTGATTTTTGGAGACGTGCAGATATGTATGAAAGAAGACATGACGGCCTCCCTATGGTAACTGAAAACGCCCTGCCTGATGCCGTGAATGCATCGGGCAGGGCGTGTGCCTTTAGTTTATACTCGTGGTTTAGAAACCGTATATCTCCTTCAGTTTGTTGCCCAGCTGGTCGCCTCTGAGGTCGAGTCCGATAATCTTTCCCTGCGGATCTACGAGCAGGCTCGACGGTATGGAGCGGATGTTGTAGAGTGCAGCGGCAGCCGACTGCCAGCCTTTGAGGTCGGAGAGGTTGGGCCATGTCATGCCGAGGTCGGCCATTCCCTTCTTCCATGCGTCCTCCTTGTTGTCGAACGACAGACCGACAATCTCGAATCCTTTGGCGTGATACTTCTCGTAGTTTGCCTTCACGTTAGGCATCTCTGCGCGGCATGGTCCGCACCAGCTTGCCCAGAAGTCGATGAGCACGTAGTTTCCCTTGCCGCAATATTCGCTCAGCTTGTGCATCTTTCCGTCGGTTCCCTTCATCTCCAGGTCCTTGAACTGAGTGCCGATGATGGCCATCTTCTTCTCGAGCTCGGCCAGGTAAGCCTTTGCGCGTGCAGCCATTGGGTGGTTGGCGTAGGCATATTTCGGGTCGAGCAGTTCTTTCAACTCGTCGAGTTCACAGTCGTACATGATGTTGTTGATGAACGCTGCCGGTATGATGTTGTCTTTGTTGTCGCGGATAATCTGCTTTGTGAGCTCTGTGCTCTTGGCTGCAATGGGCTCTATGTATTTGCTGTTCAGTTCCTCGGCCAGAGCTTTCAGTTCGGCTTCTGATTTGCCGCTCTTCTGTGCCTCGTTGTACTGTTCGATGTATTTTCTTACTTCACCGTTTATTGCATCGAGCTGACGGTCGTAGCCGTTGAGCTTGTTGTTCAGTTCAGAACCTTTGAGCGTCATGGTGGCAAGGTCGGTGCTTACCGGTGTTCCGTCGTTTATGAACACGATGTAGCTGGAACTTCCCTTAGCTGCAATGCCGAGGAAAGCGTCCTTCTTGTTGCTTCCCTTTATCTCGAATGTTCCGTTCTTTGTCTCGGTACTGTCTGTAACGCCCTTCATCAAGTCGATGACATACACCTTCGCGATGTCTGTCGGGCATGTGCCTTTAACCTCATAGGCAGTGTCTCCGCTACCCGTCTGCGCCATGATAGGCATGCAGCAGAAGGCAAGGATAGCTGTGATGATTGAATTCTTCATAATCTTTATAACTTTAAAATTGTTTTGTTTGTCGGGCACAAAATTAAATATTTTATTCCGTTCGGCGGGTATTAATCAATTAAAAATGTGTAACTTTGCCGCTGAATTTGAATTCAGAGTGCTTGGTAAACCTCTTAAAAAACAAGAAGATGGACATAAACAGGAAGACTGTGAGCGTGCTGTTCATGCTTTTCAGCATGCTCTTCTGCGTTTGCCTTATTACGGCAAACGTGCTTGAGACAAAGCAGATATCGTTCGGACCGATAAACATTACTGGCGGATTGCTCGTATTCCCCGTGTCGTACATCATCAACGACTGTGTGTGCGAGGTGTGGGGATATGCCAAGGCGCGGCTGCTCATCTGGCTGGGATTCGCAATGAACTTCATATTCGTGATGTTCGGAGCTCTTGCCGACGCCATTCCCGGCGCGCCTTATTGGGACAACGACGCCGGATTCCACGCCGTGTTCGGACTCGCTCCGCGCATAGCCGCCGCGTCGTTCGTGGCTTTTCTTGCCGGATCGTTCATCAATGCCTATGTCATGAGCCGCATGAAGGTGGCTCACGGAGGCCGTCATTTCTCGCTACGTGCGGTGCTCAGCACGGTGTTCGGTGAGACTGCCGACTCGCTGATATTCTTTCCGCTCGCCCTCTCGGGAGTGGTGCCGTTGGCTGAGATGCCGTCGCTCATCATCTCGCAGGTGGTCCTGAAGACGCTTTACGAGATATTGGTGCTGCCGGTTACGGTGCGTGTGGTACGCATGACAAAGGCACACGAGCACACCGATGTTTATGACAACGGAATAAATTACAGTGTTTGGAAAATATTCAATATATGAGCAACAACAGTGAAAACAGGAAGGACGAGGGACTGAAGGCCCTCGGAGCGAAGACGAAATACGCCGACGACTATGCGCCGGAAGTGCTCGAGACGTTTGTAAACAAGCATCCCGGCAACGACTATTGGGTTAGGTTCAACTGTCCGGAGTTCACGTCGCTGTGTCCGATAACGGGACAGCCGGACTTCGCCGAGATAAGAATCTCTTACATACCCGACGTAAGAATGGTGGAGAGCAAGAGCCTGAAGCTCTATCTTTTCAGCTTCCGCAATCACGGAGATTTCCATGAGGACTGCGTGAACATCATCATGAAGGATCTCATAAGACTGATGGACCCGAAATACATCGAGGTCACAGGACTGTTCACTCCGCGCGGAGGCATAAGCATCTATCCTTATGCCAACTATGGAAGGCCGGGCACGAAGTATGAGAAACTGGCCGAACAGCGATTCGTTACGCACGACATGAACGTATAGCATAGTGCTCACGGCGCATAGCCAATCATCACAATTACCCCTAAGAGTATGAACAGACGACTTTGTGTAAAGATTGCCGTACTTATGACAGCAGCCGCGTTGCTGTTGCCGGACAGGGCGTATGCCTCAACCGACGGCGGCCGCAAGAAGGTGGCTGTGGTGTTGTCGGGAGGCGGCGCGAAGGGTATGGCGCACATCGGAGCGCTACGTGTGATAGAGAAGGCGGGCATACCGATAGACATCATCACTGGAACGTCGATGGGTTCTATCGTTGGCGGACTTTACGCCATAGGCTACGATGCCCACAGACTCGACTCTATGGTGAGGGTGCAGGACTGGTCGTTCCTGCTCACCGACAAGCTGGAGGCACACAGTCCGCTGCTTGACAACCGCGAAAGGCAGAACACTTATTTCCTCACAAAGGCGTTCACGCTCAGCAAGAACAAGATAACCAACAAGCAGGGTGGAATGATTGAGGGCCGTAACCTCGACAAACTGTTCAACAGACTCACGGCAGGTTATCGCGATTCCATCGATTTCAACAGTCTGCCTATACCTTTCGCGTGCGTGGCAACCAATATTGTTGACAATTCGGAATACGTCATGCACAGCGGCGTTCTTTCTGAGGCGATGCGCTCGAGCATGGCAATTCCGGGTGTGTTCTCGCCGGTGAGGAAGGACAGTATGGTGCTCGTGGATGGCGGATTGCGCAATAATTTCCCCGTTGACATAGCGCGGCAGATGGGTGCCGACGTTGTGATAGGAGTGACTGTTCAGGAAGATCTGAAGAGTGCTTATGACTTGAAGAGCACGTCAGACGTGCTTATGCAGATTGTAAACATCAACTGTAAGAACAAGTACGACGAGAATCTGGCAATGACAGACGTGCCAATCTGTGTCAATACGTCGGGCTACTCGTCGGCAAGTTTCACGGCCTCGGCCATCGACACGCTTATGAACCGTGGCGAGGAGGCGGCCATGAGGCAGTGGGACAAGCTCATGGCTCTGAAGCGAATAATAGGCGTCGACAGCACGTTTGTGCCGCGGCGGCCGCAGCTTCATCCCGAAGCCATGCTGCCCGACACGCTGTCTGAGGTAAGCCGGAAGGACCGCGCGGGAATGATTATGGCCGGACTGGGTGTGCGGTTCGACACCGAGGAGATTGTGGCTTTGCAGATAAACGGCTCGTTCACGCCTGCCGGCTCGCCGCTTACAACCGGACTCACGCTGCGGTTGGGCAAGCGTATAATGGCTCGTACCGATTTCATTTACGACCCGATAAAGGCAGGACGTATGCGGCTTTCGTACATATTCAGACACAACGATCTGAATCTTTATTATAAGGGAAGCCGCGATTTCAATATGACATACAATCAACATTCGGCCATATTGTCGCCTTTGAACTTCAACATACGCAATTTCAGTCTCGACATAGGCATGCGGTGGGATTATTACGACTACAACACGATGTTGTCGAATGTGGAGAACGAGAACCTCAAAACGATAATCGCGGGAGGAAATTACATCTCTTATTATGCCGGAGTGAGATATAATTCTGAGAACAAATGGTATTTCCCGACGCGTGGCTCGCGCTTCAATGCTTCATATAGTTACAACACCGACAACTTTGTCGGTTACAACGGAAAGCGCGGATTCAGCATCATCGATGCGTCGTGGCGTACTGCTTTGCCCCTGTCGCAGCGTCTCACGTTGCAGCCGATGGCCTACGGACGCATGCTCTTCGGCAGTGGAATACCGCTTTGTTGTGCCAATGTCATAGGCGGCGACAGGTTCGGCACTTATGTCGAACAGCAGATGCCGTTTGCCGGAGTGGGCTATGCCGAGCATGTGGACAATCAGTTTGTGGCCGTGCAGTTGGCTGCCTACCAGCGCATTGCCACCAACAACTACGTGTTGCTCAAACTCTCGGCTGCCTGCATGTCGCACAAGGCTGCCGATCTTTTGCGCGAACCGCTTATGATAGGCAGCCAGTTGGCATATTTCTACAACAGTATGTTCGGACCGCTTGGAGCGTCTTTGGGATGGTCGAACCGCACAAAAAGCGTTTACTTTTACATAAATCTGGGCTTCGATTTCTGATGATGCATTATGTGGAAGCAGGCTGATGACTATGTGTAGGCAGGCAGATTAATATGCTGAAGCAGGCACTTGAATATGTATGTCGCACATCTTAAATATATTATGAAGTAGTCAAAATAACTAAAAAAAGTATATATACTCGCTTATTTGGAATTTTTTGCCTATTTTTGCACGTTTGAAAGAATGAACGAAATTAAAAATCAGAAACATACAAAATATGAAAAAGAAAATCCAGTTTAGTCTCGTATATCGGGATATGTGGCAGTCTTCAGGAAAGTTCCAGCCGCGTAAAGACCAGTTGGAGCGCATCGCTCCGGTAATCATCGACATGGGATGTTTCGCTCGTGTTGAGACAAACGGTGGTGCTTTCGAACAGGTTAATCTCCTCGCCGGAGAGAATCCTAATGAGGCAGTAAGAGCTTTCTGCAAGCCTTTCAACGAAGCAGGAATCAAGACTCACATGCTCGATCGCGGTCTTAACGCGCTCCGTATGTACACGGTGCCTGATGATGTGCGCCAGCTGATGTATAAGGTAAAGCACGCACAGGGCGTTGACATCACACGTATATTCTGCGGTCTGAACGACGTTAGAAATATTATCCCGAGCATCAAGTGGGCTACAGAGGCTGGCATGACACCGCAGGCTACTCTCTGTATCACCAACTCACCGGTACATACAGTTGAATACTACTGTGACATTGCCGACAAGGTGATTGCTGCCGGAGCAAAGGAAGTATGTCTGAAGGATATGGCCGGAATCGGCCAGCCGGCAATGCTCGGTAAGCTGACAAAGGCTATCAAGGACAAATATCCTGATATCATCATAGAATATCACGGCCATTCAGGTCCTGGACTTTCCATGGCTTCTATCCTGGAAGTATGCAAGAACGGTGCTGACATCATCGATACAGCTATGGAACCGCTGTCTTGGGGCAAGGTACATCCGGATATCATCTCTGTACAGAGCATGTTGAAGAACGAAGGTTTCGACGTTCCTGAAATCAACATGAACGCTTACATGAAGGCACGTTCGCTCACTCAGGAGTTCATCGATGAGTGGCTCGGCTACTTCATCAACCCGCAGAACAAGGTAATGTCCTCACTTCTGCTCGGCTGCGGTCTGCCCGGAGGTATGATGGGAAGTATGATGGCCGATCTTGGCGGCATACGTTCGACAATCAACAACATACGTAAGAAGAAGGGTGAGAGCGAACTGTCCATGGACGACATGCTCGTTAAGCTGTTCGACGAGGTGGCTTATGTATGGCCGCGCGTTGGTTATCCACCACTCGTAACACCGTTCTCTCAGTATGTAAAGAACATAGCTCTGATGAACCTTCTCACGCTTGAGCAGGGCAAGGGACGCTTCGTGATGATGGACGACGCCATGTGGGGCATGATACTCGGCAAGAGTGGAAAGATTCCTGGAACAATAGATCCGGAGCTTGTTGAGCTTGCAAAGGCACAGGGACGCGAATTCACCGATGCCGATCCGCACACACTCATTCCCAACAACCTTGATGAGTTCAAGAAGGAGATGGATGAGAACGGATGGGATTACGGTCAGGACGATGAGGAACTCTTCGAGCTTGCAATGCATCCGGAGCAGTATCGCAACTACAAGAGTGGTCAGGCAAAGAAGAACTTCCTTGCCGATCTGCAGAAGGCAAAGGACGCCAAGCTCGGCAGCAAGATCACACCGGAGCAGCTCTCTGCGTTCAAGCACGCAAAGGCTGATGCTGTTGTAGCTCCTGTAAGAGGCCAGGTGTTCTGGGAGTTCAACGGAGAAGGCGAGTGCGCACCGTCTGTAGAGCCTTACATCGGTAAGGAATACAAAGAAGGCGATGTGTTCTGCTACATCCAGGCTCCGTGGGGTGAGTTCGTTGAAGTGCCGGCAGACATGGGCGGAAAGCTTGTAGAGATTGGTGCAAAACAGGGCTCTAAGGTTCGTAAAGGTGACGTTGTCGCCTATATTGAGCGTGCTCACGAGTAATCTATGATAAATGGATTGGAAAATAATAATAGACAAGTATTATCCTAAGGATAGCAAACTAAGGGAAATACTTTTAACACATAGTCAATCTGTAACGCGTCGTGCGTTACAGATTGTTTCTTTACATCCCGAGCTGAACCTCGACCGCGATTTTGTAGCCGAGGCCGCCATGCTGCACGATATAGGCATAATACGCTGCGACGCACCGAGCATCTGCTGTTTCGGTGACGAGCCGTACATACGCCACGGAGTGATAGGTGCTGCCATGTTGCGTGCCGAAGGATTTCCGAGACACGCCCGTGTATGTGAGCGTCACACCGGAGCCGGACTGTCGAAAGAAGAGATATGCGGGCGCGACCTGCCGCTTCCACATTCCGATTTCCTGCCTGAGACGCTCGAAGAACAGGTTATATGCTATGCCGATAAGTTTTATTCCAAATCACATCTTGACCGCGAGAAGACAATAGCCCAGGCCGAAAAGAGCATCTCCAAGTATGGAGAGGCGGGACTGTCGCGCTTTCGCCGTTGGGTGGAGATGTTCGAATAATGTTAAAGTAACGAAATAACTCGCCTGTTCTTTATTTATTACGTAATTTTGCATTTTGAATGAGGACAAAGTCGATCATAGCCCTTCTGCTTTTCGCCATCATGTTTGTGATGGCTGATACCAAGATACCGTTCTTTCAGAAAAAGAAAGAAAACATTCAGGTAGTAAGCGATTCAGTGATGCAAAGCGATTCGATCATGCGCGATTCGTTGGGCAACGTCGTCGTTGACACTACGAAAATGGACTCGCTCGAACTTGCCATCTATCATCACAACAAGGCCATAGACGACTCAATACGCCTCGATTCACTCAATCGACAGAAGTCCGAGGGCATCAATTCGCCCGTGCAGTACAGCGCGGACGACTCGCTCGTGTATGACGCAACATCCAAGACAGCTTTCCTTTATGGCAACTCCAGCGTGAAGTATGAGAACATGGATCTTGCCAGCGAGAAGATTTACATGAATCTGGATAGCAGTCTTGTGCATGCCACCGGCATACGCGACACTGCCGACACCACCGGTCTGAAGCTAACGGGAACGCCTGTCTTCACCATGGGGGCGGACTCGTATGAGAGCGACACGATGGCTTTCAACTTCAAGACCAAGAAAGGTCTGATAAGCAGCGTATATACAGAGCAGCAGGACGGATTCCTGCGCAGTGAGCTGGCAAAGCGAAACGACAACGGAGAGATATATCTACAGCACGGCCGTTACACCACGTGTGACGCTCCGCATCCCGATTTCTACATCGCCCTCTCGCGTGCCAAGGTGCGTCCCGGCAAGGATGTGATATTCGGCCCTGCCTATCTTGTAGTGGCAGACGTGCCGCTTCCGCTTGCCATACCTTATGGATTCTTCCCCTTTACCAAGAGCTACTCGAGTGGTTTCATTATGCCTACCTACGGCGATGAGAGCGACCGAGGCTTCTATCTGCGCGACGGAGGATACTACTTTGCCGTCAGCGACAAGTGGGACCTCAAGCTTTTGGGCGAGATATACACCAAAGGTTCGTGGGGAGTATCGGCAGCCAGCAACTACAACAAGCGTTACAAGTATAGCGGCAGTTTCCTTTTCAGCTATCAGGATACGCGTACCGGAGAGAAGGGCATGCCTGATTACGGCCGTCAGGAGAGCTTCAAGATACAGTGGAGCCACCGTCAGGATTCCAAGGCTAACCCTTTCAGCTCGTTGTCGGCAAGCGTCAACTTCGCCACGTCGAGCTATGAGCGCAACAACCTCACCAGTCTTTACAATCCGCAGACGCTCACCCAGTCGACGCGAACATCATCCGTCAGCTGGAGCACGACATTCTCGAGCATCGGCATGACGCTCAGCTCTACCGCCAACCTCTCGCAGAACATGGTCGACTCTACCCTCGCCATCACGCTGCCCGACCTCAACATCTCCATAAGCCGTTTCTATCCGTTCAAGCGCAAGAACGCTGTCGGCAAGGAACGTTGGTATGAGAAGATCTCGATGAGCTACACCGGACAGTTCTCAAACTCCATCAACACGAAGGAAAACATGATAATGAAGTCGAACCTCATAAAAGACTGGCGCAACGGCTTCAACCATTCCATACCTATCAGTGGCAACTTCACGCTGTTCAATTATATTAATGTGTCGCCGTCGTTCCGCTTCACCGACCGTATGTACACCAACAAGGTGATGCGTTCGTGGGACGAGGAGCGCCAGACAGAGGTTGCCGACACGACATACGGATTCTACAATGTGTATAACTGGAATCTTAGTCTCAGCATGTCAACGAAGCTTTACGGATTCTGGATACCAAACCGCAAGATATTCGGCGACAAGATTCAGGCCATACGTCACGTCATCACTCCTTCTGTAAGTTTCAGCTATGCGCCAGACTTCGGTGCCTCCCGCTACGGCTATTGGGATACATATCAGAAGACCGACGCCGACGGCAACGTGTCGCTTGTGGAGTATTCGCCTTTCAGCAATGCGCTATACGGAGTGCCGGGAAGGGGAAAGACAGGAAGCGTCACGTTCGATGTTTCCAACAACATCGAGATGAAAATAAAGTCTGACGAAGACTCTACGGGTTTTAAGAAGATAAGCATCATTGATGAGCTCGGTGCCAACATGAGCTATAATATGGCTGCCAAGCAACAGCCGTGGAGCGACCTTTCGATGCGAATAAGGCTGAAATGGTGGAAGAACTACACCTTCAACATGACTGCCGTATTCGCTACATACGCCTATGAGCTCGACGCTAATGGCAAGCCATACATAGGAAATCACACCGAGTGGAGTAAGGGACGCTTCGGACGTTTCCGCGGAACATCACAGAACATCTCGTTCACACTCACGCCTGAAAAGCTGAAGAAATGGTTCGGAAAGGGCGATGACGACGATGACAAAAAGGACGAGGAGAAGGAAGGAATAGACACCGGCATTGAGACAAACGTCGATGACGACATGATAGAAGGCCAGCGTGGAGCCCAGAAGAAGTCGGGAGGCGGCAAGGCAGAGACTGATGCCGACGGATACATGAAGTTCTCCATGCCGTGGTCGCTCACCTTCGGTTACGGTATAACCATGAGTGAGAACACCTCGGGAAAGTTCAACACCAAGAGCATGCGCTATCCTTACAGGTTCACCCAGACACTCAACTTCAGCGGCAACATACGCATAAGCGACGGATGGAACATCAGTTTCTCCAGCGGTTACGACTTCGAGCGCAAGGACATATCCATGACAACGGCGTCGCTCCAGCGCGATCTCCACTGCTTCAACATGAGCTGTTCGGTTGTGCTTGCGCCTTACACAAGCTACAACTTCACGTTCCGTTGCAACGCATCCACGCTTACCGACGCGCTCAAATACGACAAGCGCAGCGGCTACAGCAACGCCGTGCAATGGTATTAAGCCCATACATTATTATATGATATACGGATAAGGCCCCGCCTTTTTAGGTGAGGCTTTTATTGTATGTCGGCTTCTGCCAATGCCGCCCGCCGTTTCTCCGGCCCACAGGAGTTACGGTGCGGAAAGTAAAAAAGCGGCTCTCTGTATCAATGAAAACCAGAAGTCCGGTGCTTTGGCAGACTTTATACTGTTTAGTATGAATCCGGCGGTGGATGGTTCTGCCCGTAAAGTGCCGTCGAGGCCCGCAAAACTTGCAGACACTCTGCCGGTGCAAGCCGTTACGGCACGGGTATGGCGTAATGATAAACTCACGTTACCGCTACTTATGAATCATGGTCGCAAGAGCCGGAGAGCATCTTTTCACTACTTTCCATGCGCCTGATGTCAGTGATTTCAGGGAAAAACCGAAGGACGGACTAACAATTTTTCTTGACTTTATTTTGACAAAATATTTTCGCGAAAGAGATGTAAAGGAATGTTAAATCCGGCATTATAAAGGCCCTTTCGGTGTTAATCGGCTTTTATTATACCCTATAACATAGTCCGAAATCACTCGTTTTGCTTTCTGATAATGCCCATTTCGCAGTCCGAAAAAGCCCATTTTAGGGTGCGATATGGTGCTTTTCAGCCTCCGAAATGGGCCATTTTGCAAGCCGAAATGGTGCTTTTTGCAAAAAGGGGAAATACCCATTAAAATTAAATTATTGGTATTCAGTATCTTATGAAAAGCGCTCAAAATCCGCGTATTTGCGTCCGAAGGAGAGTCGGTCCGCAAATACGCGCTTATTTTTCGGGGTAGAATATGAAACTAAGACGGAAAAAACAAAATTCGGTTACAAATTGAAAGCCGTCTTATTGTTTCATCCAATAAGAAGGAAACAACGCCGGGCAAGGGCTTGAGGCCGCGGTTTTTATCGTAACCTATACCGCTTATTTCCCGCCAGGGCGTTTGTCCGCCTCGTTGCCGCGATTGTGTCTTGCCACGGTTTCCAGGTCGGCCGTCTCGCCTACAATCCAGACAATGTCGTCGGGACGGAATCTGTAAGACGCGCTGACGGCCGAGAGGTTCTCCTTTCCTTCCTCTATTCCCACCACCATACAGTTGTATTTGTCTCTTATTCCGCTTTCGCCGAGAGTCTTGCCGTTGAATTTTCCGTTCTTCTTTATCACAATCTGCTTGAGGTGCATCTCCCTTTGTTCCACGTCAGGGTCACTCTCTGTCACGTTGCTGTTCACCGCAGCGCTGAATGTGGTCAGCTGTTCGTCGCTACCAATCACCTGCAGTCGGTCGCCCGGGAACAGCCTGTCGTCGCCGCCCGGAATGTTTATGCGTCTGTGTCCGCGCAATATGCTGCTCACGTGCACTCCGTAGCGGTTGCTCAGTTCGAGCTCGCGCAGCGACTTGCCTGCCCACAGCGAGTCGGCCGGCACGTCTATGTCGCTTATGTGCACGTCTCTGTCGAGCAGGCGTCCCTCGTACAGCGGCTTCCTCATGCCGAGCACCTGCGCCTCTATCTCGCGCGACCTGAGGTTCTGCACGAATATCTTTTCCATCCTTATGCTGCGCTTTTTCAGTCGTCTCGACACCACCATGAGCATCACCATCGCCGTGGCTATGCTTATCATCAGCGCGTTGGTGAAGCGCGACAGATAGTTGCATATGTAGAATATGAAGGCAATGGCTATGACGGCCCGCACGATAATGGTGAATATCAGCGGGAAGCGGTTCATCCTGTTGTCGTGCCACAGCGCCATGAACTCCTTGCTGTGGTTCTTCTTCATTATCATAGCGCGGAGGAAAGGCGATATGACGAACACCGTGAGAAGGCCGCATATGCCGTTTGCCCACCAGTGCATGCCGGGCATTATCTTCCTGATGAACGGCAGGAAAAACGTGAACATGAGCACTATGCACGCCGTTGAGAGTATGGAGTATACCAGAGTGTTGAGCGCCATTTGCGTGATGAGCTTCTTCCAGTTGCTTTCCTGCACGGGCGCGTTGTTCATCGACACGTTGTTGAGCGACTTTATCCAGCTCTTCGGCAGATGGCGTTCCACGTAGCCGTAGCAGGGTACCGACAGTTTTATCATGTAGGGAGTGAGGAATGTCGTTATTACCGATACGGCCACGACAACCGGATAAAGGAAGTGGCCGGTCACTCCGAGCGACTGTCCCAGCGAGGCGATGATGAACGAGAACTCACCTATCTGAGCCATGGAGAAGCCGCAGCGCATCGCCGACTTGAGCGACTGTCCGCCGAGCATGAATCCTATTGTGCCGAAGATGGCCTGTCCGACGAGTATCGTGATTACGAGTGCCAATATCGGGATGGCATATTCCACAAGTATCTTCGGATCGACAAGCATGCCCACCGACACGAAGAATATGGCGCCGAAGAGGTCTTTCACCGGCGCGACGAGCTTCTCTATCTTGTCTGCCTCGATGGTCTCAGACATGATTGAACCCATGACAAACGCTCCGAAAGCGCTGCTGAATCCCACCTTTGTCGATAGCACCGCCATCAGACAGCACAGTCCGAGCGACACGATGAGCAGCGTCTCGTCGTTGATGAGCTTGCGCACCGACCTGAGAACAAGCGGCACTACGAAGATGCCCACCACGAACCATAGTATCAGGAAGAACACAATCTTCACTATGCTGCCTATCATCTGGCCGCCGTCGGCGCCGTTGCCAACGGCTATGGCCGACAGCATCACCATCATGACTATCGCCAGTACGTCCTCGAGTATGAGCACGCTCATCACCGGTCCGGTGAACTGCTGCTGTCTGAGGCCCATGTCGTTGAAGGCCTTATATATGATCGTGGTTGAGCTCATTGCCAGCATACCGCCGAGGAATATGCAGTCCATGCGGTTCCAGCCGAACGAGTGGCCCACGATGATGCCCAGAGTCATCATGCAGAATATTATGGTGCATGTGGATATGACGGGCGAGATGCCCATCTTCATTATCTTCTTGAACGAGAAGTCGAGTCCGAGCGAGAAGAGCAGGAACATCACTCCGATGTCGGCCCACGTCTGTATGCTCGACCTGTCTATCACCGACATGGTGTAGGGCATGTGCGGACTTACGATGAATCCGGCCACCACATAGCCGAGCACGAGCGGCTGTTTCAGCTTCTTGAACAGTATTGTGACCACGCCTGCCACTATGAGTATGAGTGCGAGGTCTGATATGAAATTTGGTATTTCGGACATAGTTGTTCTCCGGTTTTGCTATTTTGTGCCGTTTCCGGTCCTTGTTTTGTCTTAGTTAAATGCGTCGTTTCGCGTCGGGTATGTCGTCTGTTGTGTGGTAACGGCCTTTCCGCGGTTTTGCGCCATGGTTTTAAAAGCATCGGCGCATGAACAGCCGTTGTGGTTGTCCATGCGCCGCACTGCCTTGATATTTACGCTTCTGTTTAGTCGTTGAAGTGAGCTGTAAGCTCGCAAATTCTCACAATCACCTGCATGGCCTTCTCCATCACCTGTATGCTCACAAACTCATACGGGCCGTGGAAGTTCACACCACCTGCGAAGATGTTGGGGCATGGCAGACCCTTGAATGAGAGCTGTGCGCCGTCTGTGCCGCCACGTATGGGCTCAACCTTCGGTGGTACGCCGCAGTCCTGCATGGCTTTCAGCACGATGTCGATGACGTGCATGTTCGGGTCTATCTTCTCCTTCATGTTGTAGTATTGGTCTTTCAGGTCGGCTGTCACCGTTCCTTCGCCATACTTCTCGTTCATGCGCTTCACGCATTCCTCTATGAAGTCCTTGCGGTCCTCGAAACGCTCGCGGTCGTGGTCGCGTATGATGTAGTGCAGTGTGGCGTTCTCAATGTTGCCCTGCACGCCGAGCAGATGGTAGAATCCCTCATATCCCTCCGTTGTTTCAGGCGTCTCGTCCTCAGGCAGCATCATTGCGAACTCGGCAGCCAGGCGTCCGGCGTTCACCATCTTGTCCTTTGCATATCCCGGGTGCACGCTTATGCCTTTGATGTGTATCTTTGCCGATGCGGCGTTGAAGTTCTCATACTCCAGGTTTCCGAGGTCTCCGCCGTCCATGGTGTATGCCCATTCGCATCCGAATTTCTCTACGTCGAAGTGGTGCGCGCCCATACCTATTTCCTCGTCGGGGTTGAATCCCACTCTGATGTCGCCGTGCTCTATCTCGTCATGGTCGCGCAGCCAGCACATGGCCTGCACAATCTCGGCAATGCCGGCCTTGTCGTCAGCACCCAGAAGGGTGTGTCCGTCGGTCACGATGATGTCCTCGCCCTTGTGCAGCTTGAGCTCCGGGAATTTTTCCGGCGAGGAAATGATGCCCTCAGACAGCACGATGTCGCCTCCGTCATAGTTTCTTATTATGCGCGGGTTGACGTTTGCGCCGCTGCAGTCGGGGCTTGTGTCGTAATGGGAAATGAATCCTATTGTCGGTATGTTCTTCTTTGAGTTCGATTTCAGTGTGGCGTAGATGTAGCCTTTGTCGTCCATCTCCACGTCGCTGAAGCCCTCGTCTTCGAGTTCTTTTTTCAGATATTCAGCAAATACAAGCTGTTTTGACGTACTTGGCACGCTTTCGGATTCTTCGCTCGACTGCGTGTCGAATTTGGTGTAGTTTAAAAATCGTTCAGTAATGTCCATCTTGAGTTATTATCTAAAATATGTTTTCTTGTTGTCCGTTGTCGTTCCGCATAAGAACGGGGTGCTCGTGTGCGAGGTCCGCACGTATGCGTATTGTATTTGCAAACTTACTAATAATCATCGTAAAAAACGAATAAAATGACAAAAATTGAAGCCCGGCGGCGTCTCTTTGTCAGGTGGGCGCATGTCAGTCGATGCGCTTCGTGCTGGCAGGGTGGGGCTTATACGGGTGGCGACGGCTGTGCGCGATGGCGCGACGAGCGCAGTTGTGCAGGCAATCATTAATGAAAACCCGACTCTGATTTAATATTTTCAAGCCGCTTCTTCCGGCTCGTGGAAAAATAATTTATACCGTTTTTATTTATAAGTATGCCTTTCTGCCGGATAATGTGTGGTGTGTTGATGTGTTGTCCGTACGGTTATGACTTCTGGTTGTGTCTGTTTCACGTTGCGACGGGCACGTTTTCATCATCCTATACGAGAGCAGTTAGGGTGTGAAAAAGCCCATCCGGTGATGTCGGATGGGCTCTTTCGCTCCGTCGTTTTTTCATAACGATGTGGCGAATTTATTTATATCGCTGAATGTCAATGCCTTGCTGAATGTGCCGAAAATTCTCGTCTTTCGCGTCAGAATATCTTTTATGGAAGACATTATGGATTCTTCCGTATTTTCATACATTATTTTTTAATATTTCGGGAACTCCGTTTCCACCTTGTTCAGCTGTTTTCTTATGGTGTCAGTCGGTCACTCCGAAGTGCTCCAAGGCCTTTGCCACTCCGTCGTCATCAATGTCGGCTGTCACGTAGTCGGCAGCATCTTTCACATTATCGAGCGCATTGCCCATGGCTACACCTGTGCCGGCGCGCTTCAGAATAGGTATGTCGTTGCCGCCGTCGCCGAATGCCATTGTCTCCTCGATGGCTATGCCCGCAGCCTTTGCCACAGCTTCCAGTCCGCGGCCCTTGTCTGCCTGGTTGGACGTTATGTCGCAGAATGCAGGATACCAGCGTGTGGCTGTGCATGCCTTGAGTGTGGGTACGAGCTCCTGTTCCTGCTCAAGCGTGATGAACGGTGTCATCTGCAGCACGGGTCTTTTCACGAGTTCGTCGAGCGGCATAGACATTACTCCGCGCTCAACGTTCAGTATGTCGTAGAGCACATGGTCGGTCTCGGCGGTACGGTTGAGCATTGACGTGCCCTCGTTGCACATCACCAGGCATCCCGACTTTTCCTTCTGCACATAGTCGAGCAGTGTGGTCACGTCGTCGTTGTCGAGCGGTGTGAGTCTCACTGCCTCGTTGCCGATGGTGCAGCATGCGCCGTTTGTGGTGATATATCCGTCTATCAGATGGCTTATCGCTCCGAGATTGTTGATAAGCGGCATGGGTCTTCCTGTAGAAATGAAAATCTTTATACCTTTCTCCTTGGCACGTGTGAGGGCATTCACCGTAGATTGCGGTATGGCGTGCGTGTTGAAGCTCACGAGCGTGCCGTCTATGTCGAAAAACAAGGCTTTTATCATGACTTTATGTGTTGTTGAGTTTCTGTAAGCGGATGCAAAATTACTCATTTTCCGTCGCTCCACCGCCGACGGCGCGTTATTTTTTGTTAGCGTGGCATGGACGTGCTTTCAGCTATTTTGCGTAACTTTGCGTTTGTTTTAAAAATCAACTCACATCATGAACGAGGAAGCACAGCTGGCATGGCAGATTGTCGAGACCACCGACACAAGTCTTTTTCTCACCGGTAGGGCGGGGACGGGAAAGACTACCTTTTTGCGCAATCTGAAGGAGCGCACGTCTAAGTGTGCCGTAGTGGTTGCGCCCACCGGCATAGCCGCTCTCAATGCCGGCGGTGTGACGATGCACTCGTTCTTCCAGCTGCCTTTCGCCCCTTACGTGCCCGGAACGAAGTTCGGTTCGCAGGGCTCGCAGGTGCGTATGAGCCGTGAGAAGAAGAGAGTGATATGCTCAATCGACCTGCTCGTGATAGACGAGATAAGCATGGTGCGTGCCGATGTGCTCGATTCGGTTGACTACGTGTTGCGGTTCTGCCGTCACAGCAACAAGCCGTTCGGTGGCGTGCAGCTGCTCATGATAGGCGACCTCGGTCAGTTGGCGCCTGTTGTGAAGGACGAGGAGTGGCAGATTCTGCGTCAGTATTATCCCACGCCATACTTTTTCAGCAGCAGCGCTTTGGCACGTATGAGTTATGCTGTGGTTGAGTTGAACAAGGTATATAGGCAGGCCGACCCGAAGTTTGTGGATCTGCTCAACCGTGTGCGCGACAACATGGCCGATCAGAGTGTGCTCGATGTGCTGAATAGTCGTTATATACCCGACTTCGATGCCGACCGTGTGAAGGGCTGCATACGTCTCACCACTCACAACGTCCAGGCCCAGCGGGTCAACACCGCGAAGCTCGATGCGCTGCCGGGAAAGGCTTACACCTATGTGGCGGAGATAGAAGGTCATTTCCCCGACTATATGTATCCTGCCGACGAACGGCTTACGCTGAAGAAGGATGCGCAGGTGATGTTCGTAAAAAACGACTCGTCTCCGGAGAAACGATATTATAACGGTATGATAGGCACTATATGCTCGATAGGCAGCCGTGGTTTTACGGTTAGACCGAAGGACGGTGGCGACGAGATTGATGTGGAGCCGGAAACATGGGAAAACACGCGGTATGAGCTGAACGAGGAGTCGAAGGAGATAACAGAGGTGGTGGATGGCGAGTTCCGCCAGTTCCCCGTTAAGACGGCGTGGGCAATCACTATACACAAGAGTCAGGGCCTGACGTTCGACCACGCGGTGATAGACGCGTCGATGTCGTTTGCCCACGGACAGACATACGTGGCGCTCAGCCGGTGCCGTACGCTCGAAGGACTGGTTCTAAGCGCACCGCTCACGCGTTCGGCAATAATACGGGATGAGGCTGTGGACGGATATGTCAGCGACGCGCGCCGACACATACCCGACAGCAACGCGCTGCACGAGATGCAACGCAGATACTATGTGGCGCTGCTCACCGATCTGTTCGATTTCTCAAACATCATAGAACCGTTCTACTCAATGATGCGTATAATGACCGAACACCTGTCTCGCCGCTATTCGCGCACAGCCACAGAGTTCAAGGCCCGCAGTGCTCGGCTCGTGTCGGATGTGTCGGTCGTGGCCGACAAGTTCCATCAGCAGTATGGCCGTATGGTGATGACCTCCGACGATTATGCCACAGACGAGGCGTTGGCAGACAGGATAAACAAGGGCGCATCGTATTTTCTGAAGCAGCTGTCAGATGTCGATATCTTTGTGAAGAAACTCGATATATCCACAGACAACAAGGAGCTGGCACGGCGTGTGGATGAATGCCTGTCGAACATCAAAACGTCGTTGGCGGAGAAATGTCATCTGTTGGGCTTCGTGATAGACAATGGGTTCGACGCCAACAAGTACATGCGTGAGAAGACAAAGATTCTGGTGGATGGCGTTGACGGCGATGAGCGCAAGGGTAGCGCGGCTCAGTCACGCAAGAGCAGACGCCGCAAAACACAGACCATGACAACGGACAGTGATACGAAAACATCAGACGGCTCATCCTCAACATCCGTGACAAGCACACCGCCCCGCCGTAAAGGCAACGAGAAAGTGCTCGAAAAGCTCATGACATGGCGCAGGGAAAAGGCCCTGCAAGCTAAGATTCCGGCTTACTGCATAATGAAGACGGAGTCGCTCGAGGCCATCGCCGACACCATGCCTAAGTCGTCCGACGAACTGATGAGGCTGCCATCGATAGGTCAGAAACGGGTGGAGAAATATGGAAAGGAGATAATGGAGATTGTGGATTCGCTGCGGAAGAGAGATGACAGCGTGAAAGGAAACAATGATGAATAGGGGAGTTGGGATATAAATTCAATTATGTTTTATTGCTTATTTGATATCTGTATCAGAATTTGTTAATAATCTGATTTGTAGATAATAATTCCTTTTATAATAATATATGAATTGCAGTGAAATTTATTTATACGTTCTCTGTCCTCCCATCCGTCACAACTTTTTTTAAGTGAAAATGTTCCGTTTCCATTAATAGCATGTTCTATTGCTTCTCGTAATTCGTAATCATAAAATATTATTACACTTTTCGTACAGCTTCCATTAGGACATGGCAGTACGATTCTAAGTTCATCATCAGGAAAAATATTTTCTATCTTCTCGTATGAGCTGCTAAACTCAGATCTTGGTGCTGCACTTATATGTAGTTCAATTTTTCTGATGTTATTAAATAAATCTTTTAATATCATATCAATTTATGCTTTAATAACAATATCCACATTTATGTCTGCCCATTGATATAGCTTTATTCTTCTGTATCTTTTTAATTTCCATGCTACAATTATTGAGCCCATTACAATGTCTTGTTTTATGATAAGCAGTAGAATATGGACCTGTACATATATAAACTTTATCTGGATCTGAATTGCATGAACAAAAAAATATAGTTATACATGAGATAATTAATAATGTCATTTTCATATTAGTACAATTTGATTATGAGAAGAAATCTTCTTCTGATATATCTTCTGATTGTAGATTTCCGTTAATAACTTTATGAAGTGTAACTGTATATGTAGGGTAGTTAAATGAATGAGCTGTCTTTTTGGGAACAAAAGAAAATGAGTCAGACCATTCTGTTTTTGAAAAAGATACGTCTGCCATAAATCCTCCTTTAGGAGAGTTGCCATTATTAACTTTGTCTTTATTCCAGCTATGACCATACATGACTTTTATTATACATTCTACACTTGGAATATGTTTCATTTTATATGTTGTACCAGATTTTATAAATACGTTTCGAATAATATTATTACCTCTGCTACATAGTAAAACAACAGCATCTCGACCGGACTCGTTTATAAGCTCCAGTTCGCTTAATGATTGCTTGTTAAATTTTCCCTTGCCGTAATATCTTTCATAAGGGCAATCACCTGTTTGGAATATTGTTTCTTCGTATGATGGTATTTCGTTTGTTTGTTCTATTTGTTCAGATAATTTTGCTTGATTTTCTTGCCAAGAGTCTTCTGTATCATTTATTGTGTTATCTCGTGCCATTGCTTGGTCTACATTACTTTCATCATATGTGGTTGCAGTGGAAGCAGTGGATGTATTGTCTGTGTTTAAAGTCTCTCCGGTGTGATTTTTATTATTTAATCCAAACAATAACGACAATCCAATCAACCATGCAATTATACAACAGATTGGAATTATAATACGTTTTTTAATGTTTGTTTTTTTATTAATATGAGCATTAGGCTTGCCCATTAGAATAATTTTGTTAACCATAGTATTTACAACCGATTATTACTCAATATTTTATAGATAATAAGTCAGAAATATG
>ERZ779850.1442-NODE-1442-length-23403-cov-25.665367_pt1 | contig 23403 bp, 20 predicted proteins | sample MGYA00511249_ERZ779850 | MGnify/ENA primary metagenome ERZ779850 (study PRJEB29588, sample SAMEA2162475) | human gut metagenome | biome: human gut; feature: human-associated habitat; material: faeces | place: Denmark | collected 2008/2010 ...
TTCTTCGGCAGCGCCCGCCGCCCCGCAGCACCTGTGTGCCGCGCCGGAGAGCATCATGCCGCTGAAAGGCTGAAAAAATATTTATCTAAAATTCAATGCGCCAGACCCGCAGGTCTGGCGCATTGAATTTTATTCTTCTACTTTTTTCAGAACACCGCCGGGACGATCTGCTGGGCATCCACATCCACGATGCCGTAGGTGTTCAGCCGCAGCTTCGGGATGACCGGCAGGCTGACGAAAGCAAGGGTCATAAAGGCGTCGATGTCCTCCGAGATGCCGTGGGCTTTCAGCGCTGCCTTGAGCGCTTGCAGCTTTTCCTCCACGGCTTCGGCGCTCTCGGTGCTCATAAGCCCTGCCACCGGCAGCGGCAGCTCGCCCACTACCTGTCCGTTCAACGCAAAGGCAAGGCCGCCTTTATTTTTGCGCACCGTGTTGCCCGCCAGCACCATGTCGGCATCGTTGGTGCCCGCCACGATGAGGTTGTGGGAGTCGTGAGCAATGCTGGAAGCCACTGCGCCGCATTGCAGCCCATAGTTGCCCAAAAAGCCCAAGCCCACATGACCGGAGCGGTGATGCCGCTCGAACACCGCCAGCTTGACGATCTGCTGCGTCACGTCCACGCCGGGCGCTGTGCCCGGGTGCTGACAGAACGGAACGATCTTTTCGGTAGTCAGCAGGGAATGCGGGGTCAGGCAAATCACCCGCTGCCGGGTGCCGGTCTGTTTCAGCTGCAATTGCTCCGGGGTGATCTCGTCCATATTGAAGGAATCGAACACCCGCGCAAACCGTGCTTTGTCCACCGCAAGGGCGGCGGGGTGCAGCATTTTGCCCTGCTGCGCCACCAGCTTGCCCTTTTTGTACACCTGCTCCACCGTGAACTTTTCCAGATCGGACAGCACGATCAGGTCAGCGGTATAGCCGGGAGCTACCGCGCCGCTGTGCGCAAGACCGAAATACTGGCACGGAACAAGAGTGCCCATGCGCACCGCCACCACCGGGTCTACCCCGGCGGCAATGGCCTTGCGGATGATATAATCGATGTGCCCGCCCTGCAACAGGTCTCCGGGGTGCTTGTCGTCGGTCACCAGCATACAGCGGCTGCAATAAGGCTCCCGGAACAGGGGCAGCAGGCTGTCCATATTCTGGGCTGCCGTGCCCTCCCGCACCATGATGTACTGGCCGCGCCGCAGCTTTTCCATGGCTTCGCGGACGTCCGAGCATTCATGGTCGGACTGCACCCCGGCGGCGACATAGGCGTTCAGCTCCTCCCCGCTGAGGAAGGGTGCGTGCCCATCGATCTTTTTGCCCGCAGCGGTGCAGTCGCAGATCTTCCGCAGGATCTTTTCGTCCGCGCGCACTGTGCCGTAGGAGTTCATCAGCTCCGCCAGCCCCAGCACCCGGGGCTGCTGGTAATAGGGGCGCAGCTGCTCTGCTTCCAGCACTGCGCCGGACTCGTCCAGCCCGGTGGCGGGCACGCAGGAGGGCAGCATGAAGTAGACCGAAAGCGCCAGATCTTTCGTGGTCTCCAGCATAAAGTCCAGCCCTGCCGTACCGGCTACATTGGAGATCTCGTGCGGGTCGGTGACCACCGCCGTAGTGCCGTGGGGCAGCACGGCCTGCTCAAAGGCCGGGCCGCAGAGCATGGAGCTTTCAATGTGGATGTGCCCATCCACAAGCCCCGGGCAGACATACTTGCCCTGCAAGTCCAGCTCGGTCTCGCCGGTGTAGTGCCCCACGCCAAGGATGATGCCCTGACAGATGGCTACATCGGCCTGCTCGATCTCGTTTGTGAACACGTTGATGACCCGGGCGTTTTTCAGCACCAGCTCTGCCCGCACGTCACCCTTTGCTGTCAGGATCTGCTGCTTCAAGGTTTCCATTTTCATAAGGGCCCCCTTGTCCTGTTTTCCTGTAAAAAGCTTCTATATGAAGGCTTTCCCCGGTCGGGGGAAGCTGTCACTGAAGGTGACTGATGAGGGCGCAGGTAAGCAGCAGCTTACGGGTAATTCCCCCTCATCCGTCATTGCTGACGCAATGCCACCTTCCCCCCCAAGGGGGAAGGCTTTTGCTCTGGGGCAAGCTGCAAAAGTGGATCGTCGTGAGCTGCATCCACGAAATCGTACCGTTTACATGGCGATCCAGCCCAAGGCGTTTGCCACCGAGCTTGCCAGAATGATAGCTGCAAAAATGGGGCACAGCCAGCGGATCATAAAATTGAACACCGGTTTGCGGCGGAACCGCTGACCGTCCTGCTCCACCTCCTGCGCGATCTGCTCCACGCCAATGACGCGGGACACCAGCAGGCAGGTGGCAATGGCTGCAATGGGCATCATGACCGAGTTGGTCAAAAAGTCGAAGAAGTCCAGGAACTGCATCCCGAACACGGTCACCCCGGCCAGCGGGCCGTAGCCCAGTGCCGACAGGCTGCCCAGCGCCACCATGATGGCGCCGATGAGCACAGTGGAGCGGGTGCGATCCCAGCCCAGCTCGTCCTCAAAGGTGGAAACGGCGCTCTCGGTCAGGGCGATGGAACTGGTAATGGCTGCAAACAGCACCAGCACAAAGAACAGCACACCCACCACAGTGCCCAGACCCATGCTGGCAAACACCTTGGGGATGGTGATGAACATCAGCGCAGGGCCGGCCTGCAGGGTGTCCGGGTCGCCGCCGGAGAAGGCGAACACCGCCGGGATGATCATCAGACCTGCCATGATGGCAATGGCGGTATCGAACACCTCCACATTCTCGGTGGACTCCTCGATGGAGACATCCTTCTTCATATAAGAGCCAAAGGTGACCAGAATGCCCATGGCGATGGACAGGGAGTAGAACATCTGTCCCATGGCGGTGACTACAGTCATCCACGAAAAGTTTTTGGGGTTGGGCACCAGAAAGTACTTTACACCCGCCAGTGCACCGGGACGGGTGACAGAGTAGCCCGCAATGATCAGCGACAGCACCACCAGCACCGGCATCATCACCTTGGAGACGCGCTCCACGCCGTTGCGCACACCGGCAAAGATAATGCCCAGCGTGAACAGGCTGAACAGCAAAAACGCCAGCTCGGCCTGCAGACCGTTGGTGATAAAGGCAGAGAAGTAGCCGTCCGCTGCCAGATTGCCGCCGCGTCCGCACAGGTACTCGGCCAGATAGTGGATGACCCAGCCGCCGATGACCGAATAATACGGCACGATCAAAATGGGGATAATGGCGTTGATCCAGCCGCCGAACCGGATGCCCCTGCCCTTGCCGAAGTGGGCGTAGGCGCTGACCGGGCTTTTGTGGGTCATGCGTCCCAGTGCAGTCTCGGCCACGATCATGGTATAACCAAATGTAACTGCCAGCAGAATGTATACCAGCAGGAAAATGCCGCCGCCGTATTTGGCTGCCAGATACGGGAAGCGCCAGATGTTGCCCAGACCCACCGAAGCGCCTGCGGCCGACAGCACGAACCCGATCTTACCGGAGAACGCGCTGCGCTTGTGTTGTTGTTCCATGTTTTAAATCCTCTTTTCCTATCTGCTATAAAAATTAAGCAAAACAAGTGTACCACATCTGCGGACAAGTAGCAAGCAACAGTACGAAATGCCGCTTGCACAGCGGCCTTTGGGAACGTAGGACGATTGGAAATATCCTCCGCTTACGCTCTGGATATTTTCAGCGGAATGATTATTTTTATTTCGCGTTTGTCGCGCTCTGCGGAGCGCGACAAACGCATTTTCACCAAAAGGGTCATAAAGGCAAAATGCAGTTTCCAATCACGACCCCCAGCTGTGAAAAAGTGGCTCAGAAACGCCCGCAGGCGTTTCTGAGCCACAAATCAAACAAAGCTTATTTCCTTAAACAATGGCCAAAGCGCACGCGGCGGCCATTCTAAATCGTCCGGCTGTATCCTTACAGCTTATGGTACTTGCGGTCCTCTTCCTCGTAGACGGGGTCGCAGGTCAGGTACATCCCCAGACGGTTCAGGGTGCTGCTGTCCACGCTGGAAAGCAGCACGGTGGAGTGTACATCACAGCCCTTGAGGTTGGGCAGCTGGTGCATGGCTGCTGCGGCAAGCTCGCTGGAAGCAGCAGAGCTGGACAGGGCGATCAGGATCTCGTCGGTGTGCAGGCGGGGGTTCTTGCCGCCCAGATAATTGGTCTTGAGGGTCTGGATGGGCTCAATGGCAGTTGCGCTGACCAAATCTGTCTCCTGCGGGATGCCCGCCAGATACTTGAGCGCATTGATCAGGGCGCTTGCGGTAGCACCCAGCAGCGGGCCGGTCTTGCCGGTGATCACGGTGCCGTCGCTCAGCTCAATGGCAGCAGCCGGTGCGCCGCCGGTGGCTTCGCTGCGGGCGTGGGCCTGCTTTTCCACCTCTCGTGCACCCATGGTCAGCCCGGCCTGATTCATCAGCAGCTCCAGCTTATAGCGCTCGCTCTCCTTGGCGGTGCCGGTGATCTTCTGCTGGCACAGGCACTTGTAGTACCGGCGCACGATCTCCTTGCGGGAAGCTTCGCAGCAGACTGCATCGTCCACGATGCAGTTGCCGGCCATGTTCACGCCCATGTCCGTGGGGGACTTATAGGGACTCTGGCCTGCGATCAGCTCGAACATCGCGTTCACCACCGGGAAGATCTCAATGTCGCGGTTGTAGTTCACGGTGGTCACGCCGTAGGCTTCCAGATGGAAGGGGTCGATCATGTTCACATCGTTCAGGTCGGCGGTGGCGGCCTCGTAAGCCAGATTGACCGGGTGCTTCAGGGGAATGTTCCAGATGGGGAAGGTCTCGAACTTGGCGTAACCGGCCTTGACGCCGCGCTTATATTCATGGTACAGCTGGGACAGGCAGACCGCCATTTTTCCGCTGCCGGGGCCGGGCGCGGTGATGACCACCAGCGGGCGCTCGGTCTCAATGTACTCGTTGCGGCCGTAGCCCTCGTCGCTGACGATGCGTGCCACATCGTTGGGGTAGCCGGGGATCTTGTAGTGGCGGAAGGTGCGGATGCCCAGACTGTTCAGCCGCTTTTCAAAGGCTTCCACCTCGGCGGCGGCGGTGTACTTGGTCACGCACACGCTGCCCACATACAGTCCCACCTCCTGAAAAGCGTCGATCAGTCGCAGCACGTCCAGATCGTAGGTGATGCCGTAGTCGCCGCGCACCTTGCTGCTGATGATGTCCTCGGCGCTGATGACGATGACGATCTCGGCCTGCTCCTTGAGCTGCAGCAGCATCTGCAGCTTGGAGTCCGGCTGAAAGCCGGGCAGCACGCGGGAGGCGTGGTAATCATCGAACAGCTTGCCGCCGAATTCCAGATACAGTTTATTGTCAAACTTCTTGATGCGCTCGCGGATATGCTCAGACTGCATGGAAAGATATTTGTCGTTGTCAAATCCTATTTTCATCGTTCGTTTCCTCTCTGGTGGCCCGGCACACCATACCCGGGCGTTAAATCACAAACATAAGTATACCACAGCCCGGGATGGGGTGCAATGCAAAACAACGCGCAGAATGCAATTCCGGCAGGATAGGCCGTTTTGGGCGGTATCTTGTCCTGTTTTTTGTGAAAATGGCGCTTGTGCAAACGTGCTCGCCCTCTCAGGCGCTAACGCGCCAGATTCCCCCTTTTGTCGCTGCGCGACATCTTCCCCCGGAGCGGGGGAAGTCCTTCCTCAAAGGGAGAGCCCTTGGCAATCCACGCAAGCTTCATCTCTTTGCCAAAGCCTCTCCCTTTGGGAGAGGTGGATTTGCGAAGCAAGGACGGAGAGGGCGAGGATGCTGACCTTGTTACAACAGTTTTTTTCGCGAGAGAGTCGTAGTGGAAAGCATTCGCTTGTGCAAACGCAAAAGGGGCCGCCGCGGTGTGCGGCAGTCCCCTTTGCTCTTATGAAGAACTATCCGTATGGAGAAAGAAAATGGCTTGTTACTTTGCCTCAGCAGGCTGGGTCTTTTTGACAAGGCTCAGGATCACTGCGCCCAGCACGCTGCCCACAGCCAGCGCCACGCAGTACAGCACGGCGTGATCCACCACCGGGAACACGAAGATGCCGCCGTGGGGTGCGCGCAGTGCGCAGCCGAAGGTCATAGAGAGCGCACCGGCGACCGCAGAGCCGACAACGCAGCTGGGCAGAACGCGCAGCGGGTCGGCTGCTGCGTAAGGGATAGCGCCCTCAGACACGAAGCACAGACCCATGACGTAGTTCACGATGCCGTTGCGGCGCTCTTCCGGCGTCCACTTGCGGGGGCAGAAGGTAGTGGACAGGGCGATGGCGATGGGAGGAACCATGCCGCCCACCATGACGGCAGCCATCACCTCGTAGTTGCCGGAAGCAAGGGCTGCGGTGCCAAAGACGTAGGCTGCCTTGTTGACCGGGCCGCCCATATCCACGCTCATCATACCGGCCACGATAGCGCCCAGCAGCACCTTGGAGCTGCCGCCCAGTGCGTTCAGCCAGTCGGTCATGGCGGTGTTGATCATACCCATCACCGGGTTCACGGCGCACATCATCGCACCTACGATAAGAATGCCGCCCAGCGGGTAGATGAGCATCGGGCGGATACCGTTCAGGCTGGCGGGCAGCTTTTCGGTGATCTTTTTAAGGAACTGCACAATGTAGCCCGCCGCAAAGCCGGCCAGCAGCGCTGCAAGGAAGCCGCCGGAGATGCCGGTGGTGCTGCCTGCGGCAAGGTCGGTGAAGTTGGTGCCGTTCATGGCCAGCACGCCGCCGGCAAAGCCTACGGCAAGACCCGGACGGTCGGCGATGGACATGGCGATGAAACCTGCCAGAATGGGCAGCATATAGCCAAAGGCTGCGCCGCCCACCGTCTTGAAGAAGGCGGCAACGGGGGTGTTCATGCCGAAGTTTGCGGGGTTGATGCTGTAATCATCCAGCAGAAAGGCCAGCGCGATCATGATGCCGCCGCCCACCACGAAGGGCAGCATATGGGAAACGCCGTTCATCAGGTTCTTGTACAGGCTGCGGCCGAAGCTGTCCTTGCCGGAAGTGTCATCCTCGGCTGCTGCGCCGCCCTCAGCATGGAACACAGGCACCTCGCCGTGGGCGATTTTCTTAATGAGCTCCTCCGGCTTATGGATGCCGTCATCTACGCGGGTGAACAGCACCGGCTTGCCGTCGAAGCGGGCAGTATCCACCTTTTTCTCCGCTGCTACGATAATACCGTCACAGGCGGCGATCTCGGCGCGGGTCAGGATATTCTTTGCGCCGTCCGAACCATTGGTCTCCACCTTGGTGGGCAAGCCCAGCTTGTCTCCGGCCTTGGTCAGTGCTTCTGCCGCCATGTAGGTATGGGCAATGCCGTTGACGCAGGCAGTCACAGCCAGAATGCGGTAGCCGTCCTGCGGGATGGCCTGCTGGGTAAAGCTTTCTGTGCCGAACTGCGCTTCCTCCTGTGCATCGATGCACTCCAAGAACTCCTTGGGGGTCTTGGCTGCTTTAAGCTTTTCCACAAAGTCCTCGTTCATCAGCATCTGCATCATGCGGGCCAGCATATCCACGTGCAGGCTGCCGTTTTCCGGGGCAGCAATGGCAAACAGCAGGTCGGTGGTGCCGTCATCCTCGGCGTTATACTGCACCGGGGTGCTCAGCCGCAGGGCGGCCAGACTGGGGCGGGTGACCACATTGGTCTTGGCGTGGGGCACGGTGATACCGTTGTCCACATAGGTAGAGCCCTCGGCCTCGCGGGCATAGAGCGCCTTTTTGTAGGCATCCTTATCGGTGATGTTGCCGTGGGTAGCCTGCAGTTCCACCAGACGGCTCAGGATCTGCTCCTGCGTCTGCAGCGCTTCGTCCAGCGCAATGGACTGTGCGGTAAATAACTCAGTAATGCGCATAAAACTTCCTCCTTTGTTCCTTTTATCTTAGGGTGTATCAAAGCTGCGCCAGCAGCTCGTCGATCTTTTCCTTTGTGGCAAGCCCAAGGCTGAAAGCCGTTGCGCTGCCGCAGGCGGTGCCCAGACGCAGCGCCTGCGCGTAGCTGCGGCTTTGCAGATATCCGGCCACAAAACCGGCCACCATGCTGTCGCCCGCGCCCACGCTGTTGACCACCTTGCCCTTGGGGCAGCCAATGCGGTGCACCTGTCCCTGTTCGTCCAGCAGCAGCGCACCGTCCCCTGCCATGCTCACCAGCACGTTGCGGGCACCCTTTTCCTGCAGAGTGCGGGCAGCGGCCACGATCTCGGCGTCACTGGTCAGCACCTTGCCCACGATCTCGCCCAGCTCATGGTTGTTGGGCTTGATGAGGAAGGGGTGGTAGGGCAGCACGTTCACCAGCAGGTCGCGTGTGGCATCCACCACTGCGCGCACGCCCCTGCCCTGCAGCCGCGCCAGCAGCCGCTCGTAGACGCTTTGCGGCAGGCTTGCCGGGATGCTGCCTGCCAGAATGAGGATATCACCCTCGGCCAGCTTGTCCAGCTGGGCTTCCAGCTGCTGCAACGCACTTTCCGGGATGGCCGGGCCTGCGCCGTTCAGCTCGGTCTCCTGCCCGGCCTTGATCTTGACGTTGATGCGGGTCATGCCGTTTTCCAGATGCACAAAGTCGGTTTTCAGTCCCTGCGCCGCCAGACCGCGCTCCAGCCATGCGCCGGTCTCACCGGCCACAAAGCCCAGCGCCACGCTCTCGCAGCCCAGCTGCGCCAGCACGCCGGACACGTTGATGCCCTTGCCGCCCAGCACACAGTCCTCGCCTTTGGCGCGGTTCACTGCGCCCACCTCCAGCGGTGCGTCCAAGCGCACAACGTAGTCGATAGCCGGATTAAAAGTAACAGTGTAAATCATACTTCTGCCTCCTTTACAAATGTTTGCTGCTTATACTTGGGGTTCGGGCAGCGGTTAGTCAGGATGGCACCGCTGTGCAGGTCCGTGATGACCGCCGGATAAATTTTTGAAAACTTGGCATCGTCCACAAGGAACCAGCTTTCCCTTGCGCGGCGGACGGCTGCGGCCTTTACGGCTGCTTCCTCGGGGTCCGGAGTGGTAAAGCCCGCTTCCAGCGCTACGCCGTTGGCACCCATAAATGCTTTGGTAAAGTTATATTGCTGGATGCTGCTGACCGCCGGGGCCCCCACGATGGCTTCGGTCTGGGGGCGCAGCAGCCCGCCGGGCAGATACACCCGGCAGCCCTTTTGTGCCAGCAGCCGGGCGTGCGCCACGCCGTTGGTCACATAGGTGGCCTTGAGCGCCGCACCCGTCAGCGCCCGCACCAGCTCCAGCGTGGTGGTGCCTGCATCGATGAACACAAAATCTTCGGCGGTGATGAGCGCTGCTGCGGTGGCCGCAATGCTGCGCTTTTCTGCCACCGCCAGCGTCTCCTTGGCTTCCATGGTGGGCTCGTCTGCCAGAAAGCGGCTGTCCGGCAGGGTAGCCCCTCCGTGCACCTTGGTCAGCCTTCCCTGCCGGTCCAGCTCGGTCAGATCGCGCCGGATGGTGGATTCGCTGGTGTGCAGCGCTTCGCACAGCTGCTGCACAGTCACGGTGCGCTTTTCGTTCAGCTGTTCTAAGATCAGTGCAAAACGTTCCTCTGCCAGCATGGTGTCTTTCCCCTTCTTTCCTTCCCACGTCTGACCGGTTTTGCACGGTCTTGGCGTGTTTTGGTTGTCTGTAGCTTTATTATAGCAAAAAATCAGTCAAAATCAATCATTTTTAGTCGTTTTCGCTCACAAAAAAATGTCCTCGATTTTTGTGCATGGTTGCCAACATCTAGGATACAAGAGTGTCTTTACGCCAAAAAAGACCACCGCACTTGTGTATGCGGTGGCCTTTTCTGCGTTTATGTGACCGGTTTTGGTGCTCAGGCTGGTTTAACTCAGGCATCCGAGCGGGAGTAGGCGTTCTTCATCTGGCTGCTCAGCTCAAACAGGACCTTGTCCAGCGTGTCGGCGGCCTTCTCCTGCAGCATGGCGGCGATGGCGGTGTTGGCTTCCTCCCGCAGGGCGGCGCGGCGGGCAGCGTCCGACTCGGCGGCAAGCTTTGCATCGTACTGGTTCACCAGTGCGCGGCCGGCAGAGAGCACGGCTTCCTCGTAGCGCTCGAGGTGGAACAGGGACTTGTTATAGGAAGCATCTGCCATGGCGGCAATCAGGCGGCTGGTCCAGTAGAAGTTATCGGTGGACACAGTGCCGGTGGTGTTTGCCAGATACTCCGGGGTGCGCTCCACGTTGGCGTAGAAGGGCACCATGGTGTTGAAAGCGTTGGATGCATAGGCCACCCACTCCACTGCGCGGGACTCCTCCGGCTGGTCGGGGCGCATCTGCAGCAGCGCCATAAAGTCGTTGCGGTTGATGCCGATAGAACGGTACGCGCCCTTTGCGGACTTGTCGCCGTAGCTCAGGTAGGGGTCGTAGGGGGTGCCCTGATAGTGGCTGGACAGCATATACTTAATGTCCTCCGGGGTCACCTTGCGCTCCGGCACCATGCACCACGGCAGGTCATCGGACATGGGGGTGTAGTCGGCATCGGCACCCTCCCACACCCATGTGCGGGGGTTGAGGTAGCGCAGCATATACCATGCGCGGGGGGTGTTGTAAACGTGGTCGGCATCATCGTGGCTGCCAAAGGCGTCCCGGGGGTTCAGTGCGCCGTCCAGCGAGAGGTCGAGGTGGTTTTTGGCAATAAACTCCCGCAGGTCGGCGGAGCAGAGGTAGTTTTCCTGTGCGCCAAAGGCATCTTCCAAATCAAAGGTGTCGATGCCCAGCTGGTTGGGCATGACCACATACACATCGTCCGGCACACGGCGGGCGATCCAGTGGTGACCGCCGATGGTCTCCAGCCACCAGATCTCGTTTACATCCTGAAAAGCGATGCCGTTCATCTCGTAAGTACCGTACTGCTCCAGCAGACTGCCCAGACGCAGCACGCCCTCGCGGGCAGAGTGGATATAGGGCAGCACCAGATAGACGATATCTTCCTCGCCGATACCGCCGGGCACCTCAGGCTTTTCGCCCTTGGCGGGCTGATACTCCACCAGCGGGTCTGCGCCCAGCACGCGGGGGTTGGAGGTAATGGTCTCGGTGGCGGTCATGCCCACGTTGGCGGCATTGACGCCGGAAGCTGCCCAGATGCCCTTGCCCTCCACGGCATTGGGCATGGCGGTAAACCGCAGTGCGCCCTCCGGCAGGGGGATCTCCACATGGGAGAGGACGCTGCGGTAGGTCTTGGGAAGCTCCTCCGGGTGGATCACGGTGAATTTTTTAGCGGTGAAATGGCCGGAGCCGGAGTCATCGTTGCGGGCGATCATGGTAGAGCCATCGTACGATGCTGCCTTGCCGACCAGAATGGTAGTGCAAGCCATAGGTTTTCCCTCCATATTCTATAATGTGTCTCTATTGTAGAACTTTTGCAGCGGAATTTCAACCGGGACGAGCTGAAATCCTTATTGTACCCCCTCAGGCTCACTACGTTCGCCAGCTCCCCCAAGGGGACGCCTTTGCGCTATGCCGGAAACTTTCCCGCTACCGCCAAAAGCCGTCCCCTTGGGGAAGGTGGCTTGACGCGAAGCGGCAAGACGGAAGGGGTACATCGTTCCAAAACAAAAACCGCCGCGCTGCGTACCACGGCAGAGCGGCGGGAGATGGAATGCTTTTTTCAGGCTGTTACTGGGCTGTCCAGTAGAAGTCCTCGCCGGGCAGCGTACCGCCCACGGCGGCGGGGTCGGCATCGTAGAGCACCTGCAGGTAACCGGAGACGTCCGCCTTCAGTTCCTCGCCGGTCAGGCAGACGATGTTGCAGTTGGGCAGTGCCTTTTTGGCGATGGCGGCTTTTGCCACCACGCCCTGCTCCTCGCACAGAGCGGCGGTGCCGTCCAGATCGGTGTTGGCGGCATTCACGCTTTGGGCGTAATCTGCCAGAAAAGCAGCTACCACGTCCGGGTGCTCCTCGGCGTAGGCCTTGCGCACCACGGTCACACCGGTGATCAACTGGGTGTCTGCTACCTTGTCCCACTCGGCGGTCAGGTCAAGGGCTACCCGCAGGGTGTCGTCCTTCAGCCCGGCGGCAGTCACATAGGGCTGGGGCAGCACTGCAATGGCATCCTGCGTGGCGGCCATCTGGGCGGTCACCTCGGTGGCTTCGCTGTAATACTGGATGTCCACATCCTTGTCCGGGTCAAGGCCGTTGGCGGTAAGCAGATAGCGCAGCACATACTCCGGGGTAGTGCCCTTGCCGGTGGACAGGATGGTGCGGCCCTTGAGGTCTGCCATGCTGTGGACGGTGTCGCCCTGCTCCACCACATACAGAACGCCCAAGGTGTTCACTGCCACAGCCTGAATGCCGCCGTTGGTTTTCTGGTACAGGGTCGCTGCCAGATTGGCCGGGATAGCGGCCATGTCCAGCTCGCCCTTGATGAGCAGCGGCACGATCTCATCCGCAGCGCCGTAAAGCTGCAAATCGTAGTCCATGGCGGCAGTTCCGGCCTGCTCCATCGAGAGCAGGTTGACAAGCCCCATGGTGGTGGGACCCTTCAGCCCGGCGATGCGCAGTGGCTCGGTGGCAGACAGCGGCGCAGCAGTTTCTTCCTCAGAAGCAGCCGCAGAGGAAGCAGCTTCGGACACCGCCGTGCTGGAAACGGCAGAGCTTGCGCTGCCGCCGCAGGCTGCAAGGCTCAGTGCAAGGCTGAACGCCAGCAGTAAGGACAGGATCTTTTTCATGATATACTCCTTTTCACACCCGGCACACCCCGGTACGGGAAGCGGAAACCGGTCTTTTTTGAAAAATTTTGCAAAATCATTTGCTTTGCGCGTTCCAGTTTACTATAATAGGGGTAAAAATACCGTTGCGTGTGCAACGCAATTGCAGGAGGCTGCAGAGAACGTTGTTTTCTCTGCGGAGTTGCGATGAATAATTATCTGCCGCTGTTACAAAACACCACGCTGTTCGCAGGTCTTTCCGCTGCGGAGCTCAGCACGCTGCTGTCCCGGCTGGGGGCAAGCGTGCGCAGCTACGGCAAGGGCGAAGCCCTTGTGTTGGCGGGGGAACCCAGCCGCCGGGTAGGCATCGTGCTGTCCGGCGAGCTGGAAGCCTACCGCCCGGCACCGGGCGGGGCACGCATCCCCATTGCCCGGGTAGAGCCGGGCGGGGTGTTCGGGGATGTGCTGGGCGGTTCCAGCCTGTCCAGCCCGGTCACCGTGCTGGCTGCTGCCCCCTGTGAGGTGCTGCTGCTGCCCTACGAGCGGCTGCTGCTCTCGGACGGCAGCCCCGCCCACCAACGGGTGGTGCAGAACCTTGTGCGCACCATCAGCGATAAATATTTTTCCCTCTCCCACCGCATCGACCTGCTGGTGATGAAGAGCCTGCGCGCCAAGGTGGCGGCCTATCTGCTCAGCGAAGCCGCCCGCGCCCACAGCCTGACCTTCAGCATCCCCTTCTCCCGCATCCAGCTGGCAGATTACCTCAACTGCGACCGCAGCGCCCTTTCCCGGGAGCTGAGCACCATGCAGAGGGAAGGGCTCATCGATACCTACCGCAGCAGCTTCAAGCTGCTGGAGCCGGATGCCTTGCAGCAGATGGTGCAGTAGCCTTTTGCCAACTATCTTATATTTAAGGAGCAATCAAGCAATGTCCAAACCTGTTCTCTGGATCGTGATCCCCTGCTACAATGAGGAGCAGGTGCTGCCCATTACAGCACCCATGTTTCTGGAAAAGATCCACAGTCTGACCGCACAGGGGCTGGTCAGCGATAAAAGCCGGGTGCTCTTTGTCAACGATGGCTCCCGCGACAAAACGTGGGAGCTGATCCAAGGCTTTGCCGCACAGGACGAGCACTATATCGGCATTTCCCAAAGCCGCAACCGCGGCCACCAGAACGCCGTGCTGGCGGGGCTGATGGAGGCACTGCACAGCGACAGCTGCGATATTACCATCTCCATCGACTGCGACGGTCAGGACGACATCAATGCCATGGACGAGATGGTGAAAAAATATCTGGACGGTGCCGAGGTGGTGTACGGCGTGCGCAGCCGCCGGGACACCGATACCTTCTTCAAGCGGTTCACCGCCGAGGGCTTTTATCATGTGATGAACGCTCTGGGCGCGGATATCGTGTTCAACCACGCAGACTACCGCCTGATCAGCACCCGCGTGCTGGAAAGCTTTGCGGATTACAAGGAGGTCAACATCTTTTTGCGGGGTATGGTGCCGCTGGTGGGCTTTGCCCACGATGTGGTCACCTACGAGCGCCACGAACGTCTGGCCGGTGAGAGCCACTACCCCCTGAGCAAGATGCTGGCGCTGGCCTTTGACGGCATTACCAGCCTTTCCAACAAGCCCATCCGCATCATCACCGGGGCGGGCATCGTGGTGAGCCTTGTCAGCTTTATCGGGGTCATCTGGGCCATCGTGTGCGCCGCCATGGGCAGCAGCGTGGCAGGCTGGGCCTCTACCGTGTGCATCGTCTGCTTTATGGGCGGTGTACAGCTGGTGTGTCTGGGCGTGATCGGCGAGTATATCGGCAAGATCTATATGGAAACCAAAGCCCGCCCGCGCTATATCATCTCGGAGCGCACATGGGCTCCCTACGAAAGGAAATATCACGGATGAGCAAGCAAAGCTGGAAGGGCAGCACCCTTCTGAACCCGGAGCCGCCGGTACTGGTATCCTGCGGCGGGCTGGATAAGCCCAACCTTATCACCATCGGCTGGACAGGCACCATCTGCACCCAGCCCAGCATGGTATCCATCAGCGTGCGCCCGGAGCGGTACAGCCATCAGCTGCTGTGCGAGAGCGGGCAGTTCGCCATCAACCTGCCCACCGAAAAGCTGGTGCGCGCCATTGACTGGTGCGGTGTGAAGAGCGGCCGCGATGTAGATAAATTTGCCGCCTGCGGCCTGCACGCCGCCCCGGGCAGCGTGCTGACCGACTGCCCGGTGCTGGAGGAAAGCCCGGTCAACTTGGAGTGCCGCATCACCCAGCGCATCCCGCTGGGCAGTCACGACCTGTTTTTGGCCGAGGTGGTGGCCTGCGATGTGGACGAGAGCCTGCTGGACGAAAAAGGCAAGCTGTGTCTGGACAAGGCAAACCTCATCGTGTACAGCCACGGCGAGTATCTGGCCCTTGGCAGAAAGCTTGGCACCTTCGGCTACAGTGTGCGGAAGAAAAAGCCCGCAAAACGTAAGAAATAACAAAAAGGCGATGCCGTGCGGCATCGCCTTTTTGTTATTTACTTCTCGTGTTTTACCCGCTGGATATCCCCTAGGTCGTAGGGGGTGTTCTGGTAAACGTAGTAGTTGAGCCAGTTTTCATACAGCAGGTGGGCGTGGGCGCGCCAGCGGAACAGCGGCGGCTTTGCGGGGTCATCGTCCGGGTAGTAGTTGGCAGGCACATGGATGGGCAGGCCCTTGGCTACGTCCCGCTTATACTCGGCATCCAGCGTGTACTTATCGTACTCCGGGTGGCCGGTGACAAAGATCTGCCGCCCGTTCTCGGTGCTCATCAGGAAGGGCCCGGCGGCGTCGCTCTCGGCCAGAATGCGCAGGGCGGCGCAGTTGTCCACATCCTCCCGGCAGATGCCGGTATGGCGGCTGTGGGGGGCGTAAAACACCTCATCAAAGCCGCGCACCAGCGGGTTTGCCGGGCGGGTGACCCGGTGCTCGAACACACCGAACATCTTTTCCGGCAGCAGCTGCTTGCGCACGCCGTAGTGGTAGTACAGCCCGGCCTGTGCGCCCCAGCAGACATGAAGGGTGGAGTAGACGTTCGTTTCGCTGAAGTCCATGATCTCGCACAGTTCGTTCCAGTAGTCCACCTGCTCAAAATCCATGGTCTCCACCGGCGCACCGGTGATGATCATGCCGTCGTAGCGATTGTTCTTCACCTCGTCAAAGGTCTTGTAAAAAGCCTCAAGGTGAGCAGCCGACACATGGGTGGCAGAGTGGCTGGCGGTCTGCAGCAGGGTCATGTGCACCTGCAGCGGGGTGTTGGCCAGCAGCCGGGCGATCTGGGTCTCGGTGGCGATCTTGGTGGGCATCAGGTTCAGGATCAGAATTTCCAGCGGGCGGATATGCTGCGCCAGCGCCCGCTCCCGGTGCATGACAAAGACGTTTTCCTCATACAGGGCATCAAAGGCGGGTAAGGTCTTGGGGATGATCAGCGGCATAGGATGGTTGCTCCTTTGCTAGATGATCCAAAAATGGCTCCGCGTTCGCTTTGCCATCTTCAGAGGAATCATGATTTTTGATTTCACATTTGTCGCTGTCTGTTGGCCGCGACAAATGTATTTTCACGGGAAGGAATCATACCTTATCCAGCGCCTGCGCGATATCGGCGATGAGGTCCTCGGCGGATTCCAGACCGCAGCTCATGCGCACCAGCTCGGCGGGCACACCGGCGGCAGCCAGCTGCTCATCGTTCATCTGACGGTGGGTGCTGGAAGCGGGATTCAGGCAGCAGGTGCGGGCATCCGCCACATGGGTCTCGATGGCGGCAAGCTTCAGCTCCTTCATAAAGGTGCTGGCGGCCTGACGTCCGCCGGCCAGACCAAAGCTCACGACGCCGCAGCTGCCGTTAGGCAGGTACTTCTGCGCCAGTGCGTGGTAGGGGCTGCTTTCCAGCCCGCAGTAGTTCACATAGGCCACCTTGGGGTGGTTCTCCAAAAACTGTGCCACCGCCATGCCGTTGGCGCAGTGGCGCTGCATCCGAACGTGCAGGCTTTCCAGACCAAGGTTCAGCATATAGGCATTCATGGGGGACTGCATGGAGCCGAAATCCCGCATCAGCTGCGCGGTGGCCTTGGTGATGAAAGCCCCCTCCTTACCGAAGCGCTCGGCGTAGGTGATGCCGTGGTAGCTGTCGTCCGGGGTGCACAGACCCGGGAACTTCTCGGCGTGCGCCATCCAGTCGAACTTGCCGCCGTCCACGATGGCACCGCCCAGCACTGCGCCGTGGCCATCCATGTACTTGGTGGTGGAGTGGGTCACGATGTCCGCGCCCCACTCAAAGGGGCGGCAGTTGACCGGTGTGGGGAAGGTGTTGTCCACCATCAGCGGCACGCCGTGGGCGTGGGCAGCCTTGGCAAACTTTTCAATGTCCAGCACGGTCAGGGCGGGGTTTGCGATGGTCTCGCCGAACACCACCTTGGTGTTGGGCTGGAAGGCAGCGTTCAGCTCCTCCTCGGTGCACAGGGGGTCTACAAAGGTGGCAGTGATGCCCATCTTTGCCATGGTGACCGAAATCAGGTTGAAGGTGCCGCCGTAGATGGTGCTGGAGGCCACGATGTGGTCCCCTGCTTCGCAGATATTGAACAGCGCAAAGAAGTTTGCGGCCTGTCCGCTGGAGGTTAGCATGGCGGCGGTGCCGCCCTCCAGCTCGCAGATCTTTTTGGCTACCATGTCGCAGGTGGGGTTCTGCAGACGGGAATAGAAATAGCCGTCTGCTTCCAAATCGAACAGCTTGCCCATGTCCTCGCTGGTGGCGTACTTGAAGGTGGTGGACTGGATGATGGGGATCTGACGGGGCTCGCCATTGCCGGGGGTGTAGCCGCCCTGCACACAGATGGTATCACGGTTCATACAACATACTCCTTTGCTGGTTTTTTGGTCGGGAAGGACGATTCCCCGCAGGAGAGCTGTCTCCGGCGGGGAATCGAAAATTCAAAGTTTTTTATTTCCGCAGGCGCTTATCGCTCTTGGTGGCCCACAGGGTACCCACAGACTGGAATGCCTGCACCATCAGCACCAACAGCACCACACAGACGATCATGATGTTGGTCTGGTAGCGGTAGTAGCCGTAGGACAAGGCGATCTTGCCCAGACCGCCGCCGCCGATGACACCGGACATGGCGGAATAGCCCAGAATGGTGGTCAGTGCGGTGGTCATGCTGGAGATCAGGCCGGGCAGGCACTCCGGGATCATGACCTTGGTGATGATCTGGAAGGGGGTCGCGCCCATGCTCTGGGCAGCTTCCACTACGCCTTCATCCAGCTCCCGCAGGCTGGTCTCCACCAGACGTGCCACAAAAGGGAAGGCGGCGACCACCAGCGGCACTACGGTGGCCTTGGTGCCCACCGTAGTGCCCACGATGGCGCGGGTAAGCGGGAACACACAGATCATCAGGATGAGGAACGGCACACTGCGCAGAATGTTGATGACGATGTTGATCAGGTGCATCAGCCAGCCGGGCAGGGGCAGAATGCCGTCCTTGTCACCGGCTACCAGCAGCACGCCCAGCGGCAGACCCAGCACCAGCGCAAAGGCGGTGGAGAGCACCGTTACATAAAAGGTCTCCCAGATGGCAAAACCGTAATCTGCGATATTCATATACCGGTCACCTCCTCTACCGTTACGCCAGACTGGCTGCGCATATACTCCATAGCCTGCTGTGCGACAGCAAGCTCTGCGGGCAGCTTGAGCAGCATAGAGCCGTAGCACTGGCCGCTCAAATCACGGGTATCGGCGCTGAGCACCGACACCAGAATGCCCTTTTCGGCGGCAAGGCTTGCCACCAGCGGCTTTGCAGTGGAGGAACCATTAAAGGTAACGCGCACCACATGGTCATCCGGCGCAAAGCAGGAAAGATCCCGCGCTGCGCTGCCGCCGTTGGGGGCTACCAGACGCTTGGCGGCTGCCGTTTTGGGGTTTGCAAAAATTTCCTGTACCGAGCCCTGTTCCACGACCACACCGCCGTCCAGAATGGCCACGCTGTCGCAGATCTCCTCCACCACGCTCATCTGGTGGGTAATAACCACCACGGTGATGCCCAGTTTGCGGTTGATATCCTTGATCAGGGTCAGGATGGAGTGGGTGGTGTTAGGGTCCAGCGCGCTGGTGGCCTCGTCGCACAGCAGCACCTTGGGGTTGGTTGCCAGTGCGCGGGCAATGGCAATGCGCTGCTTCTGACCGCCGGACAGCTGTGCCGGGTAGGCGTTGGCCTTATCCGGCAGACCCACCATCTCCAGCAGCTCCATGGCGCGCTTTTCCGCCTCGGCCTTTTTTACGCCTGCCAGCTCCATGGGGAAGCAGACATTCTTCAGGCAGGTGCGCTGCATGAGCAGGTTGAACTGCTGGAAGATCATGGTGATCTCCCGGCGGCGTTTGCGCAGCGATGCGGGAGACAAGGTCTCCATTGCCACGCCGTCGATCACCACACTGCCGCCGGTGGGGCGCTCCAACAGGTTGATGCAGCGCACCAGCGTGGATTTGCCCGCACCGGACATACCGATGATGCCATAGATGGAGCCATCGGGAATGGTGAGGTTGATGTTTTGCAGCGCTTTCACCGCGCCATCCTTCATCTGGAAGGTCTTGGAAAGGTACTTGAGTTCGATCACAGAAATTGCTCCTTTAGCTTATCCCTCGATGATAGATTATCCCTCGATGGGTGCCAGACTGTCCTGCTTGCCGCCGTAGATGCCCATGGGCTCCACGTGAATGCCGGCAACAGTGACCAGATGGGTACCCTTTTCGGCGTTGAAATTGTCCAGATACGGCTGATGCTGGAAGTAGTTGGTGTCTACCTGACCGTCCTCGACGACCTGGTTGGGGATCACATAGTCGTCGTACTCCTGGATATCCAGCGTGATGCCCTTGGCGGCAAGGATCTCCTTGCACACCTCCAGCACCTCGCAGTGGGGAGCGGGAGTAGCGGCGCAGCTGACGGTCTGGCCGTTCAGAGCGTCATAATCCACAGTGGAATCATAGCCGTCGGTGGGGTTCTCCACAACGGACACCACGGAGCCCTTGTAGGTCTCATCCATGAAGTCCTTCACCTTCTGGCTCTGCAGGGCAGCAGCCAGAGCCTTGATCTTGGGCTCCTCCTGATTGCCGTCCTTGCACACCAGAATGTTGACGTAAGCAGAAGAGCCGTCCTCCATGGCCAGTGCATCGGTCATGGGGTTCAGACCGGCAGAGATGGCGTAGTTGGAGTTGATGACGGCGTAGTCCTCGTCCTGCAGGACGTTGGGCACCTGAGCGGCCTCCACCTCGTCCACGGTGACGTTCAGGGGGTTCTCCTCGATGTCGTTCTTGGTGGCGGTCAGGCCGGCATCTGCCTTCAGCTTGAAGAAGCCGTTCTTCTCCAGCAGGGTCAGGGCACGAGCCTCGTTGGTGGTATCGTTGGGCACAGCCACCTTGATCTTATCCAGCTTAGCTGCGGCAGAGGATGCCACGCTGCCGGATGCAGCGGCGGAAGAAGCAGTGGAAGAAGAACCACCGCAGGCAGTCAGGGCAGCGGCTGCGGCTGCCACACCGGTAACTTTCAGAAAATCGCGACGAGTAATCATAGTTTTGTTCCCTCTCTATTGTTCTCTATTATGTACTGCGGCCCGCGCGGCACCTTTCCGCACGCGGCCTTGAACGGGTGCATGAAAAATGCCCCCGTCCTTACAAGCCTTAGGCTCTGCAAGGACGGAGGCATGAACATACTTCCGTGGTACCACCTTGGTTCACTGTACCCTTACGGATACAGCCTCGATGCTGCGGCAGCGTATGCTGCTTACAGCCGGACGCTGTAACGGGCGCATCCCGTTGCGGGCTTAGCACTCCTGCGCCTCGTCCGCACGGCTCCGAGACCATTTTCAGCTTCCTGTTTCCTGCCCTTTTTCACCGCCCGGGCTCTCTGGTAAGGATCAATGCGAAGGCCTACTCTTCTCTTCACAGCCATTTTCGTGATATTGACACTATAATAAACCCATCGGCGGCATTTGTCAACACCCCTAACGAAGTTTTTTGGTAGGAATATTGCTTCCGGCCTTTTGCCGCATCCGTTTTTTATGATACGCCCTTGTATGCGGCTGGTGCACATGATAAAATAGGGTATCATCTTTTGCAAGGAGAGCAGGCAATGAACAGCAGAGACCCTTTTCCCGATGAAGAGCTGCGCCGCCGCATCATGGATTTTATCATGGCCGCAGGGCAGACCCTGCTGGAAAACGGCGCGGAGGTGTTCCGGGTGGAGCAGACCATGGAGATCATGGCGCGCAGCTTCCACCTGCGGGAATTTCACGTTTATGTGCTGACCAACGGCATTTTTGCCAGCGCCGGCACTGCCGAGATCAGCGAAGTACGCAACGTACCGGTGCGCACCACCCATCTGGGGCGGGTGGCGGCGGTGAACGAGCTTTCCCGCCAGATCGCCCAGACCGGTATGACCTTAGACGAGGCCGAGAGCCGTCTGGTGCTGGCACGGCGATTGCCCTTCCCTAAAGACCATGTGCAGCTGCTGTCCGGGCTGTGCGGGGCGTTCTGCTTTGCCATGATGTTCGGCGGCAACCTGCGCAGTGCACTGGCAGCTGCCGGGGCGGGACTGGTGGCCAGCTGGTATCTGCTGTGGTGCGGGCGGCATGAAGTGCCCGGCGGCTTCCAGAAGATCAGCACCGCCGCGCTGATCACGATGGTGTGCATCCTGCTATGCAATCTGCTGCACACTTCTGCCAGCCACGCCATCATCGGTACGCTGATGATCCTGACTCCGGGCATCGCCTTTACCATGGGCATCCGGGACTTTGTGCAGGGCGACTACCTTTCCGGCACCATCCGTATGATCGACGCTTTGCTCATTGCCGCCAGCATTGCCATAGGCACCGGTCTTGTGCTACGGCTGTACACGGTATTTACGGGGGTGGTCGTGGTATGATGTCCCTTACTGCTGTACAGATCAGCGAGTTGACCGCGCAGTTTTTTCTGGCCGCTGCGGGCACGCTGAGTTTTGCCATTCTGTTTGCGTGCCCCCGGCGCTGCCTGCCTTACTGCGCACTGGTGGGCGCTGTGGGCTGGCTGTGGTACGAACTGCTGACCCTGCTGGGCGCAGACGCCGCCACGGCCTCCCTGCTGGCGGTCATTCCGCTTACCATCCTTACCCGCGTGTTTGCCATTACCCAAAAAACGCCGGTCACCGTGTTTTTGCTGACCGGCATTTTCCCGCTTGTGCCGGGCGCGGGCATCTACTACACCGCCTACTACTTTATCCAGAACGAAAACGCCCTTGCCCTTGCCAAGGGCATCAGCACCTTTAAAATTGCGGTGGCGCTGGCTATCGGCATCAGTCTGGTGCTGTGCGTGCCGCTGCCGAAAAAGCGGAAATAATCTGTTGTTTTCCAAGCTATTTATATAAAGGAGTGATCTCTATGAACGCAATGGAACTTCTGACTACCCGCCGCACCTACCGCCGGTTTGCACAAAAGGCCGTGCCGCAGGACGTGGTGGACGATATCGTACAGGCCGTGCGGCTGTCCTCCTGCGGGGCAAACCGGCAAGCGGTGCGTCTGGTGCTGGTGCAAAGCCCGGAGATGGTGGCCAAGGTACAGCCGCTGGTCAAATGGGCTGGCTATCTGCCGCCGGAGCAGGGCACGCCCAAGGCAGACGAGCTGCCCACCTTTTATGCAGCGGTGGTGCAGGATACCGCCATCCCCGGCGACCTTGCCACCGACACCGGCATTGCGCTGGCAAACATGACCCTTGCCGCATGGGACAAGGGCGTGGGCAGCTGCATCATGGGCGCGATCAATAAGCCCGCCCTGACCGCGCTGCTGGGCATCGAAGAGCCGCAGAAGCTGGCCTTTATGGTGGCCTTCGGCTACCCCACCCACAAAGCCAGCATCGTACCCATGACCGAGCAGACCGGCGTAAAGTATTATCTGGACGAAAACCGCGACTACTGCGTGCCCAAGCGCAGCGCGGAGGAGATTGCAAGAAGCGTATAATTGCCACGGTGCAAGCGCACCCCCTCAGGCGCTAACGCGCCAGCTCCCCCAAGGGGACGCCTTTGGGCTATGCCGTAAACTTTACCGCCACCACGAAAGCCGTCCCCTTGGGGAAGGTGGCATCGCCGCAGGCGATGACGGAAGGGGTTTATACCGCATATATTCACACATTTTCTCCGCTATTGCATAAATGTTTGCAAAATCGTTTCAATTTCACGGATTATTATGCACAAGTATTGACTTTTTGTTTTGTACAAACTATACTAAGTGCGTTCCCCGAAAGCGCGATGAATCGCATCCCATCGGGGCAAAGCAAACTATATTGCATAGATTGAGGAGTGTTTGAATATGAAAAAGATCTCTCGCCGCAGCTTCATGGCTGCCGCTGCTGTTTCCGTTGCTGCTCTGGCTCTGACCGCCTGCGGTGGTTCTGCAAGCTCTGCTGCTTCTTCTGTGGCAAGCTCTGCCGCTTCCTCCGAGGCTGCTTCTTCTGCCGCTGCTGCTGAGCTGACCACCGTGGAAGCCGGCAAGCTGACCATGGCTACCAACGCTGCCTTTCCTCCGTACGAGATGACCACCGATGCCGGCGAGTTCGAGGGCATCGATGTGGATACTGCCAAGGCCATTGCTGAGAAGCTGGGTCTGGAGCTGCAGATCGATGACATGGACTTTGACGCCGCACTGCTCAGCGTGCAGCAGGGCAAGGCCGACATCGTGATGGCAGGCGTTACCGTGACCGACGAGCGCAAGGCTGTGATGGACTTCTCCGACAGCTACG
>ERZ779850.1453-NODE-1453-length-23311-cov-10.447454_pt1 | contig 23311 bp, 19 predicted proteins | sample MGYA00511249_ERZ779850 | MGnify/ENA primary metagenome ERZ779850 (study PRJEB29588, sample SAMEA2162475) | human gut metagenome | biome: human gut; feature: human-associated habitat; material: faeces | place: Denmark | collected 2008/2010 ...
TCTATGCATCTTAATTTTCAAAAAGTGTGCAACTTCTTATTGCAATTTAGAATTTACATACATTGCAATGTATGTAGTTCGCAAAAAAACGCATTTTTCTACATCGCAATGTATGAAGTTCTTGCAAAATCAAAGCATGCTGTAATCAGTATGCTTTTTTTATGATATAATATAAATTAGTATAGAATAATTTTGAGGTGAAGCTTGTGCGGATAATTGAAGGTGCAGAATCATTTCTGCTGGAGGGAAAGAATAATAAGGCAGTTTTGCTCTTGCATGGTTACACCGGTGCGCCGTCGGAAATGCGTCCGCTGGGTGATTATCTGCATGCGCTTGGTTATACTGTGAGCTGTGTGCGCCTTCCCGGCCACGGCACGAGCATCAAAGACCTGGAGGCAACCACCGCGACGGATTGGTATGCTGCTGCTGAAGCGGAATGCCTGGAGCTGCTGGCGCGCTTTGATAGCGTTTATGTGGCAGGCCTGTCGATGGGTGGATTGCTGGCTATCAAGCTGGCAGCAAAGCTGCCGGTGAAGAAGGCTGCTTTTATTTCGGCACCTATTTTTGTGCAGGATAAGCGTGCGCCGCTGTTAGCGTTCTTGCGCTTTTTCATCCACTACTTGCCTAAGCACAAGAAGAATTATCAGGAGCTGCAGGAATATTGCATCTCCTATGCCAAAATGCCGACGAAGCCGTTGATGAGTCTTTTTAAGCTGCTTAATGAATGCAAGAACCAGCTGCTGGCGGAAATCAAAATCCCCTGTTTGATTTTGCAGTCTAAAACAGAGCATACTGTGCAGCCGCGCAGTGCCGAATATATCTATAACAAATTAGCTGCGGCCAGCAGCAGAAGATTAGTCTGGTTTGAGCACAGCGGGCATATTCTGACACTGGACCGCGAGCATGAGGCAGTTTTTAAGGAAATCGCCGATTTTTTTGCGGAATAAAAGGATATTGAAGGGTAAACGAAGAAATATGGATAAGTCATTGTTGAATAATAACGAATACAGCTGGTGCTTTGCCTGTGGCAAGGATAATCCCAGCGGTTTACATATGCGGTTTGAAATTGACGACGACAAATGTACAGCGTATTTTACGCCGCGCCGGGAGCACCAGAGCTATCCCGGACGTATGCACGGCGGACTGGTGGCAGTGTTGCTGGATGAGGTGACAGGCAATTATCTTTTTGCCAAGGAGGGCAAGCCTTCCTATACGGCGAAGATTGAAATCCGCTACCGTCAGCCGTTGGCGATAGGTGAAGAGGTTGTCTGCACCGGGCGCGAACTGAAGCGCAAGGGGCGTATGGTTGAAATGCAGGGAACTATCTGCAAAAAGGATGGTACGCTGTTGGCGGAATGTCTGTCGAAGATGATGATTGTGGATGAAACGCCGCAACCGTCGCGCAAGCTCGCCGCAGGCGAGGGTGAAGAAGAATAGAGGTAAAATTATGCAGACGAAGGATGTACGTGAAAAAATATTAAATTTTATGCGTGAAGAAAGCTATGCACCGATGACCTCGGAGGAGCTGGTGGATGCGCTGGGGCATGATGTTAATCCCAACAAGTTTTGGGATGAGCTGCTGGCGCTGGAGCAGAACGGCGAGATTATTAAAACACGCTTTGAAACATACGGCCTGCCGGAGAAAATGGGCCTGGTTGCCGGACGCTTTCAGCTGACGAGCAAAGGCTTTGGCTTTGTTATTCCGGATAACAAGGGCGACAGACCGGACGTGTTCATTCCGCCGCGCGCTTTGCATGGTGCGATGAACAATGACCGTGTGCTGGCGCGTGTGAACAATGCGGCGCAGGGCAAAAAGCCTGAGGGCGAAATCCTGCGTATCATCACGCATGCTAATAATAAGGTGGTAGGCGTATTTCACCAGACCGGTGATTTTGCCTTTGTAACGCCTGACGACAAGCGCATCGGTCAGGATGTATATGTTATGCGCAAGCACTTTAACGGTGCGAAGGACGGTCAGAAGGTAGTAGTAGAAATTACCGAATGGCCGCAGGAGCACCGTAAGGCCGAGGGCAAGGTTACCGAGGTTTTGGGCAACATCGGTGATGTGGGTTTGGAGATTCTGTCGATAATCAAGCAGAATGATCTGCCGCTGACCTTCCCGGATGAGGTGCTGGAGGCTTCGCGCAAGGTGCCGAAGTCTATTAAAAAGGGCGAGCTGGCAGGCCGCCGTGATCTGCGTGAACGCACTGTCGTAACCGTCGACGGCGAGGATGCCAAGGACTTGGATGATGCTGTTTATGTAGAGCAGATTAACGATAACGAATATTTGCTGGGCGTTTATATTGCGGATGTCAGCTATTATGTTACGGAGGACAGCGTGCTGGATAAGGAAGCAAGAGAGCGCGGCACAAGCGTTTATCTTGTCGACCGCGTACTGCCGATGCTGCCGGAGCGTCTGTCGAACGGTATCTGCAGCCTGAATGCCGGTGAGGACCGTTTGTCCATGGCCTGCGAGATGCATATCGACAAAATGGGCAAGGTGCTCAGCTACGAGATTTTCCCGGCGGTTATCAATGTACGTCACCGTTTGAGCTACAATATTGTGCGTGCAATTTTGGCAGGCGACAAGGAAATGTGCGACAAGTATGAGGACATTTTGCCGATGATTGCCCGCATGGATATTCTGCGCCAGATTTTGCATGACAAGCGTGCGCGTCGCGGCGCTGTAGACTTTGATTTGCCGGAGCAGAAGGTTATTCTGGACGAAAAGCTGCACCCGATTGAGATTGTGCAGCGCATCCACGGTAATGCGGAGTCGATTATCGAGGAGTTCATGCTGGCGGCCAACGAAACAGTTGCGCAGCACATGTTTAATCAGCACTGGCCGTTCATCTACCGCGTGCATGATATTCCAAGCGAGGAAAAAATGCAGGAGTTCGCCAAGCTGCTGGCAAACTTCAATATTAAGTTTATTCCCAAGGAAGAAATGGAGCCGAAGGATATTCAGCAGGCCGTGAAGGAAATCGCCGGCCGTCCGGAAGAACGATTGGTAACTACGGTAGCGTTGCGTTCCATGAAGCAGGCTGTTTATCAGACGGACAACATCGGTCACTTCGGTTTGGCGGCGAAGTATTATACGCACTTTACCTCGCCAATCCGCCGTTATCCGGACCTGATTGTGCATCGCCTGCTGCGCGCCTGGATGACAAAGCCCACACTGAAGGAAGCAGATGCCGAAAAGCTGGGCGATAAGCTGGACGTGATTGCCGATCATTCCTCTATTCGCGAGCGTGCGGCAGCGGATGCGGAGCGTGCAACCGTTGACCTCAAAATGTGCGAATATATGGCAGACCATATCGGCGAAGAATTTGACGGCGTTATTTCCGGCGTAACGGCCTTTGGTATGTTCGTTGAGCTGGAGAACGGCGTAGAGGGACTGGTGCATATTTCCAGCCTGATGGATGATTACTACGAATATTACGAGGAGCGTTATGCTCTTGTCGGCACGCACAGCGGTCACACCTATCGCCTGGGTGATAAGGTGCGCATTGAGGTGCTGCAGGTAAATATCAGCGATGTAAGCATCGACTTCATTATGGCAGGGGAAAACGCAGGCGTGCGCGAGCACATCCGCCAGCAGCTGCTGATGAAGCAGAAGCCGAGCAGCGGACGCAGCACGCAGAGCATCGCTCTGAGTGCGGAAACGCAGAAGAAAAAGCACAAGGGTGCGAAGAATAAAGAGGCCGGACGCCGCAGCGCCAAGCACGGCAAGCCTGCGCCGAAGAGCAGTTCTAAGGGCGGCAGCAAGTCCGGTAAAAAGAGCAGAAAAAAGAATAGGAAAAGCAGATAATTATGGCAGAACAAAAGATTAAAATTATAGCAGAAAATCGTAAGGCACGCCATGACTTTACCATTTACGAAACCTTTGAGGCAGGCATTGCGCTGACCGGTACGGAGGTAAAGTCCCTGCGTGCGGGTAAGGCGAACATGAAGGACAGCTATGCACAGGTAACACGTCAGGCGGAGGTCTTTGTGTATAATCTGCACATCAGCCCCTACGACCATGGCAACATCTTTAACCATGATCCGCTGCGCAGCCGCCGCCTTTTGCTGCACCGTGCGGAGATTAACAAGCTCATCGGCAAGGTGAAGGAAAAGGGCTATGCGCTTGTACCGCTCAAGCTGTACTTTAAGCATGGTCTGGTGAAGATGGAGCTGGCGCTGGCAGTAGGCAAGAAGCTGTACGATAAGCGTCAGGACATGGCCAAGCGCGACGCTAAGCGTGAGATGGAGCGCGCGCTGAAGGACAGGAATCGCTGATAGACGGGTGAATTCACAAATTCTTCATGCACAGTCATTTGACTTTTTGACTAAAGCATAGTAAAATATCATTGTAGCGTATCGGCTCTTTCACCGATATATTCCAATTTGGGGATGTACTGGTTTCGACGGGGGTAGGTGCGGTATGATAAGCGAGCCGTGGTTCCATCTGCACGATAATCGGTGGGCACGTTTAAATATAAACGCTGAACAAGAATACGCTTTAGCAGCTTAATCTGCTAACTGTCTCTGAGCCTCCTCCCGCGGGTGAGGAATGACAGTCAATTGTGGGATACCTTAAGGCTGATTCCTATAGGCTTTAAGGGAAACTCTTTAGGATAGCAATGTGAAGGCCCGTCGTCAGGCAATCGCAGCGCGAAACAAAGTATGACGTCTGCGCTCGGAGAAAGTTGTATGGCAATATTTTCGGACAGGGGTTCGACTCCCCTCATCTCCACCAGAATTAGTCCAATCGTGACAGTTGATTGGTGGAATAAAAAGCAGAGGATAGTGTATAACAGCACTATTCTCTGTTTTTGTTTGAAAATGATTTTATATACAGGAGTGTAGAGATAGAGTAGATAATTTCCAATGCTGTTTATTATATACTGCAGTAGTCCTTTGTGCTATAATTCTATTATAGAAGTAACGTGAAATGCGAGGATGTTAAAGCAGATGGGCAGATTTGTTAATCCTGATAAAAGCGCTTTTCAAAATGCGGTTAACGGAGAAATATATATAGATAAGAGCAGATTGATAAATAAAAATTTTTAAAGCATAAAAAAAGCCTACTGGATTATATGGTCAGTAATTCAGTAGGCTTGATTTTTTGGAACATGTCGGTGTTCAACCGATGAACAAAGTATAACATATAATAACGAGGTGATCGTGGAAAAAGGTGCGCGTCAGCCTTTTTTCGCTTGCAGATGATAATTTGTGCCAAGTGTCCCGAATAATATATAAAATTTAGGACACATGCTGCTCTTGTTGATGCCCTTGCTACTCATTATTCTAACCAATATGATTGACAATGACGATTAGAATGGTTAGAATATGGGTAGAATAGAACTGAGGAGTGAGCATAATGAGATTCCGGGAAACAGAAACGGTTGAATTAAAGTCCATAGTGATGGATGACATCAAAAAAGAGATTATTGCTTTTGCCAACTGTGACGGAGGCACGATTTATGTAGGTGTGGCAGACGATGGCACAGTGTTGGGAATTGAAAATGCGGATAAATGTGCCTTGCAGATTTCCAATATGGTACGGGATGCCGTAAAGCCGGATGTTACTATGTTCATTCACTATGAAACGCTAGAATGTGATGGAAAAGCAGTTGTGGCCGTCAACATTCAGCGCGGCACAAACCGTCCCTATTATCTGGCAAAGAAAGGACTGCGGCCTGAGGGTGTCTATGTGCGGCAGGGATATTCTTCTGTACCGGCAACAGATACGGCTATTCGGCAGATGATCAAGGAAACCGATGGAGATAGCTTTGAGAATATGCGGTCTATCAATCAGGCATTGACCTTTGAGGCAACAAAAAAGGAATTTGAAAAACGCAATGTTGTATTTGGACAGCCGCAAATGCAGACTTTGAAAATCGTTTCCGCAGATGGCATTTATACGAATTTAGGGTTGCTCCTGTCTGAGCAGTGTCCCCACACAATCAAGGCGGCCGTGTTTGAAGGAATCAATCAGAATGTATTTAAGGATCGCCGGGAGTTTTCCGGCTCTCTGATGCAGCAACTCAATGAGGTCTACGACTATATTGATTTCCACAATCAGACACATGCGAAATTTCGGAAGCTTTTGCGGATTGATACACGGGACTACCCGGAGGTCGCCGTCCGCGAGGCATTGCTGAACACGCTAGTACACCGAGATTATTCTTTCCGAGCCAGCACCTTGATCAGCATATACGATGATCGGATTGAATTCGTGTCCATCGGCGGGCTGCTTCCCGGTTTGGAACTTGACGATTTGATGATGGGTGTTTCTGTTTGCAGAAATCCGCACCTTGCTAATGTTTTTTACCGCTTGCAGTTGATTGAAGCATATGGCATCGGCATGAAGAAAATCATGGGAGCTTATGCAAATGCCCTGGTGCAACCGAAGATCAAGACAACTAACAACGCTTTTAAAATCATTCTTCCTAATGTGAATTTCACTCCGAAAGCAGCAGAAGTACACAAGGATTTTGAAAAAGCGGCAGCTCTGGCATTGGATTCAAATGAGGAAAAAGTTCTGCAATTTTTAAGGGAGCACCTGATGATTACCAGAAAAGAAACACAGACACTGTTGGAGGTTAGTCAGTCTACGGCTGGTCGTATTCTGAAAGCAATGGTAGATAGTGGTCAAATCAAACAGATTGGTGGAAGTCGTACCACACGGTATGAACTTAGAAAAGAGTAATTTATAACAGACAAACCACAAAGGTTTGACGCTGTTGATTTTGGTTTTTCGAGACAGGCTTGATACAGTATTTTTACGCAGGGTGAATATTGTCTGCGGCGGCGTAATCTTTTTTTTACGGAGTGAAGTTGTTGCTAAACTTTTAGGAACTTGTATGAGGCTGTAATATAAGAATAGGGATGTGGCTGTTAGTTACCTATAACAGCACGAGGATAATGTACTTTCGCGGTACGTTATCCTCTTTTTTGCTTTCAGGATGAATTTAAGCATAGGTGATGTAAAATTTTTATTCTATAGCTTTTTTATGAGAGCAATGACAGTTTCTGTCCATGGTATCGTATATAATTTAGTTATCAGATTCCCTGGGCGATAAGTTTCAGGAGGCTTTGGCAAAGGTAAAGATTTGCGGTTAAATGTTATATATGCTGATTTTAGTTTATCTTGAACCGCTTGTGTTGGAAAACACATTTAGAAGAATTATTAACCTCGGAAGCACGTGGCATATAAGCTGTATTTTGTAGTATAATTATATAAACAAAATACGGAGGTTAATACTATGACTAGAGAAATGCATATTGGCGACATTGTGCGCCATTTTAAAAGAGAAACTGTCGAAAATCCTACGACGGAATACTTATATAAAATACTGGCCTTTGCCGAGCACACGGAGACCGGCGAAAAGCTGGTGGTGTATCAGGCGCTGTATGCTCCGTTCAAAATTTGCGCCCGTCCTTACGCTATGTTTATGAGCGAGGTGGACCGCGAAAAATATCCTGCGATTAAGCAAAAGTACCGCTTTGAGGTTGTGCAGGAGTTCTGATTGCTTAGGCGATTATACCGGTGGTGCATATAATTTTATTTGCAGGAGAGAACGGAAATGCTTTATCCGATTTTAGACCAATATGATGTTGATATAAAAAAAGCGCTGGCCTACGGCTTTGTGCGGGAGGGCGCAGGGCTGACACTGCGCAAGACACTGCCGGAAACAGAGTTTTACGCTGTCGTTATGCTTGCAGGCAAGGCCTTATCCGTAAATGTTTTGGAACGTGATACAGATGAGGAGTACCTGCCATTTAACGTTGCCGATAACATCAGCGGTTACGTTATGAGCGTGCGCGAGAAAGCAGAGGCTCTGCTGAAGGAAATAAAAACGCAGTGCCTGATTAAAAGCAATGTTAAGCTGCAGCTGATGGATTACTGCTCGCAGCGCTTCGGCACTGTACCCGACGCTCCGTGGCCGGAAACACCGGAGAATTTTACCTTTAAGACGGCGCGGAGAAATAAATGGTACGCTTTGTTTATGACGATTCCCTATAAAAGCCTGGGCTTATCGAAGGCGGGGAAGGTTGATGTTTTGAATATTAAGCTGCCACCGGCAAAGATTGAGCAGCTGGTGGACAGGCAGCATTTTTATCCTGCGTATCATATGAACAAAAAGCATTGGCTGACGGTAATGCTGCAAAAGGATGCAGACATTTCGTTGGTTCAGGAGCTGTTGGCGGAAAGCTATCAGCTGGTGGAAAAATAGCAAAGGAGATTGAGCAAGTGTTACATATAGGTTGTCATTTATCCTCATCGAAGGGCTTTCTAGCGATGGGAAAGACGGCGCTGTCGATCGGTGCCGATACGTTTCAGTTTTTTACGCGCAATCCGCGTGGAGGCAAGGCGAAGGCTGTGAAGCCGGAGGACGCGGCGGCGCTGAACGCGTTGATGCAGGAGCACAATTTTGCGCCCATTCTGGCACACGCACCGTATACGATGAACCCATGTGCAGCAGACGAAAAGCTGCTGGAGTTTGCGCAGATGGTGATGGAGGGCGATTTGGCGATGCTGGAATATGTGCCGGGGAATATGTATAATTTTCATCCCGGCAGCCATGTGAAGCAGGGAGCTGAGGTTGGCATAGAAAAAATAGCGGCGCTGCTCAACAGTGTGCTGCACAAGGATTTGCATACCACGGTTCTATTGGAAACGATGGCCGGCAAGGGTACGGAGGTTGGCCGCAGCTTTGAGGAGCTGGCGGCGATTTTGAGCAAGGTGCAGCTTAACGAAAAGATGGGCGTCTGCCTTGATACCTGTCATATTTTTGACGGTGGCTATGATATCGTTAATGATTTGGACGGCGTACTGGCGCAGTTCGATAAAATTATCGGCTTGGAGCGCTTGAAGGCGGTGCATCTGAACGACAGCCTGAATATTTGCGGCAGCCACAAGGACAGGCATGCGTGCATCGGTGCAGGCAATATCGGCTTGGAGGCGCTGACGGCGGTGATTAACCATCCGGCGCTGCGCACACTGCCGTTTTACTTGGAAACACCTAACGAGCTGCCGGGCTACGCTGCGGAAATAAAGCTGCTGCGTGAGCGCTTTAAAGAGTAATATACCAAGGATTTTTATAAGAGGTGAATGATAGAAATGGAAATGGCTTATACGGAGCTGAATGCGAAGCTGTGCGCTTTTTTGGATAAAACGCCCAACAGCTTTTTCGCCGTGAAAAATATTAAGGTGGAGCTGGCGGCTGCAGGCTTTACCGAGCTGCAGGAAAACAGCAGATGGCAGCTGCAGGAAGGCGGCAAATATTATGTGAGCCGTAACGGTTCGGCGCTGCTGGCCTTTGTGCTTCCCAAAAAGGCTTACCTGGGCTTTCAGGTTTACGCCTGCCACTGCGATTCGCCGGCGTTCAAGCTGAAGAATAATGCGGAAATTGTGGTAGACAAAAAGTATGTGAAGCTGAATGTGGAAAAGTACGGCGGCATGCTGCTGAACACCTGGCTTGACAGGCCGCTTTCCGTTGCCGGACGTGTGCTATGCAACGTTGACGGCCGCTTGGAAGCGCGTCTTGTTAATGTTGAGCAGGACCTGATGATGATTCCGAATCTGGCAATCCACATGAACAGGGAAGCCAACGAGGGCGTAAAGCTGAACGCGCAGACGGATATGCTGCCGCTTATCGGCAGTGCTGCGGCTAAGGACGGCCTGCAGAAGCTGTTGGCGGAGGCCTGCGGCGTTATCTCAGAGCAGATTGTAGATACGGAGCTTTTCCTTTATAACAGAATGCCGGCGACTACAGTCGGTCTGGAACAGGAATATGTTGCCGGCGGCAGGCTGGATGATTTGCAGTGCGTGTTTGCCGGATTGCAGGGCTTTTTGGCGGCAGAAGCAGGCGAGAGTGTGCCGGTATTCTGCATGCTGGATAACGAAGAGGTTGGCAGCGGCACGAAGCAGGGCGCGGCGGCGACCTTCTTAAAGGATGCGCTGCAGCGCATCAACATGGCATTGGGCAGGGACGAGGAGGATTATCTGGTGTCTTTGGCCAACAGCCTGATGCTTTCGGCGGACAATGCGCATGCTGTGCATCCTAATCATACGGATAAGAACGACCTGACGAACAAGACCTATCCTAATGAGGGTGTGGTTGTCAAATACAGCGCTAACCAAAAATATACTACGGATGCGGTATCCGGCGCATTGGTGCAGCTGCTGGCTAAAAAGGCGAATGTACCGCTGCAGCTTTTCTATAACCGTTCGGATATGGCAGGCGGTTCTACCTTAGGCAATATCTCTACCGCTCAGGTAGCAATCAAATCGGTGGATATCGGCCTGGCGCAGCTGGCGATGCATTCCGCCTACGAAATGGCCGGCGTTAAGGACACGGCGTATCTGGCGGAGCTGGCGCAGGCATTTTTTGCTGCCGCTGTGGCGGAGGCTGCCGACGGAACGTACTTCTTGAAGTAACAATTTAATATGTATAGATATAGGGGCATAGCAGATGCTGGTGACAGGTCTGCTGTGCCTTTGCTATTAGTTGCGGGCGTTTCGGCGTGGTGATATACTGAGCTTAGGAAGATTCATAAGCGAAAGTGGTGATTATATGTTGCAGGCAATACGCAGATTATCTAAAACTCATTTGGCAATGCTGGTAGTCTGCCTGCTGGCGGTGGGCGGCGCTGTTTATTTCTTTTTGGCGCAGCGTGCAAGCCGTCATGCGGCGGAGCTTTTTAATTATTATATGGCAAAGCAGCAGGTGCTGACAGGCACGGTGACGGCCGAGGAGCTGCGCGCCGATATCTGGGGCAATGTATATTTTAAAAACCTGACCTGGGATTCGCCGGAGCATGAACGCCTGGTGGATGTGCCCGAGGGACGTATCAAAATCAAGCCGAAGGACATCATCCTGCGCATAGCAGGCATTGATACGGTGCAGGAGGTGGAGCTGAGCGGTGCTTATATTCATTTGGGCTTTGATGATAAAATGCGCCTGGATATCCTGCAGAATAAAAAGACGGCGGAGGAAAGTATCCTGCCGGACGAGGTGCCTATGGAAAAGCGTCATCTGCAGATTAAGGGCAGGCTGCCGAATATTAAGCTGATTTTGCATGATACGGTGCTGTCGGCAGAATATAAAAAGCGTCACTTTATTTTGAATGACGTGGACGGCACGGCGCAGATACATGAGCATCAAAGGCTGGAGCTGCACTTGGCTGCGGGACGCTACGGCGGCAGCATTGCAGGCAAGGGACTGAATATTGACGGCACCTGCGACCTGAAGGGGGAGCAGAAGACGAATATCAATATCTGCCTGTATGATGTTATTCCGGATTCGCTGGGCATGAAAAATGTTAAGGATGCGATGACGGTGACTGGGCAGATGACCGGCAGCCTGAAAAAACCTGTGATTGATGGTGCGCTGGCGCTGAAGGAGCTGCATCTGAACGATTTGTATTTTACGAATATCAACGGTACCTATCATTATGAAAATGCGCTGATAACCTTTCAGGATGTGACTGGCAGCATTTTCGGCGGTACCTTTGATGCGATAGGCTTGTATCATTTTGATAATCGCTATTACAAAATCGATGTTGACGGCAAGAATCTGATGGCTTCGCTGGCTGCCAAAAGCAGCAAGATAAATACGAGCGTGGCCTTGAAGATTAAGTTCCGCAATGAGGGACCGCATGGCAATAATTTGGTATACGGCAGCTTTTCTACGGGCAAGGGAACATATATGCTGGTGCCGTTTTTGAGCCTGCGTGGCAGCTTCAGCGACCAGAGCGGTGAGCTGGCCTTTAGTAATGTAGAGATTGAAACCAAGGTGGGCACGTTTGAAAGCGATGTCTTTAAGATTGTGGACGGCAGATTGCAGCTGGGCGAAATTTTTTTGGCGAACGGCGAGGGCAGGCGTATACGTGTGAGGTAGGGGGTTACGTGAGGTAGGGGGTTATAATAAAAGAATATACAATATAGGTATTCCTTGTGGAATCAGAAAAGTCCAGTCTGTAATTTAAAAAAATTAATAGACTGGACTTTTGTGCAAATTCCTAAATTTTTTTCAAGGTAGCAAGTGACTTTTTCAATATAGACAAAAACTGTCTTTGTAGTGTGATACACTAAAGATAAATTAGCAGAAATGTAAAATAGAGATACATTTTAGTATCTCTATTTACATACATAAAAATATAATTTTTTCAATCCACATATACCGAAAGTATATGACTCTTTCATTGTACAATAACAATCTTCAGAAGACAAGGTAATTTTGCGTGCTTAGCAGAAATAATAATCCTTGACAATTGATTCTTTAAACATTAAAATATAATTGAAAGCAAAAAGTGAGGTGTTCAGTATGTATCCGGCGCATATAAGAAAAGAAATATCTTGTGATGGTAAAGTAACTTATTCATTTCAATCTGTTGCTGAGCATTGCCGTAATACAGCAAAATATGCTAGTGAAGCATTAAAGGCAGTAGGCTTAGAAAAGACTGCTTATCTTGCAGGCTTATTACATGATTGCGGCAAACATACGTTCAGATTTAAGCAGTATATTGAAGATGCAGTTGTCAATGAAAAAGAAGTTAAGCGTGGTACTGTTAATCATACTTTTGCAGGTGTAAAGCTGATTTTAGCGAAACATGCTAAATATGTTGGTGCAAATGACTTCCAAGATTTAACTATTGAATTGATAGCTTATGCAATCGGAGCACATCACGGCTTATTTGACTGTATAAAAGATAAGGATGAAAGTGCCTTTGCTTACAGATTAGAAAAAGAAAACATTGATTCTGAGGAGGCTATAGAAAACTTCTATAATGAATGTGCCAGTGAGGATGAAATTGAAAAATTGCTTCTGGAGGCAACAGATGAAATAAAAAATCTTGCTGATATAATAGTTAGTATAGATAGCACAGAGAATTATAAAGAACCTGAAATTCCGTTTTATTATTCATTGGTGTGTCGTTTACTGACATCGGCAGTTATAGATGCTGATAGAAAAGATACTATGGAATTTGAAAAAAATGAGGTAACTAAGCAGTTAGACTTAGATTGGAGTAGGATTTTAGCGAATTTTAATTCTTATATTGAAAATTTTAAGACAGAACGGGATATAGATTTAGCACGTAAGGCGATTTCTGCTGCATGTGCTGTTGCCGCGCAAAAACCTGAAGGAGTATACAGGTTAAATGTTCCGACTGGTGGTGGCAAAACTTTAAGTTCATTGCGTTATTCCTTGGAACACGCAAAAAAATATCATAAAAAAAGAATGTTTTTTGTCATGCCTTTACTGTCCATCATTGAACAAAATGCACAGGAAATAAGAAAAGCAGTACAGGATGATAGTATTCTTTTAGAGCATCATTCTAATGTCATTGATGATGAAAACAGTGATGTCGAGGAATTAAATAAGAGAGAGCTGCTTATACAGTCCTGGGATAATCCTATTGTGATAACAACATTAGTGCAAATTCTAAATACTATGTTTTTAGGAAAAACCAGTTCAGTCAGACGTTTTGCATCTCTGTGTAATAGTGTAATTGTTTTTGATGAGGTGCAGTCTTTGCCAAATACAATGCTCACGCTGTTTAATTTAACGATAAATTTCCTTGTGAAAAAATGTCATGCAACTGTTATTTTGTGTTCTGCTACACAGCCTTCCTTTGAAAATGCTGAGCACAAATTATTAAGCGAGGTTAGTGACTTGATTACGTTGCCCTCTGAAACTTTAAAGGTTTTTGAACGTGTGGAATTAGTTGACAAGGGTTCTATGAGCATGGAAGAGTTATCTGATTTTGCTTTAGAAATAATAAGGAGCAAAAAAAGCCTTCTAGTTGTATGCAATACAAAACGAGAGGCTAAAGAGTTATTTGAGAGTTTACAGGCTGAAGTAAACGGCGTGATTCCAATGTATCATCTATCTGCTTCGATGTGTACAAAGCATAGAAAAATGATAGTAGAGTCAATGAAAATTGATTTGAGTTTACCAGATCCTAAACAAATAGTTTGCGTTGCAACTCAAGTAATTGAGGCTGGTGTGGATATTTCTTTTAACTGTGTTATTAGATTACAGGCTGGAATGGATAGTATTGTTCAGGCAGCAGGAAGATGCAATAGAAATGGCGAAAATAAATTAGAGTCGGTTTACATTGTAAATTTATTGGGAGAGAAACTTCATCGGCTTAAAGAGATTGAAACTGCTAAAAGAGCTACTGAAAGTTTATTACAGGAAGTTAAAATAAAAAAACATTATACTAGCTTGAACTCCGATGTAGCTATTTCCTTTTATTATAAAAAGCTATACTCTATGATGAACAAGGGTGAGCAAGATTTTTTTGTACCTAATTTACATAAGTCTTTATACGGATTGTTAAATCAACATAATGTTGCAGATGGTTACTTTTTGGCGCAACAGTTAAAGACAGCAGGAAAGTATTTTAATGTTTTTGATAATAATACCGTTGAAATGATAGTGCCTTATGGGAAGGGGCAAGATGTTATTAGCGAGTTGAATTCTGAGAAAGCTATGTATAATCTGGCGTATGCGGAAGAAGCTATAAAGCAAGCAACCGGATATACTGTTACATGTTATCAATATCAGATAGATATTTTAAAGAAAGATGCAGCAGTAATATATAATGATTGCTTTGGCATCTATATCTTGAATGATTCTGCTTACTATGATGATAAGCTTGGTTTAAATTTAGATGCTATAGGTGGCGAAGGAGTTTTTTATTAAGCAATGGAGGTGTCATATGCATTCTAATAATGTCGAATTTGAGGTTTATGGTAATTATGCACTTTTTAGTGATCCAATCATGCGTGTAGGTGGTGAGAAGTGTTCTTATCAGGTGCCTACATATGAAGCATTAAAAGGTATTTTAATGTCGGTGTATTGGAAGCCGACCATCATTTGGTACATTGACAAGGTGCGTGTAATGAATCAGATTCAAACAGAGGTTAAAGGCGTCCGTCCAATTAAATACACTGGTAATGGAAATGATTTGGCATATTATACATACCTGAAAAATTGCCGGTATCAAGTCCAGGCGCATTTTGAATGGAATAAGAACCGACCTGAGTTGGAAGGTGACCGAAATGAGAATAAACACCATAATATTGCAAAACGGATGATATTGAAAGGCGGCCGCCGAGATGTTTTTTTGGGAACACGCGAATGTCAGGCTTATGTAGAGCCTTGTAAATTTGGTGAAGGTTCTGGGGCCTATGATGATGTTAATGAATTGGCTTTTGGTGTTATGTATCATGGTATTACTTATCCGGATGAATTTTATTCTCCCGAAACTAAGGATTGCATGACTGTACGTTTTTGGCGACCAGTTATGAAAAAGGGTGTTATTGATTTCATACGTCCCCAAGAGTGTACTGCTACTAAGAAAATTCATCCGATGAAAATGAAAATTTTTGAAGATAAGAAGAATTTTAGTGGTTTAGATGAGTTCGAACATGAGGAAGGAGGAACAATAGATGAGTTTGTTTAATAAAGCCTATGAGACATATGAATACCATAAGTCATTAGTAGGAATGATTGAAGCCGGCAAATCGCCTTTGTTACCAATCTCTCATATTTTGAAAAATGTACAAATTGAAGCAAGCATTAATTTAAATGGCGAATTTGTAAGTGCAAGAGCATTGGATAAAAAAAGTAAAGATCCTAATGTGCCTTTTGAGCAGCCAACTATTATTCCTGTAACAATAGAATCCGGTAGTCGTTCCGGCAAGAATCCGGCAGCGCATCCATTAAGCGATAAATTAGATTATCTGATTCCTACAGAAAACAACAAGCATCAGGAATATATGAATTTGTTAGCAAATTGGGAAGCATCATCAGAATATGGCGATATAAAACTAAGTGCTATAAAAAAGTATCTTGATGGTGAAACGATTGTCAAGGATTTAGTAAGAGAACAACTTTTTGAATTGGATAAAAATAACAAAATAGCTGACAAAAAAATTAATGGTGTAGAACCATTGCAATGCATGGTGCGTTGGCGTGTTTTGGGAACAGACGTAGAAGAATGTTGGCGTGATAAACAGCTATTCCAAAAATGGGCTTCTTATTATGACACTCAGATGCAAAATAATGAGAAATTCATTATGGATCTTTGTATGATTTCTGGAGAACAAGAAATTCTTGCACCTATGGTTCCTAAAGGAATTGTAAATATGCAGGCAAATGCTAAATTGATTTCTTCTAATGATACTGCAAATTTTGTTTTTCGTGGACGCTTTACTGATGCCGAACAAGCAAGCAGTGTAGGATATTCAACCTTTCAGAAAGTGTTTGTAATTTTGCAGTGGTTGGCCAATAATTCCGAAACTAGCTTTTGCGTATCTGATAGAACTTTTTTGTGTTGGAATCCTAAAGGAAAACCTGTACCAAAGTTTAATAAGAGTATATTTGGCGATAAAAAGAAAACAATTTTTGTTCCTTCGGATTATCGCAAGGAATTAAATAATACCTTGGCAGGATTTAAAAATGATTTACCTAATGAAGAGGATGTAATTATTGCAGCTTTTGATGCAGCAACAACTGGACGATTATCATTGGTATATTATAATGAATTAAAGGCATCTGATTTTTTTGAAAGAATTAATAGCTGGTATAATAGCTGTTATTGGTATTTTTATCAAAATATCCAATCACCGTTGTTGTATGATATAGTGCGTTTTGCTTTCGGTGTTCAGAGGGGCAATGATGATAACAGCAAAGTTGAAGTTGATGATAAGCTTTTAAAACAACATATGCAGAGGCTGTTTAAGTGTCTTATTGAGAAACTACTTATACCTTATGATATAGTAATGGCATTAACTGCCAAGGCTTCAATGCCCAAAAGCTATAATAAGAAAAATCGTGAAAAGATACTTTCTGTAGCTTGTGCGGTCATAAGAAAGTATTATAATGATAAGGCCCAAAAGGAGGAATGGAATATGAGCCTTGATAAAAATAAGTTGAATCGTGATTATTTATATGGCAGATTATTAGCTGTATTTGAAAAGCTAGAGATTGATGCAATGAAGAGCCGGTACGGCTATACTGATAATGATATCAGGGAAACTCATGCTGATAAATTGTGGAATTTTTATTGTGCTAAGCCGGAAAGTGGTGCAGCGAATATTAATGGTGCTTTAAGACCTTATTTGAAATATTTGCCGGACACAAGAAAAAACTTCTATTTGGGCCTTATTGGCGAAATTATGGGAAAAATAGGTGAAACAGCTGATAAAATCCGCAATAAAAGTCTGGAACCCTGTTATTTGATGGGTTATTATGATCAGCGCAATGATTTATATATATCTAAAAAAGACAAACAAGAGGAGGATAAGTAAAATGGCAGAATTAAGCAACAAAATTGACTTTGTATTATTGGTAAGTGTAAAAATGGCAAATCCCAATGGTGATCCGCTGAATGGTAATCGCCCGCGTATTGATTATGGCAGCTATGGTGAAATTACAGCTGAATGTATTAAACGTAAAATTCGTAACCGTATGCAGGATTTGGGATATCCTATTTTTGTCCAGTCTAATGATCGCAGCGATGATGGCTTTACTTCTTTAAGTGATCGTGCATCGGCACTTATTGCTAAAAAGCTTGAAGAAAAACATTTAGCAGAAGATAAGAGCGATAAGAAAGTAAAGAAAGGTGACAAAGTTAGTCCGGAGCAGTATGCTGCCTGGACATGTGAAACTTGGCTTGATGTGCGTAGTTTTGGACAGGTATTCGCATTTAATAATAAAAAAGATAAAGAAGCAGCAGGTGTTTCAGTAGGTGTAAGAGGACCTATCTCGATTCATCAGGCAGTAAGCATTGATCCCGTTGAAGTATGCTCTTATCAAATTACCAAAAGTGTCAATGGCGAAAATAAAGATGGCAAAGAAGGAAAATCTTCTGATACAATGGGCATGAAGCACATGATAAAGTTTGGTATGTATGAAATTAAGGGTGCCATTAATGTTCAGCTTGCAACGAAAACTGGTTTTACAGATGAAGATGCTGAAGTTGTCAAAAAATGTTTATTAACTCTGTTTGAAAATGATGCTTCTTCGGCTCGTCCGGATGGCTCTATGGAAGTTGTTAAGTTGTATTGGTGGAAGCATAATTGCAAGGAAGGGCAGTACTCTTCTGCTAAGGTTCATCGTTCTGTTAAAGTAAAGCTTAAGGAAGGTATTGCAGAGGCACTGTCTGCAGATGATTATGATATTGTTGTCGATGAATTGAATGGTCTTGTTCCCGAAGTTAAAGAAGGAATGTAATATGCAGAAAGATTGGTATCAAGACTTAAATGAATATATTCGTTTGGGTGAACCCAAGCTGGAAGAAAAAACAGTTGCCTGGCAGACCGCAATTGGCTTACAGGCAGTAGATGGCCTTTCTACTTCTGATTACTTACTGGAAACGGCTAAAGAGAATATTGAAGGCAAAATCACTATTAGTGAAGCTAATGATAAAATCAGTAGTTATTATGAGGAATGCAACGATAGGAAAGCTATTGAAGCTGGAACGAAAGAAGCGGATGTTGTAGCAGGTAGGATTACTGCAATATTGGGAGAAAAAACATTTAGCTTTTCTCCTGCTTATTGGATTTCCATACATAAAAACCTTTTTGCGAATGTATTTGCTCATGCCGGAGAGGTCAGAACCTATAATATTAGTAAAAATGAATGGGTTTTGAATGGAAAAAGTGTTTTTTACGCATCCTATGATAGCATTTCTATGACACTCGACTATGATTTTAATACTGAAAAGAGATTTTCTTATAGAAATCTTAGCGAGAGTGAAATCGTTAAGCATATAGCAAAATTTACTTGTGATATATGGCAGATACATCCTTTTTGCGAAGGAAACACTCGCTCAACTGCTGTTTTTATCATAAAGTATTTGAATTCTTTAGGATATTCCATAGGTAATGAAGCTTTTGCTAAGGATTCCTGGTATTTCCGTAATGCTTTGGTTAGAGCAAACTATAATGATTTACAAAATGGAGTTCACGCTACTACGGTGTATTTAGAGAAATTCTTTGAGAATTTACTATATAACGGAAATAACGAATTAAAGAACCGCTATTTGCATATTGATTGGCATGAGTAAAAATAGTGCAGAATTATCCTGTGCGAAGTTATATGGAACATAAAATTTAACTTAGGTTCGCAACTTAAGCTAGAATGGGAAACTATAAGTTTTCTCACATCAAAATAAATTTTTGAGTATTTGAGTTGAGCTAGTTCGCAAAAAATGCTTGATTTAAATGAATAGAGAAGTAATTTGTTTTGATGCTGTCGCTCCCGCGAGGGAGCGTGGATTGAAATACTAAAAGCAGTACCATAACCAAGGGCATGACCTTGTCGCTCCCGCGAGGGAGCGTGGATTGAAATAGCTTCCAACCTTTTAATATCAATAATAGCAGACGTCGCTCCCGCGAGGGAGCGTGGATTGAAATAACAGTCTCGGGAGGAGGTGTCAATAATTCTGTAGCGTCGCTCCCGCGAGGGAGCGTGGATTGAAATTATAAAAGCGGCGGCGTGGGAATTCTTGGATTTTGTCGCTCCCGCGAGGGAGCGTGGATTGAAATACCTAAACTTTTTCAAGGGACTTTCTGTCCCCACGGTCGCTCCCGCGAGGGAGCGTGGATTGAAATTGGTCCTCCGGCATAGAGGACCAGCTCAGCTCATGTCGCTCCCGCGAGGGAGCGTGGATTGAAATATGGAGCGACTTGTGCGTATACACGCCTTTTGTGTCGCTCCCGCGAGGGAGCGTGGATTGAAATATTGACTTATACGTCAATGACTTATTTTGAAAAGTCGCTCCCGCGAGGGAGCGTGGATTGAAATTTCGATGCTCATGCGGTGGTTGGTGATGATGTTAGTCGCTCCCGCGAGGGAGCGTGGATTGAAATCTCTTGCTGTTCCGGCTTCTCCGCAGGTTCTTTGTCGCTCCCGCGAGGGAGCGTGGATTGAAATTCATCGATAACATCTTTAGCAAGTCCTGCTTTTCGTCGCTCCCGCGAGGGAGCGTGGATTGAAATTAAAGGCTTACCCTCATCCGTATAGCTAAATTCGTGTCGCTCCCGCGAGGGAGCGTGGATTGAAATACGCTGTGGGTCTTTCAAGTCACGCACAACGCCGTCGCTCCCGCGAGGGAGCGTGGATTGAAATGTCACATGCATATTCCATCATCGGATAGTCGTATGTCGCTCCCGCGAGGGAGCGTGGATTGAAATTGCGTCATCGTCACTCACTAGCAGTCCGTCGACGGTCGCTCCCGCGAGGGAGCGTGGATTGAAATAATGCCGCATTGTCGACACACACGCATTCTCAGCGTCGCTCCCGCGAGGGAGCGTGGATTGAAATGCACACAAAATCAATCATGTTATCGCTCATTTTAGTCGCTCCCGCGAGGGAGCGTGGATTGAAATCACGCATCTCATTTTGCATAGATGCACGGCTAGTAGTCGCTCCCGCGAGGGAGCGTGGATTGAAATAGCATCGTGCCTAGCACTATTTGCTCTGCGTTAAGTCGCTCCCGCGAGGGAGCGTGGATTGAAATGTCGCAGAGATTGTCGCAATTATCACACGGATAGGTCGCTCCCGCGAGGGAGCGTGGATTGAAATCTTCCGCTTATGGAACAAGGTTAAACCTAATTTCTGTCGCTCCCGCGAGGGAGCGTGGATTGAAATAGAAGATAGAGTCTTTACAACATGTAGTGGCGAAACGTCGCTCCCGCGAGGGAGCGTGGATTGAAATGGGCAAAGCATCCGCCCCGAAGCAGTCTGCTAGCTGGTCGCTCCCGCGAGGGAGCGTGGATTGAAATGTCTGCCACGCCCCAATGATACACAGCCGGGCCCGTCGCTCCCGCGAGGGAGCGTGGATTGAAATTTTGACTGCTCCTTTTGAGAAAGATAAAAAAGACGAGTCGCTCCCGCGAGGGAGCGTGGATTGAAATGACAATTCTGCGTTTATAGTCCATAAATCTGCTTGTCGCTCCCGCGAGGGAGCGTGGATTGAAATTAAAACTCTTATCCTTGAATATCTGAAATTGCCGCCGTCGCTCCCGCGAGGGAGCGTGGATTGAAATAGCAAGTCATAAATGACTGCGACAAAGGCTACGCTGTCGCTCCCGCGAGGGAGCGTGGATTGAAATATTTTGATTAGGAGGTATATCTATGTTAACAAGACGTCGCTCCCGCAAGGGAGCGTGGATTGAAATACAGTTTGTAACATTTAGAAAATATTATTATGGTTAGTCGCTCCCGCGAGGGAGCGTGGATTGAAATCTGCTGCGTGGCTTGAATATACCTATGACGTTGACGTCGCTCCCGCGAGGGAGCGTGGATTGAAATCTCTGTCCCTTAGTGATGAAGCCTTGGCTGGCGTCGCTCCCGCGAGGGAGCGTGGATTGAAATCGTTATTTTCAAAAAGTGTCCACAGCTCATAGAAAGTCGCTCCCGCGAGGGAGCGTGGATTGAAATGCCTACAAGCGGCTTTAGCTCGCCGCAGGATAAATCGTCGCTCCCGCGAGGGAGCGTGGATTGAAATCTTTGCAAGGTTCTTATTCCAATCGCTCATTATTCGTCGCTCCCGCGAGGGAGCGTGGATTGAAATTCCCATAATATAGCAAGCTCCTTTTTGGTTAGCGGATGTCGCTCCCGCGAGGGAGCGTGGATTGAAATACTACACCCCTATAAATTAAACTTCAAACGTCACGTCGCTCCCGCGAGGGAGCGTGGATTGAAATTCAAAGTACATACTGCGAGTATGAAAAAGGAAAGAAGTCGCTCCCGCGAGGGAGCGTGGATTGAAATTGGTAGTTTTCCGTAAAAATCAACTATTCCAAAAGGTCGCTCCCGCGAGGGAGCGTGGATTGAAATACCACTGCCGCCGTCGCCGCCTTTGGCTGCCAAATGTCGCTCCCGCGAGGGAGCGTGGATTGAAATATCGAGGATATGAGAGCGCAAGCGATTATATTCTGTCGCTCCCGCGAGGGAGCGTGGATTGAAATGTCCAAGTTGCCGTACAAAAATTGACGTGCGACGGTCGCTCCCGCGAGGGAGCGTGGATTGAAATCGTTAAGACAGTTAGGGCTTGATGATAGAAAACCGTCGCTCCCGCGAGGGAGCGTGGATTGAAATTATGAGATGTACAAGAAGGCCAAGACGAATAAACGTCGCTCCCGCGAGGGAGCGTGGATTGAAATCAGTTTTCTGAACAAAATAGCGTTTTTTTTCGCTGTCGCTCCCGCGAGGGAGCGTGGATTGAAATCGGCAAAGATGGCCCCGAGGCTTGCCAATCGCAGCGTCGCTCCCGCGAGGGAGCGTGGATTGAAATTCCTGCAATGATGTTTGTCGATGTGACCGACACAGTCGCTCCCGCGAGGGAGCGTGGATTGAAATGGTAACGCCATAGCCACGATTGACAGCGCCGGGGGTCGCTCCCGCGAGGGAGCGTGGATTGAAATTGCTCCAGTAGGGCGGCGACGATGCCGCCGCCTGTCGCTCCCGCGAGGGAGCGTGGATTGAAATAAAGCCTGTACCTGTAGGACTTTTGATAGTAGGGAAGTCGCTCCCGCGAGGGAGCGTGGATTGAAATGGTTATCAAGAGAGATATGCTGAATATCGCTATAGTCGCTCCCGCGAGGGAGCGTGGATTGAAATCTGCTTGGCCAAGTAAGGAACGACATAATAAACGTCGCTCCCGCGAGGGAGCGTGGATTGAAATATGACCGTAAGGGCGAGTTAATGAATCCGCCCTTTAGTCGCTCCCGCGAGGGAGCGTGGATTGAAATCAAGAGATTTACCAGACAAATCACGATAAGAAACGTCGCTCCCGCGAGGGAGCGTGGATTGAAATTCCAGCGTAGGAGAGCGAAAGAGGTTATAGCCAGGTCGCTCCCGCGAGGGAGCGTGGATTGAAATGCACCGGTAAATATAACCGTGAAGGCTCTGCAAGTCGCTCCCGCGAGGGAGCGTGGATTGAAATCTTGTGGTCAATGTCTTGGCTGCCGTTTGGATAAAGTCGCTCCCGCGAGGGAGCGTGGATTGAAATATCATATACTCTTGGCTTGCTTTTTGGGCGTCAATGTCGCTCCCGCGAGGGAGCGTGGATTGAAATTATCAAAGACAGAACGGCGGATATTAGCTTGTGGGTCGCTCCCGCGAGGGAGCGTGGATTGAAATATTTACATCCCAAGCACTAGATGCAACAGCACGGGTCGCTCCCGCGAGGGAGCGTGGATTGAAATGGCTGCTGGCCAAAAGCAATTTTGGACAAAGAGTCGCTCCCGCGAGGGAGCGTGGATTGAAATCAGTTTTCTGAACAAAATAGCGTT
>ERZ779850.1466-NODE-1466-length-23143-cov-3.793096_pt1 | contig 23143 bp, 19 predicted proteins | sample MGYA00511249_ERZ779850 | MGnify/ENA primary metagenome ERZ779850 (study PRJEB29588, sample SAMEA2162475) | human gut metagenome | biome: human gut; feature: human-associated habitat; material: faeces | place: Denmark | collected 2008/2010 ...
GTCCGGCACACGGATGGCCCGGACAGCCGCACCGTAGGGCAGCAGCTCTACGGCGCATTTGTCATTGAACAACTCAATGACGGGCACCTCTCTGCCATTCAGCACGCCAAACGGCTTCAGTCGATACATCCCTTAGCCCTCATAGCCGTTGGGATGACCGCTGTGCCATGCCCATGCGTCGGAAATGATCTGATCCAGACCCAGAACAGGCTTCCAGCCAAGAACCTCGGCGGCCTTCTTGTTGGAGGCGATCAGGACAGAAGGGTCGCCGCCCCGGCGGGGCTCCACAACGGCCTTGATCTCCTTGCCGGTGATTCGGCGGGCCGTTTCGATGATCTCCCGCACGGAATAACCGGCGCCATTGCCCAGATTGAACACGTCACTGATGCCGCCCCGCTCCAGATATTCCAGTGCCAGCAGATGAGCCTCCGCCAAGTCCTTCACATGGATGTAGTCCCGCACGCAGGTGCCGTCCGGCGTAGGGTAGTCCTCGCCGAAGATGCCGATGTGATCCCGCTGACCCAAGGCTGTTTTCATCACCAGCGGGATCAGGTGGGATTCGGGGTTGTGATCCTCGCCGATGCCTGCCTCCGTGTCGGAACCAGCGGCGTTGAAGTAGCGCAGCGCCACATAGCGGATGTTGTAGGCGCAGTCGCACCATTTCAGCATATTTTCAATGGCCAGCTTCGTCGCGCCGTAGGGATTGGTGGGTTCCGTGCGGTCCCCTTCCTCAATGGGCTGCTTCTCCGGCTCGCCGTAGGCCGCCGCCGTAGAAGAAAACACGATCTTGTCCACGCCGTGAGCCTGCATGGCCGACAGCAGGGACACCGCGCCCTCCACGTTGTTGCCGTAGTACTTCAGCGGGTTGGTCACGCTCTCGCCCACCAGCGAAAATGCCGCGAAGTTGATGACGCCGTCGATTTTGTTTTCCGTGAAGATCTGATGCAGGAACGCGCCGTCCCGCAGATCGCCTACATACATCTTCCGCGCGCCCTTGACGGCCTGCCAGTGTCCGGTGCGCAGATTGTCCGCCACCACAACTTCGTAGCCCCGCTTGACCAGCAGCGCTACCATGTGGCTGCCGATATAGCCGGCTCCGCCGGCCACCAGAATGGTTTTCATATACACGTCCTCCTTATTTTTTCACGTCTATATCCAGCTTACACGCTCTGAACGAATCTCAAGAAGGCTTCCCGGCCCTCCGGTGTACACTTGTAAACGCCGGCATGCTCCAGAACCGTGGCGAACACCGCGCCGACCTCCCGCCGTAGGATCTCCTCTGCGTTTTCCGCGGTGAATGTATAGCGGGTTTTCAGCTCCTCCGCCCAGTCCGCGTGCTTTGCCAGCGTCTCATCGGCCCGCAGGTCCTCGCCACGGGCCAGTGCCCGGGCCACGCCGTTCAGCTCGGCTTTCAGCCGGGCGGGAAGCACTGCAAGGCCCATGACCTCGATGAGGCCGATGTTCTCCTTCTTGATGTGGTGCAGCTCCTGATGGGGGTGGTACACGCCCAGCGGGTATTCCGCCGTGGTGATGTTGTTCCGCAGCACCAGATCCAGTTCAAACTTCCCGTCCCGCATCCGGGCGATGGGGGTGATGGTGTTGTGGGGCTCACCGTCGGTCTCCGCGAACACAAAGGCCGCCTCGTCCGTATAGCTCCGCCATGCGGTGAGGATGCGGTCTGCCAGCTCCACAAGACGCTGATCGTCTCCGCAGCGGAGCCGGATCACGGACATAGGCCACTTGACGATGCCCGCCTCCACATCCTCAAAGCCCCGGAAGGCGATGGGCCGCTCAATGGGGGCCTTCTCCATGGCAAAGGTGTAGCAGCCGCCCTGGAAATGGTCATGGCTCAGAATGGAGCCGCCCACGATGGGAAGATCTGCGTTGCTGCCCACAAAGTAGTGGGGGAACTGCTTAACGAAGTCCAGCAGCTTGCGGAAGGTAGCTTTGTCGATCTTCATAGGGGTATGATGCCCGTTCAGAACGATGCAGTGCTCGTTATAGTAGACGTAGGGGCTGTACTGGAGGAACCAGTCCTCCTGATTGATGGTAATGGGGATAATCCGGTGGTTCTGCCGGGCGGGATGGTTGAGCCGTCCCGCGTAGCCCTCGTTTTCCCGGCAAAGCTGGCACTTGGGATAACATGTCTGAGGGGCCGCCTTTGCCGCCGCGATGGCCTTGGGGTCCTTCTCCGGCTTGGAGAGGTTAATGGTGATGTCCAGCTCCCCGTAGGGGGTGGCCGCCTTCCACTTCACATCCCTTGCGATGCGGTAGCGCCGGATGTAGTCCGTGTCTTGACTGAAGCGGTAAAACCAGTCCGTGGCGTCCTTCGGGTCAGCTTGATACCGCCGCCGGAACTCGCTGATGACCTGAGAGGGCCGGGGCGTCAGCCGCCCCATCAGCTCCGTGTCAAAGAGATCCCGGTTCGTGGTATCATCCTCGATCCGTCCCCGGGCCGCCGCGTCATCCAGCAGCTCCTTCAGGATGTCCTCTAAGGGGCGCTCATGCGTTTCCGCCGGCTCCTCCCATGCATCCATCCCCATAGCCTTCAGCAGCTCGTTCACCGCCCAAGGGCGGTCATATTCCTCGATCAGTCCCGTGCGGAGGGCGTAGCCCACCAGGTCCTTGATGGCTTGGTAACTCATGCGTCTGTTCTCCTTATCCCAATCTGACGCCGCCCGCCGGACGGATCATCACCACATGGCAGCAGTCCTTGCCCAGCGCCGCCTCCGTCGCTTTCTTGAAGGTGTCCAACATATCCAGCGGCACAAAGGCCTGGGCGGTACCGCCGAAGCCGCCGCCGTGGACACGGACGGCACCCCGGCCCTCCAGAATACGCTCGCACAGGGCGATGGTCACCATCAGTTCCTGCGCCGCCGTGCTTCCGGTGGGAATGACATTCTGCAAATACATGGCGGAGGACCGGCCGGACTCCCGCACCAATGCAAGGAACTTGTCGAAATCCCCCTGACGGAGTGCCTCTTTTTCCGCCAGTGCCCGACGGTTTTCCGCGTAGACATGGAAGGCCCGGTTTACCGCCCGGTCCCCTGCCGCTGCTCTGACCTTGGGCAGTTCCGCAAGGAACGCTTCCTCCGGCACCTCACGCAGCACCTCTTTGCCAAAAACGCGGCAGACCGCCCGCAGCTCGTTGGTGATGGCGCTGTATTCATCGGTCAGATCCTCGTGGCCCGCGCCGGAATCCAGAATGCACAGGGCGTAGCCGTAGGCGTGGAGATCCACATCCAGCTGCTCCACCGCCGGGTGAGCCGTATTCTCGAAATCAATAGATACCACGCCGCCCACGGAGGAGGCCATCTGATCCATCAGACCGCAGGGCTTTCCGAAGAACATATTCTCCGCGTACTGGCCGATCTGGGCCAGCTCCACCGCCGTGCAGCGCCCCTCCCAGAAAAGCTCGTTGAGCATGGTCCCCATCAGCACCTCATAGGCAGCGGAAGAACTCAAACCGCTGCCCTTGGGGACAGTGGAGGTCATGTACACATCCAGTCCCCGCTCCCGCAGATCACAGCCCATGGCGCTCATGCAGGACGCTACGCCCCGGATCAGCGCCGCTGAGGTATTGATCTCTTCCTCCTTCGGGTCAAGCTCGCGGAGATCCACCTCGATCATGGGATATCCCTGAGACAGCACCCGGATGATCCCGCTCTGCGTAGGCGCCACGGCCGCCAGAATATCCAGATCAACAGAAGCGGCCAGTACGCAGCCCTTCTGATGATCGGTGTGGTTTCCTCCGATCTCCGTACGGCCGGGTGCGCTGACCAGCGCCTCCGCCGGACGGTCAAAGGTCTTATAAAACTCTTCCATGACCTCCATGCAGCGGGAATGGGCCTTTTCTGCCCCCTCCGCGCCATATAGCCGAGAGAGTGTTTTATGAAATGCAGCCTGCTGCACATAGGTCTCCAGCCCTGTATATGTCATACCTCGCGCCTCCTTGCTTTCTTCGTACATCCAACCCTCTGCGGGCTTCTATTCTATGTCCGCCGTTCTTATGAAACGGCCTGATCTTCTAAGCTCTCCGCTGTGACCGCCTCATACCGCAGCCACACATACCGCTCATCCGTCAATTCCAGATCCTGAGAAGGCTCTCCATCCACGGATAGGGAAACGGCCAGCTCCATCATGCTCTCTGCTAATCCGACAGCGTCATTGCGGACAGTCCCCTTCAGCGTTCCCTCCCGCAGTGCCTCCAAGGCTGGCGGCGTGGCGTCTACGCCTACAATGAAGGGCATGGAGCGCTTGTCCAGGCCGGCCTCCGCGCAGGCGTCAATCGCTCCCAATGCCATGTCGTCATTATTGGCAAAGACTACCTCGATGTTCTCTCCGAACTCCTGCAGCCATTGGCGCATACTGACGCTGGCCTGACCCCGCTGCCAGTTGGCAGCATCGCTGGCCAGTTTTTCCGCAGAGACGCCTGCGTTTGCCAGAGTGGAGATGCAGAACTCCGTCCGGAGCAGGGCATCCTGATGCCCCGGCTCTCCCTCCAGCATCACATACTGGATCACGCCGTCGCCGTTACGGTCCAGCGTGTCTCTTTGGGTCCGCCATGCGTCCAGTACCAGCTCACCCTGTAAAACTCCGGCATCTCCCGCTGGAAGGCCCACATAGTAGGCGTGTTTCCAGCGGCGCAGATCCTCCTCCACCGGTTCCCGGTTGAAAAAGATCACCGGCACCCCCGCAGCCTGTGCCTTGTCGACGATCACCGCCGCCGCCGTGCGATCCACGATGTTGACGCAGATCACGTCATATCCCCTCTCCAGAAAACGGTCCACCTGCTCATTCTGGCTGGTCTGGCTTTCCTTGCCGTCGGTGATATATAAGTTGATTTTGCAGTTCTGCGCCTGTTCTTTCTCCAGGGCTACCCGCTGCAATTCTCTGGTCACGGTCTCAATGAACGTGTCCTCCTGCTGATACAGCGCCACGCCGATCCGAAGCGTTTGCTCGGCTTCCCCGCCTGTATGACAGGCAGAAAGCGTCATCAGCAGAGACAGTGCGGCGATCAGACAACCGATCCTTTTCATCCGTCCTCTCTCCTTCCTGTCTCAGGTCACAGGGAACAGCAGCTTCTGATTATCGCTGCTGTACATCGTTTCCTGCCGGACGACGGAAAAGCCCACAGATGCGGCCCCCGTCCAGCTTTCATGCCGAGCCAGCTTTGCCGCAGCCTCCACTGCCAGATACCCGGCAGAGAACACGTTGACCGCCGCAATGGCCGTCACTCGGCCCTTTTCCAGCGCAGCGGCGATGCCGGCGGTGGAGCCGCAGCCGTAGAGCAGCGGGAAAGCTTCCTCTCCCCGTGACAGCTCCGCCATTTCCGTCAGCGCAGCTGCTTCAAAGGCGATCACGGCCTTCGGGCGCTCAATTCGCAAAATGTTGGCAAACGCCGTACTGTCGGAGGTCCACCGGTAAATACGCACCTGCCGGCCCTTTTCTTCCAAAAGTGCCTTAGCCGCTTCCATACGCTCCCGCACGCCGTTGTCCCCGGGCAGGCTGTCCAGCAGCAGCACCGTGCCGCCGAAGGGCACACCGTTCATCGCCGCTTTGCCCAGCGCCTCGCCCAATGCCTGGTGGTCCATGCTGATAGAGGCATCAGCCCCCCATGCGGTCATATCGGTCTCCACCGTCACAAGGGTCGTCTTCCCCGCAGCGGCGGATCCCGCCTCGCCCAGCGCTCCCGGTCCGCCGGTACCAGCAGAACAGCCGGAGCCGCTCCCGACACCTCATGTTCCAGCAACTGCACCTGTTCAACGGCACTGTTGTCCTCCGCCGGGGTCAGGAAGCGCAGCTCCACGTTCAGATCCTTGGCCGCCTGCTCCATGCCCTTTCGCATGGCGGAAACATTGCCGTCTCCATCCCGCAGAATAACGGACATTTCCAACAGGGCTGGCTGGTAATGCTTATCACCGGGAGCGAAGGCCAGCAGCCAGAACAGCACGCTCAATCCAATCAGGGGAAGCACCAGCTGCAATAATACTTTCCGGCTCATCGCTCCCCCTCCTTCCGGTACTTCCGGGCATCCTCTTCCTCCAATACAGGCAGGCAGATCCGCACCACCGTCCCGTTATCCGGCTCGCTGCGAATGGTCAGGCCATAAGCGCTGCCAAAGGTCAGCTGGATCCGCTGGTGAACATTGCGGAAGCCGATACCGGAGCCCTTTGCCTTCGGGACACTCACATCCCTTGTGGGCTTCAAAAGCTGCTCCACGATCTCCTCCGACATACCCGGCCCGTTGTCCTCCACCTCGATGACCACCGTTTCTTCCTCGCGGAAGGCCCGGATGTGGATCTCGCCGTCACCGTCGGCATACTCCATGCCGTGATAGATGGCGTTTTCCAGAATCGGCTGGATGATGAGCTTGATGGTATACAGCTTCTCCACCCCCGGCTCCACGGAAATGTCGGCAGAGAACTTATTCTTATAACGCATTTTCTGGATGGTCAGATAATTCCGGGCGTGTTCGATCTCGTCCCCGATGGGAATGATGTTGCTGCCCTTGCTGAGAGAGATCCGGAAAAACCGGGCCAGCGCCGTCAGCATGACCACAGCCTCCTGTGTCCGGCCGTTCTCCGTCATCCACACCACGCTGTCCAGCGTATTGTACAGGAAATGGGGATTGATCTGGGATTGCAGCACGTCCAGCTCGCTGCGGCGCTTTTCCTCCTCCTGACGGAGAACATCCTCCATCAGGTGCCGCATGGTGGAGATCATGGATTGCACGGAATGGCTCAGATGCTCCACCTCGTAGGGACCGTCCACATTGAAGTCAACGGATTCCACGCCCTTTTCCAACTCTCTCACCGCATGATCCAGCTTTTTCATAGGTGCTGTGATCCATTCCGAAAGCCGCAGGTTCACGAATACCAGCAAAAAGATGGAGAAGGACACTATAAACAGGGCAAACAGCAAAAGCTGACTGTAATTGTCCCGCAGCGTCTCCGCCGGCACCACGCCCACCAGCTTCCAGCCGGTGTAGCCCACTGTTTTCACCGTTACCTGCCGGCGCTGGGACTGAAAGATCTCCGTATGCGTCCCGTCGGAATACCCGGCGGCCGTCAGGTTGTTTTCCTCCTGCAAGCCCGCATAGAGAAGCTGCTGACGGGGGTGGTAGATGATCTCTCCGTTTCCGTCGATCAGGTAGAGATAACCCTGCCCGTCGAAAAAGGATACATCCTTGCAGATCTGCTCAATGCCGCTGAAGTTCATATCCACCAGCAGCACGCCGCTTTGGATCACGCCGCCCCGGGTCAACTCCACATGGCGGCTGAGGGACACCACCCAATGATACCGCGCGTCGGGGTCCTCAAACAGGTGCTGCACATGAGGCGTGGAAAAATGCAGGTTTTCAATGCGCTCCATGGCGGCGGTGAACCACCCCTCACGGCTGGGCGTCACACTGTTTTTCAATTCTGTCAGGGGCGTGGCGGAGATCAGCTCTCCGTTCTCGTCAAACACCGCCAGAGACACCAGCACATCCCGGTCCTTGGCGTACAGCAGCTTCAAAGCGTCGCGCAGCTCCTGCGCCGTGTCACTCTGCTCCAGATCCGCACTCTTGATGACCCGGTAGTACACCGTGTCGGATACCCGCATCATGTTCCGCAGATAGCTGTCCAGATTCCAGTTCACCTGTGCCAGCACACGCTGGCTGCTCTCCGCCGCCATCTCGTTGGCGGAGGAGGAAAAGCGCAGCAGCAGCGCCATTCCCAGAAACAGCATTCCAATCACAGCCACAGCTGTAAAGGCGATGGACAGGATCAACTGAATACTGGCATGGTGATACCGCGCTTTCCACCTTGCTTTAAAGCCGGAAGGTTTCTTATCCACAGGTGGCTCCTCTCTCCGTCCGTCACTTACCCTCGCTGCGGTACTTCGTCGGTGTCACGCCGAAATGCCGCTTGAACACATAGCTGAAATAGTTGGGGTCCTCATAGCCGCACCGCTGGGCAATGAGATACGTTTTCTCCTCTGTGCCGCGGATCGCTTCCGCAGCCGCCTCCATCCGCACCGTGGTAACATAGGCTGTGAAGCTGGTCCCCGTTTCCCGCTTGAACAGCGTGGAAAAATAGGTGGAGCTCAAATGCAGATACGCGCACAGCTTTTCCACCGACAGGTCGCTCTCCGCGTAATGCTGCCGGATATACTCCTTGGCCGCTTCCACCGTCTGTCCCGCCGAATCCGTCTGACGGCGGCGGATCAGCGTGCGGAGCCGCAGATAGCGCTCCGCACACCAGCCCTCCAGTTCCTCCAGACTGGGCAGCGCGGAGTCCTGAATGGGTAAGGAAAAGCCCGTGCCGAAAACCTCCTCCACGCCCACGCCGGAGCGCCGGGTCATTTTCATCAGGTGCGTCACCAGTTCCATAAGGAACAGGTTGTACTGTCCGGCGGAGGGGTTCGCCTCCCGGATCTTGCCCGCCAGAGCCGCCGCCGCGTCCCGGACCTCCTGTTCGCTGCCCAGTCTCACCGCCGCAGTCAGGGTCCGCTCGTCCGCTTCTTCAAAGGTGAGCACCTGACCGCCGTCCGGCTCCAGGTCTCCGATGTAGATGACCTGTCCCCGGCCCACCATGGAACGGTATTCCAGCGCCGTTCTCGCTTCAGCTGCGGACCGCGCCATCCCGGAAAGCTCTTTGCAGGGGGCGCCCACGCCCACCGTCAGCGTCAGGCCCAGATAGGATGCCGCCAATGTACAGACCCGGTCCAGCACGCGGATCAGGTCATAGATGGTAAACGATTCTGTCAGGCTGACGATCACCGCTACCCAGTCGTTATACAGGGTGAGGCGGCACCGATCCGCCGTCAGGGATTCCTCCAGCAGCTTTTGGACGGACAATGTGGACAGGGCGTCTCTCCGGTCGCTGCCGATGTAGGCCAGTCCCACCGCCCATTCCTCGCCTTGCAGGTCGATGTCCAGATGCGCCGCCCGTTCCCGCTCCGTTCCCGGCTCGATGTGCCCGTCCAGCAGATTGGCGTAGAACAACTCCCGCAAAACAGGCAGGTTTTCCGTATAGCGGCTGCGGAGAAGCTCCACGTTCCGCCGCTCCGCCCGCTCCCGGTCCAGCTGGTCCTTCAGCCGCCGCAGCACGGCGGACAGTTCATCGGCGTTGATGGGCTTCAAAATGTACTCCACCACGTTCATCTGGATGGCCTGCTTGGCGTACTCAAAGGCGTCAAAGCCGGAAAAGACCACGAACCGGGCCGCCGGGAGCCGGTCTGTCAAAATGCGGCACAGCTCCAGCCCATCCATAAACGGCATCTTGATGTCCGTCAGGATCACGTCAGGCCGCAAACTCTCCGCCAGTTCCAAAGCGTCCTGACCGTTGGCGGCCTCCCCCACCAGAGAGAATCCCAGCCCCAGCCAGTCCATTTTCCGGCTGATACCCTCGCGGATATCCTCCTCGTCATCTACCAACAGCACCCGGTACAGTTCCATGGCTCCGACCTTCTTTCTTGTCTACGGCACCTCCGCCGCCCGGTCCTCCGGCTTTGCCGGATGGAAAAGCAGCGATCCGATAGCAGCCTCTTTTGCGGCTATTATACCACGAAGTGAAGCGAAGCGAAACGGTATGTCCATGTTTTTCGAGTTCAAGGGGAAGTCCGAACGCGAATTGGCTGGATTGCAGGAAGAACGGCGGTTTTTGCCGCCGTTTCGCCGCAAAAAGTTCCAGATAAAGCAAAGATGGCTCGCAAAGGCGGGCCATCTTTGTCGCAGATCATTTTTTCACAAGGTATTTCCGCATATCCAGTGCGCAGGCAAACAGGATGATAGCGCCCTTGATGAGGTATTGCAGATCCTGCGGCACACCCACCATGGTCAGACCCACGAAGATCAGCCGCAGCATGACAACGCCGATAACGATACCTCTGATCTTACCGATGCCGCCCACGAAGGACACGCCGCCGATGACGCAGGCCGCGATTGCGTCCAACTCATAGTTCAGGCCGGTGTTGGCCGTGTTGGAGCCGATACGTGCGCCCTCGATGAAGCCGGTAAAACCATACATAGCGCCGGCCAAGGCGAAAACGCCCACCGTCACGCCGAACACATTGACGCCGGAAACTCTGGCAGCTTCCTCATTGGAGCCCAGAGCAAACATGTTCTTGCCAAAGGTGGTCTTGTTCCAGACGAACCACATGACCGCCGTCAGCACGATGGCGAACAGCACATAGTTGGGAATGGGCGTACCGCCGATGCTGAACAGGCTGCCCTTGACAAAGCCGGTGTAGGACGGGTCCAGATTGGAAATGGCCATACCCTTGTTATTGCCCTGCTGGACATACAAAAGCAGTACGGTGTAGAGGATCAGCTGTGTGCCCAGAGTCACGATGAAAGGATGCAGCTTGAATTTTGCCACGAAGAAGCCGTTGAAGCAGCCGATCGCCGCGCCGATGAGCATGGCAAGCACAATGACCACGGGAATAGGCAGAGTACCGATCTGCGGCCACATCTTGTTGGCCATGTTAGCGGCGTTCTGCAGCAGAGATGCAGAGATACAGGCGGTGATGCCCACGGCACGGCCGGTCAGCACGATACAGCCGCCGATGCCCAATGCGGCAGGCAGATAGGCCGCCGTCTGGGAGAGGATGTTGATGAGTGATGCGGGTTTGATGAAGTTGGGGTTCTTGATGGCGATGTAAACGACCGCAATGGCCATGATGATGAGCAATGCGTTATTTAAAAGGATGTCTCCCACCCGCTGGGCCGTCCACGGCTGCCGGACACGGGCTTCCTTTTCCTGTACGTTCGTTTCTTGATTCACAGTGCGCTCCTCCTTACACATATTTGGCCGCCAGCGTCAGGATCTCCTCCTGGCTGGTGTTCCGGGCATCCACCTCGCCGGCCAGAACACCGCCGGACATGACCAGAATACGGTCACAAATGCCCAACAGCTCCGGCATTTCGGAGGACACCATGATGACACCCTTCCCCTCCTTGGCAAGGTCGAGGATCAGCTGGTAGATCTCGTATTTCGCGCCCACGTCGATACCGCGGGTCGGCTCGTCCAGCAGCAGGACCTCAGGCTTGGTCAGAAGCCAGCGGCCGATAATGACCTTCTGCTGGTTTCCGCCGGAGAGGGAGCGGATCTGTGTGGATTGACTGGGCGTTTTGATGTGCATGGCCTGGATCGCCCAGTCGGTATCTTCTTTCATTTTCTTATCGCTGAGGCAGAAACCGCCTGCCAGATAGCTTTTCAGGTTAGAAATGACGGTGTTTTCCTTGATGTCACGGATCCCGAAGATACCCGTGGCCCGGCGTTCCTCCGTCAGCAGGGCGAAGCCGTTTTTAATGGCTTCCCGGGGGGTCTTGTTCTTGATCTCCTTACCGTGGAGGCGGATGGTGCCGCTCTCCTTGGTCATGGCGCCGAACAGATTCTCCAGCACCTCCGTGCGTCCGGAGCCGTCCAGTCCGGCGATGCCCAGCACCTCGCCCTTGCGCAGCTGGAAGCTGGCGTCCTTCAGGCGGGTGTATTTGCCCGCCAGATGCTCCACTTCCAGAATCACCTCGCCGGGCTTATTGTCCTTGGGGGGGAAGCGGTTGGTCAGCTCGCGGCCTACCATCAGCTTGATGATCTCCTCCATGGTCAGGTCCTTGGCGTGGCGCGTTGCCACCCACTGACCGTCACGCATGATGGTGACCTCGTCACTGATGCGGAGGATCTCGTCCATCTTGTGGCTGATGTAAATGATGCCGCAGCCCCGCTCCTTCAGCATATTGATGATGCGGAACAGGTGCTCGACCTCCGCCTCCGTCAGAGAGGAGGTAGGCTCATCGAACACGATGATCTTCGCGTTGTAGCTGACCGCCTTGGCGATCTCCACCATCTGCCGCTGGGAAACGGGCAGGGTGGACATGATGGCCTTGGGGTCCACATGGACATCCAGCTCCTCAAAGATCTCCCGGGTGCGCTTGCGCATGACAGACTCGCTGACCATGAGACCCGCCACCTTGGGATAGCGGCCCAGCCACAGGTTATCCATGACGCTGCGGGTCAGGGCCTGGTTCAGTTCCTGATGGACCATGGCCACGCCGTTTTCCAGCGCCTCTTTTGAACTTTTGAAATCAACTTCCTTACCGTCCAGAACGATGGTACCTGCATTCTTGGCATAAATGCCAAACAGACATTTCATCAGGGTGGACTTTCCTGCGCCGTTCTCACCCATCAGGGCGTGGACGGTGCCGGGCCGGACGGTAAGGGAAACGCCATCCAGCGCCTTGACACCAGGGAATTCCTTTGTGATATTCCGCATTTCCAGCAATGCCGGCTGCTCCATATTGCGTTTACCTCCTATCTGCGTGATTCCCGTGGCAGACCCCTTACGGCACGTTCCGTCCCGGGGTTCGTTCCACTGCGGGTTGAAAAGCGGCCCGAACCGGAACCGCTTGAATTGTAAAGCGGGGCTGTCGAACCGACAGCCCCGCTTATCCTTACTGTTTAATGGGGCGAGAGAAGCGATGGTCTGGCTTATTCGCCGGTGTAGGTGGCGTAAGGCACACGGATCTTGGCAACGCCCTCGTCCACGTTGAAGGAAGAAGTGTTGTCCATCAGCTCACCGCCGCCCTGAACGCTGCTGACCAGGTTCAGAATGGTGGAAGCCATGCCCTCGGCATCCTGCTTGATGGTGCCGGTCATCTTGCCCTCGTTGATGAGCTGCTTGGCAGAATCGGTAGCGTCAACGCCGAACACGGGGATGGTCTTGCCGTCACCAGTGTTGTAGCCAGCGCCCTGCAGAGCAGAGACAGCGCCCTCGGCCATGCCGTCATTGTTGCAGATGATCAGCTCGACCATGTTGCCGTTAGCCTCGGAATACTCGGGGAGGATGGTGGCCATGTAGTCATTAGCAGCCTGAGCGGACCACTTGCCGCCCTGGTCGACCAGATACTTATCGGTAGCGGAAGCGTTGTAGTAAGCCAGCTCGGGCTTGCCAGCGGCAGTCAGGACAGCGTTAGCGTCCTCCACGCCGAACTGAGTACGGGCCTCAGCCTCAGCGTTGCCTTCCTGGCCCTTGAACATCACGTAGGAGATGACGCCGTCGCCGTTCAGGTCCACGGTGTCATAGTTCTCCAGCAGATACTCGCCGACCATCTGGCCCTGCATGTGGCCGGCCTCGGGAGCGTTGGTGCCGACGAAGGCGCACTTCTCATAGCTGTTCACAACATCGTCAGAAACCTCGCGGTTGAAGAAGATGATGGGGATACCGGCGGTCTTAGCGGCCTCAACAGCGTTCTGAGCGGCATCGGGAGAGGAAGTCTCAACGATGTTGACGATCAGCAGGTTAGCGCCGTTGGAGATGGCGGTGTTGATCTGGTCGGTCTGCTGGGCCTGGTTGCCAGCACCGTCATAGTTGGTGTAGTTCACGCCCATAGCCTTGAGCTGCTCATCCATAGAGCTGCGGACGCTGGAGATGTACACGTCAGAGTAGTCATAGTAGAACACGCCCACGTTCAGCGCGGCGGTCTCCGTGTTCTCAGTGCCAGAGGTAGAGGGCTGCTCCGTGGTCTTGCTGCCGCAGCCGGCCAACAGGCCCAGCATCATGACAGCAGACAGGAGAATTGCAAGTGTCTTTTTCATCTTAGTTCCTCCTCAAGATCATTGATCATCCGTTCAAGGCGGTCAGGCCGCCTTGCCGTTATGATGCTATTGTATCGGCTCCCTTTTGAAAAAGCGATAGAAAAAACTTCGCTGATATAGGAAAAAACTCATGGACTTCTTGGTATTTTCATAGAATTTTCGACGTAATCGATTGCGGCAATTGTAAAAAATTCCAATCAACATGTTTCGACAAGGGCGTTTCCAAGCCCGCAGGCCTATACCCCACTCCCGCAAATGAAGAAACAGCCGCCTTCATTGAGAAAACGGCTGCTTAACATATTGAAAAAGCTCTTTCTGCCCGCTGCGGAAAGCTCACTGCTCTATTGACAGGCTCTCAGGTATTGTCCCGGCTGATAGGTTCCCGGACCAGCAGCCGCAGCAGCGCCTTGCCGTTGAAGGGAACCAGTGGATAGAGATACCCTTTCCCAACTAAAGGCTTTGTGGTGCACAGCAGGACGAAGATCCCCACCACGCCCAGGCAAAACCCCCAGACGTCAAAGACCGCCGTCACCAACAGCAGTGCCACCCGCAGCAGCTTGAAGGCGTAGCCCAGCTCGTAGCTGGGCTGGGCGAACCCCGCCACGGACACGAAGGCCATATACACCAGCACCTCCGGCCCCAGCCATCCGGCCTGCACGGCAAAATCCCCCAGAACCAAGGCTCCCAGCATGGAAAAGGAATTGGAAAGGCTGTCCGGTGTGTTCAGGGATGCCAGCTTTAATACGTCGATGAGAAATTCCACCACCAGAAGCTGACTCAGCAGGCTCAAGGACACCGGCTCCGGGGAAGACAGGAAGTTCAGCCACCCCGGCAAACGGTTCGGTTCGCTGACCATGAGATACCACGCCGGGGTAATAAATAAAGAAAGGAGAAATACCGTTACCCGTAGGACCCGGAGATAGGTGCCCACCAAGGGCGGAAAGTAATAGTCATTGGATTCCTGTGTGAAATCGAAAAAACCGGTGGGCAAAATCATCACAGAGGGGGAATTGTCCACCATCAGGACGATGCTCCCCTCCATGATGCTGGCCGCCGCCGCGTCGGGCCGCTCTGTATAGCGCACTTTCGGAAACGGATTGTACCATTGTTTAGGCCGAATGGCCTCTGCCAGACTTTCCTGGGCCATGGAGAGGGAGCGGACATCCAGTCCCAGCAGCTTGCCCCGGAGCTTCCGCAGCAGGTCCTGATCCACCTTGTCATCCAGATAGCAGAGGACCGCGTCATTATGGGTGCGGGAACCAACCTTGTGCCCCTCCATAGTGAGGTGCGGGTCCCGGATGCGGCGGCGCAGCAGCGCCATATTGGGCACCACTGCCTCTACAAAGCCGTCGTGGCTGCCCCGGAGCACCTTGCCGTCCGGCGGCTCGTGTACGCTCCGGCTGGGGTAGCCCTTGGCGTCCATCAACGCCACCCCCGCCAGTCCCTCCACCGCCAGCAGGGATTTTCCCAAAAATACGGAGGTCACGGCGTCGGATATGTCAAAGGTGACGTTGGATTCTGAAAAGGTAATATACCGATCCAGAAAGTCCTGCATTTCGGTGAGACCCACCACGTTTTCCGGCTTCAGTGTCAGCCAGAAGGCCCCCATCCGCTCAAGGATGCTGTCGCTGCCAAAGCCGTCCACCACCCACAGCCGGGCCCGCCGTCCGCCGATCAGGTAATCCCGGCTCACCATGTCGCAGCTGCGGCCCACGCCTAAAAGGCCGTCCAGCACCCGGACGTTTTCCCGGTAATCATTCGAGATTTTTTCCATGCGATCCCTCCGTTTCTGGAGGTAGTATGTGCCGGGAATCAAATTTTATGGCAAAAAGGAACAGACCCACAAAGGTCTGTTCCTTTTACATTTTATAATGTTATGCCTTCTTCGGACGGACGGCCCGGAAAATCAGGCCAATAACCAGCCCCAGGATCGCGGGGCAGATCCAGCCCAGGCCGATGGTGGCAAAGGGCAGCGCCTTGCCCACAGTGTCGACCAAACCATTCACATGGAGCACCGCACGGAGATGATCCGGCAGCGTCCGCAGCAGATCGTAGAAGGCTGCCACCAAGGTCAGGCCGGTGACCCAGACGTACACCGCCCGGTCATGGTCAAAGAAGTGGCCCAGCAGCGCCAGCAGGATCAAGGTGATGGCCAGGGGATACAGGAACATCAGCACCGGCACAGCGTAGGTGATGATGGCGGTCAGGCCCACGTTGGCCAGCAGGAAGGAAATGCCCGTGAACACGAACACCCAATTCCGGTAGGACAGGCCCTTGGGGAACATCCCCACGAAGGTCTCCGCGCAGCTGGTGATAAGGCCCACCGCCGTTTTCAGGCAGGCCAGCGTCACGGTGCCAGCCAGCACCAACAAGCCCGCCTTGCCCAGATAGTGCTGGGCGATCTGTGCCAGCGCCGTGCCGCCGTTGGGAGCGGCTTCCAGCGCCCCACGGCTCCAGACGCCCATCAGCGTCACCAGCAGGTAGATCACGCCCATCAGCAGGCAGCTAAGAATACCGGAGCGGACGGTGGTCATGGCCACGGATTCCGCCTTTTCCACACCCAAACCCTGGATCACCTGCACCACCACGATACCGAAGGCAAGGCTTGCCAGGGCGTCCATGGTGTTATAGCCCTCCAGAAAGCCGGTGAAGAAGGGTTGTGCGGCATAAGCACCTTGAGGCTCCACCGCGCCGATGCTGGTGGTGGGATGCAGGATCGTCACGAACACCATAATCGCCAGGAACACCAGGAAGCAGGGAGTCAGGACCTTGCCTACATAAGTAAGGATCTTGCCCGGCCGCAGAGAAAGGACCAACGTCACAGCGAAAAACAGCAGAGAGAACAGCAGCAGGTAGAGCCAGCTTTTGTCATCGTGGGGCAGGATCTGCTCCAGACCCACGGTGAAGGAAGTCGTTGCGCACCGGGGAATGGCGAAAAACGGCCCGATGGTCAGATAAAGAGCGCAGGTAAAGAAGAACGCATAGGGACGGCCCACCTTATGACTGAGGTCAAAAAGGCCGTTGCTGCGGCTGATGCCCAAAGCGGCCACGCCCAGCAGAGGCAGGCCCACGCCGGTGATCAGGAAGCCAAGAACGGCCGCCCACATGTTCCGTCCGGCCACCTGTCCCATATAAACCGGGAAAATCAGGTTTCCTGCGCCGAAGAACATGCCGAACAGCATACTGGCTACATAGATGTATTCTTTAAAACTCAGTTTTTGCTTCATGGATCGATTTCTCCTCCTCGTGTTTCTTCCCTCAGAACACTGTAAACCCTAAAACAGCTCTGCCGGTTGGGAAGCTGCTTTGCCGCCTTCCGTTCGACAGCAATCGCTTCATTATAGCATCTGAATAGCTGAAAGGCAACTGAAAACACATATTTTAATGTATTTCAACGGACTGCTTGCGCTTCTTTGATTCATATGCTATTATCAGTTAGATCTATCTAACCGATATAAAGGAGTATCCTATGCGTTTTTCCACTTCTGCTTTCGCGCCCGCCTGCACATCCCCCAACCACTGCGAGGCCGATCCTCTGCGCCTCTATCCGGACGCCTCCAACGGTGAAGCCGCTGTGACCCGGTACCGGGTATTCCCCGGTATGGAGCTGGACTACCGGGATGTTCATGCCCGTGCCTGCCGGGAACTGCGGGATGGTTCCGGGGAACGGCTGGAGATCCATCACTGTCTGGAGGGGCGGGTGGAATACCGGCAAAACGGCCGCTATTTCTATCTGTCTCCGGGAGATCTGGCGGTAGCCCGCACCTCTTCCCTGCCTCCGGACAGCCGCTTCCCCACCGGCCATTACCACGGGATCACCGTCACCATTGATCCCGCTGCCGCACCGGAGTGCCTTTCCTGTATTCTCAGCGATGTGGAGGTGCGGCCGGCTGCCCTGATGGAAAAGCTGTGCCCCGGCGGGACGGTTTTCACTGCCCGGTCCTCCCGGCGGGTAAAGCACGTATTTTCTGAGCTGTACGCCGTCCCGGAGGACATCCGCAAGGGATATTTAAAGGTAAAGCTTCTGGAGCTCCTCCTGTTTCTCAGCACCCTGTCCCCGGAGGATGGGCAGACCCCTCACGGCTGCACCGCCGCACAGGTATCTCTGGCGGAGCAGGTCAAGGCCCGCCTGTTGGCGGAGTCGGACCGGACCTTGACCCTCAAAAGCTTATCCCAGCAGTTCAACGTCTCCGAGGCGCAGATCAAGAGCAGCTTCGCCAGGGTCTACGGCATGTCTCCGGCAGCCTACGCCCGCTCGCAGCGGATGCACGGCGCGGCAGCGCTACTACGGGAAACCGACCGGACGGTGCTGGACATCGCCTGTCAGTTTGGCTATGACAATGCCAGCAAATTCGCCAGAGCCTTCCGGGATGTGATCGGCGTTTCTCCCCGGGAGTACCGGGCCGGTGCGGAATATGACAGCTGCGCGCCCCAACTGGGCGAAAAACCGGTTTCCCTCTCGGATGCTGACGTGGAAAGGCGGATTTGATCACAATCATACAGGAGCGGAAGTCTGACATGGACTTCCGCTTCTTCTGTTCAGGATTATTTTGCCACATTCACTGTTTTGGAGCCGTACCCGACGTTTTGGAGCGGATACGGCTCCAAGCTTTTGATAAGATACAGTCACAGGGGTCAAGCTTCACTTTTCCTCCCCCCAGCAGTTAAGGTTATCTAACCACAATCATCACCGCACAGGCGGACGCTTCTCACACCGGCGTGCCGCTTGTGCCGTGAGAACCGCCGTTAGCAGTCCGAGCAAGCAAGGAGGTCACGGTATGTCTGAGGAAAATCTGGTGCGGCAATGCGCACCGACTCTGGCCGGGATCAAAACCGGCACCATCTTCCCCGCGCCGTTCACCTCTCTGGCAGAGCTGACGGCGGAGATCCGGGAGTTGAATCGAATTCTGGTCCCAAAGGGCCTGCGGCTGCTGCCTCTGCGCTATCAGGACCACACCGCGCTGCTGTACCTCTACCGTCCCGCTGAGCTGCGGGTGGACCTGAAGGACCAGTTGGCGGAAGCACTGCTGGCAGATGCCGGGTATTCCGGTAAAAGCAGTGAGCAGTGCGTGGCCTATCTGGCCAAGCGCTTCCGCTCCGGGGGCGAATTTCCCCATGAGGTAGGGCTGTTCCTCAGCTATCCGCCTCAGGATGTGCGGGGCTTCATCGAAAATCACGCCGTCAATTACAAGTGCGCCGGTCTCTGGAAGGTTTACGGTGACGAGGCGCTGGCCCGGCGGCTGTTTGATAAGTTCCGCAAATGCACCGATATCTACTGCGCCCTCTGGCGTGCCGGTTCCGGCATTGACCAGTTGGCCGTCGCAGTCTGATATACCAACGGTCAATGACCGATCCCGCAAGAAAGGAGATTTTTACGATGAAGAAAACCGCAGTGATTTATTGGAGCGGCACCGGCAACACCAAGCAGATGGCGGAGGCCGTTCTGGAAGGCATGAAGAGTGCCGGAGCCGAAGCCGCCCTGTTAGAAGCCGCACAGGTGGACGCTTCCACCTTCAGCGGCGTGGATGCCGTGGCCTTCGGATGCCCTGCTATGGGTTCTGAGGTACTGGAGGAAATGGAGTTTGAGCCTATGTTCTCCGCCTGCAAGAGCCATTTAAGCGGCAAGAAGGTGGCGCTGTTCGGCTCCTACGGCTGGGGCGACGGCGAATGGATGCGGTCCTGGGAAAAGGACTGTGATGACGCCGGAATCAACTTGGTCTGCGAGAGCGTCATCTGTCAGGAAACCCCTGACGGCGATACACTGGAAGCCTGCCGCGCCATGGGCAAGCTGCTGGCAGAATAAGCCCCTTCAACACACCTCTATTTTTATATCTTTCCTTATTTCCTAATCTTTCCTGAAACCTTATCTTCCTATCTTTATCTTTCCTATCTTTCCTTTTTCCCCGCCGGAGATCCGCAGGTCTCCGCTGCACTCCGGACCGGATGGGGCCGGTCCGGAGTGCAAATGCCATTTTGTCTTAATCAAAAACAGGCCGGGACTGCTGACAGCGTCCCGGTCTGTTCCCGCTCTGTTGTCTCATATTTACTATGCCGGTTCAAAGTATAGCTGATATTTGCACAAAACAGTTTTTGCTGACCCTGCCGATTTTCTGCGGTTTTTCCAAAAATAATTTTCCCCGTTGACAGGGGCGGACAACAGTGCTACGCTATGCCCATCGAAAACGAAACCGGAACACCGGTGACAGAAAGGAGACGCACCAGCATGATCGTAACTCGCTTTGGTATGATGATGTGCATGATGGACATGGGGATGATGACCATGCCCAAGCCTTTGTGCGCCTCCGCGAAAAACCTCTCCTGTGTGTAACAGTTATGCTGTTCAGAAGGGCGGAAAGCGGCGACGCTTTCCGCCCTCTTTATTTTCGCAGCAACGAAAGAAGGATATTATGATCAAGCTGGAACATATCAGCAAGACCTTTGGAGATACCGGCGATGGGGTCCATGCCGTCAAGGACGTCTCCCTTGAGATTGGAGACGGTGAGATCTTCGGCATCATCGGCTTCTCCGGTGCGGGAAAGTCCACGCTGGTCCGCTGCATCAACCTTTTAGAGCGGCCTACCAGCGGCAGCATCACCGTCAACGGTCAGAAGCTGACGTGGATGGAAAAGCAGGCGGATGGCAAGTCCTGTATGCGTACCGTCTCCCCCCAAGAGCTGCGGCAGGCCCGGAAAAAGATCAGCATGATCTTCCAGGGCTTCAACCTGCTGATGCAGCGTACCTGTCTGAAAAATGTCTGCTTCCCCATGGAGCTTTCCGGTGTACCCAAGGCCCAGGCTGAGAAAAAGGCTCTGGAACTGCTGGATCTGGTGGGGCTGAAGGAAAAGGCAAGTGCCTATCCCGCCCAGCTCTCCGGCGGCCAGAAGCAGCGGGTGGCCATCGCCCGGGCGCTGGCTACGGACCCGAAGGTGCTTCTCTGCGATGAGGCCACCTCCGCTCTGGACCCCACCACCACCAATTCCATCCTCGCGCTTTTGAAGGAGCTGAACCAAAAACTGGGGGTCACGGTGGTCATCATCACCCACCAGATGAGCGTTATCGAGGAGATCTGCACCCGCGTTGCCATTTTGGACGGCGGCGAAGTGGCCGAGGAAGGCCGGGTGGAGGACATCTTCGCCCATCCCGCCACCGACGCGGCCCGCCGTCTGGTGTATCCCGGCGGCGTCAGCGCAAAGCAGTACCCCGCAGGCACCCGTGCCGTCCGGGTCTCCTTCAACGGCGGCACGGTCTACGATCCCCTTATCGCCTCCCTTGCTATTGACTGCGGCGTGAAGGTCACGATTTTAGGTGCCGACACACGCACCATCGACGGCAAGGCCTTCGGCACCATGCTCCTGCTTTTGCCGGACGATCCAAACGAGGCCGCCAAGGCCCTGAGCTATATCCGTTCCCAACCCAATATCACCGCGGAGGAGGTGGAGTATCATGCTTGAGGTCATTTCTGAATTCTGGTCAGAATACGGCGGCATCCTGCTTACCGGCACCCGGGATACGCTGGTGATGGTGCTGATCTCCACCCTGTTCGCCTATCTGCTGGGATTGCCTCTGGGCGTTGCCCTCACCGTTACCCAGCCCCACGGCATCCGCCCCAGCAAACCCGTGAATCAGATCTTAGGCTGGATCGTCAACATCGGCCGCTCCGTGCCCTTTATCATCCTGATGGTGGCCATCATGCCCTTCACCAAGCTGGTGGTTGGCACCAAGATCGGCGTCAAGGGCGCCATCGTGCCCCTGGTGGTCTCCGCCGCCCCCTTTATCGCCCGCATGGTGGAAACCTCTCTGGCAGAGGTAGACGCCGGCGTGGTGGAGGCCGCTCAGTCCATGGGCGCATCCACCTGCCAGATCATCCGAAAGGTCTATCTGCCGGAGGCCAAGCCCTCTCTGGTATTAGGCGGTGCCATTTCCATCGTAACTATTTTGGGCTACACCGCCATTGCCGGTACCGTAGGCGCCGGCGGTCTGGGCGATATCGCCGTGCGGTACGGTCACCAGCGGTTCATCACCTCGGTGATGTGGGTAACGGTGGTCATCCTGATCATCATGGTGCAGATTGTCCAGTCCCTGTTCGGCTGGCTGTCCAAGAAGATCGACAAGCGGCTTGACACCGGCGCAGGCAAGCTCACCGCCTTCGACCTGCTCTCCCGTCTGGCCCACACCAAGTAAGTCCCCCGCATTTCATTTGTTGTTTTCATCGCCTGTCCCCCTATGTGCACAAGGGTATTCCGGCAAGCGCTTGAAATATAAAATTCATCAATTCTGATATTCATTGGAGGAAAAGAACATGAAAAACAAGATTTTTGCCACTCTGCTGGCCCTGACGCTGGCCCTGTCCCTCACCGCCTGCGGCAGCAAGTCCGATGACTCTGCCAAGGCCGACACCACCGATGACGCGCAGACCGAGCAGCCTGCGGAACCTCAGGAGACCGTCACTCTGAACGTAGCCGCCTCTCCCACCCCCCACGCCGAGATCCTGAAGCAGTGCGTACCCATTCTGGCCGAGCAGGGCATCGACCTGCAGATCCACGAGTACAGCGACTATGTGGTGCCCAATACCGCCGTGGAGGACGGCGATGAGGACGCCAACTACTTCCAGCACGTCCCTTATCTGGATGACTTCAACACCACCCGCGGCACCCATCTGGTGAGCGTCACCGGCGTCCACATCGAGCCCATGGGCATCTACGCCGGCAAGTCCGATTCTCTGGACAGCCTGCCTGACGGTGCATCCGTGGCCGTCCCCAATGACGCCACCAACGAAGGCCGTGCCCTCCTGCTGCTGGAAGCTCAGGGTCTCATCAAGCTGGCTGACGACTCCAATCTCTCCTCTACCCCCAAGGACATCGTGGAGAATCCCAAGAATCTGACCTTCACCGAGGTGGAAGCCGCCACCATCCCCAGCATCGCCAGCGAGGTGGATCTCGCCGTTATCAACTCCAACTATGCGCTGGGTGCTGGCCTGAACCCCGTTGAGGACGCTCTGGCTCTGGAATCCTCCGACTCCCCCTATGTGAACGTGCTGGTCTGCAAAGAGGGCAACGAGAACAACGCCGCCATCCAGGCTCTGGCCGAGGCCCTGCACTCCGACGCCGTGAAGAACTACATCGCCGAAAACTTTGACGGCGCCGTCATTGCCGTTGACTAAATCTTCCAGCCTATATCATGAGGACCTCCGGCTCTGCCGGGGGTCCTCAGCGTATTACGCATTTTTCGCTGCCTTGCTCCGGCAAAAAGCGCAGAGTCCTCCTTCAGAAAAAGGGGTATTTGCGAGGGAAATCTTTGCTGGTTTCCTTCCGATTTTCAACACGAACCGCCGTATGTGGGCTACGAGGCTCGAACTCGCTTCCCGGCATCCCGCGAATTGCGTTCCGCAATTCGCAGGAACCCTGCCTCACCTCTGATTAAAATGCGCTTCGCGCATGGGTGTCGGTATCGAGTTCTTTTCGTCTAATAAAAAAATCAGGGCATCCAAATCGGATGTCCTGATTTACTCTGGAGCGGGCTACGAGGCTCGAACTCGCTACCTCCACCTTGGCAAGGTGGCGCTC
>ERZ779850.1480-NODE-1480-length-22925-cov-14.115697_pt1 | contig 22925 bp, 24 predicted proteins | sample MGYA00511249_ERZ779850 | MGnify/ENA primary metagenome ERZ779850 (study PRJEB29588, sample SAMEA2162475) | human gut metagenome | biome: human gut; feature: human-associated habitat; material: faeces | place: Denmark | collected 2008/2010 ...
AACCCCGCAGGCCGCACTGGTCGATGAGGGCCGCCGCAAAAGCGCCCGCCGGGCGCTTAAAGGTGCTGCCGGCGCTGGGCTTGTCCAGCGGCTGTTTGTCGATGCGCTTCTGCATCAGCTCGTTCATCCGGGCCTTGATGGTATCCGGGTCGCCTTTTTCCAGGTGGAACACTGCGCCAAGGATGCAGGCACCATTCTCTTCAAACGCGCTGTGCCGGTAGGAAAAGTCCAGCTCGGACGCTTCACTGTCCACCCAGCGGCCGTCGGCGGTGAGATAGCTGACGGCTTCCAGCACATCCTTCATTTCGCCGCCGTAAGCACCGGCGTTCATGTAGACGGCACCGCCCACCGTGCCGGGGATGCCATAGGCAAATTCCAGCCCGGTGTAGCCGTGCTGGAGGGCAAATTTGCACAGCTCGGAAAGTTTCAGACCTGCCGGTGCCGAAATATAATCGCCGTCGGCATTTTGATAAATCGACAGTCCCATTCCCGCTGCTTCGGCAGAAACATCAATGACTGCTCCTCGAAAGCCCTCATCCGCAAACAGGATGTTGCTGCCATTGCCCAGCAGGTAATAGCGGATCTCCGCCTGTTTGCAGAACTGAACGGTCTGACAAAGCTGATCTTCATCCCGCGGCATCACAAACAGGTCGGCCGGGCCGCCAATGCGGAAAGTGCAGTGTGCCGAGAGCGGCTCGTTTTCTTTATAAAGGATTCCAGCCGCCTGCAGCTGCTGCTTGAGTTGTTCCATGGTGCGTGCTCCTTTAGTCCAGTTTATCGTCCAGACCCAGACGGATCAGCAGCTCCTTGGCCGCATTGTAACCCATCTTTTTCTGGCGGTTGTTGATGGCCGCGGTTTCCAGCACCACAGCAAGGTTGCGTCCGGGCGAGACCGGAATGCTGGTGCTGGGAATGCTGACGCCCAGAATGTCGTAATATTCGTTTTCCAGACCCGTACGCTGGTAATTCTTGGTAGGGTCCCAGGCTTCCAGCTGGACCACCAGGTCCAGGCTCTCGCTCAGCTTGACCGCACCCACACCGAACACCCGGGCCACATTGACGATGCCAATGCCGCGCAGCTCAATGAAGTGGCGGATATTCTCCGGAGCGGTGCCCATGATCTGCCGGTTGGACACCTTGCGCAGCTCTACCGCATCGTCGGCCACCAGACGGTGCCCGCGCTTGACCAGCTCAATGGCCAGCTCGCTCTTGCCGATGCCGCTGTCGCCCAGGATCAGGATGCCCTCGCCGTACACCTCCACCAGCACGCCGTGCCGGGTGATGCGGGGAGCCAGCTCCAGGTTCAGCACGCTGATCAGGCTGCCCATCAGGGTGCAGGTCGTCTCGTTGGAGCGCAGCAGCGCCACGCTGTGCTTTTTGGCCAGCTCCAGCATCTCCGGGAACGGTTCCAACTCTTCGCTGCGGCCCACGATAACAGCCGGCGGCTGCTGGCGGAACAGCTGTTCCAGCGCCTCGTAGCGCTTTTCGGCCGAGAGCCCGGACAGAAAATTCATCTCTGCCAGACCCATGATCTGCAGACGGAGTTTATCAAAATAGTCATAGTATCCGGCCAGAAACAGACCCGGACGGTTGACCTCTGCGATCTCAACATTGATCTGGTCCAGTTCTTTGGGGGTATAGACCACCTCTAGGCTGACGCGCTCGGTCAGCGTTTTGAGCGAGACGTTGAACGTACCCATCCTTGTTCCTCCTGTGTTCTTGTGCCCGGCTGTGCGCCGGCATCCTTCTTTTTTTATTATAGTAAAAAATCCGGACGATTACAACGCCTGTTCCCATCTTTTTCTATCCTGCGGGCCAAGGCACGCTGCTGTGAAGAGGTCTGTCCGGGCTTCATGCAAAAAGATTTTACATTTACATGGATTTTACATTTGCTCGGTTTCGGATTTTACAATGCATCCACTATACTGAAATTCGGAAGAAAACACGTCAAATCAAAGTGAGGAAAATCCTTATGACTATTTTCAATGTCTTTTCTCTGCTGGGCGGCCTGGCCCTGTTCCTGTTCGGCATGGACATCATGGGCAAGGCGCTGGAAAAGCAGGCCGGCGGCCAGCTGCAGAAGATCCTGAGCAAGCTGACCGACAGCCCGCTCAAAGGTTTCTTTCTGGGTCTGTGCGTAACGGCCATCATCCAGAGCTCCAGCGCCACCACCGTCATGGTGGTCGGTTTTGTCAACAGCGGCATCATGGAGCTGCATCAGGCCATCGGCGTGATCATGGGCAGCAACGTGGGCACCACCGTCACCAGCTGGATCCTGAGCCTTTCGGGTCTGCAGGGCGACAGTGTGCTGATCAAGATGCTCAAACCCACTTCTTTCAGTCCTTTGCTTGCATTTATCGGCATTTTGCTGTATATGTGTAAGAGTGAGAAGAAAAAAGGCGTGGGCACTATCCTTATTGGCTTTGCCGTGCTGATGACCGGCATGACCACCATGTCCAACGCAGTGCTGCCGCTGCAGGGCGAAGAGTGGTTCACCAGCCTGTTCGTCCGCTTCTCCAACCCCATCCTTGGTGTGCTGGTGGGCGCACTGGTCACCGGCATCATCCAGAGTTCCAGCGCCAGTGTGGGCATTCTGCAGGCACTGAGCGCCACCGGCGTGATCACCTACGGCAGTGCCATCCCAATCATCATGGGCCAGAACATCGGCACCTGTGTCACAGCGCTGATCTCCTCGGTGGGTGCCACCAAGAATGCCCGCCGGGCCGCCATGGTGCACCTGTACTTCAACATCATCGGCGTGACCATCTTCCTGTTTGGTTTCTACGGTCTGAACGCCGTGTGCCACTTTGCCTTTGTGGATTCCACCATTGAAGCCTGGGGCATCGCCGTGGTGCACTCCGCCTTCAACATCCTGGCCACCCTAATCCTGTTGCCTTTTGCCAACGGGCTGGAAAAGCTGGCCATCCTCACCATTCCGGATTCCCCGGAAAAAGAGAGCTTTGCCCTGCTGGATGAGCGTCTGCTGAACACCCCGGCTGTGGCCGTAGAGCGCGCCCGCAGCGCCACCGCCGACATGGCAGAGCTGGCCCGCGTGGGCGTGGTGCAGGCCATGAGTCTGACCCACCAGTGGAACGACGAGCTGGCCCAGAAGGTGCGTGACGAGGAAAGCACCGTGGACCGTTATGAGGACGCTCTGGGCACCTACCTTGTCAAGCTGTCCGGCCGCGAGCTGAGCCACGCCGACAGCCAGAGCGTGAATACCCTGCTGCACACCATCAGCGATTTCGAGCGCATCAGTGACCACTCGGTCAACCTGCTGGAATCCGCGGAGGAAATGCACCAGAAGAACATTGAATTTTCCAAGGATGCACAAGAGGAGCTGCAGGTGCTGGAAGATGCCGTGCAGGATATCCTGAGCCGCACCACCGACGCCTTCCGCAAGGGAGACCTGCACCTGGCCAGCAAGGTAGAGCCGCTGGAAGCTGTGGTCAACGAGCTGGTGCGTGCCATCAAGGCACACCACATCGCCCGCCTGCAGACCGGCAGCTGCTCCATTGAGTACGGCTTTGTGCTGGACGATCTGCTGACCAACTACGAGCGTGTGTGCGACCACTGCAGCAATGTGGCTGTTGCCCAGATCGAGGTAGCACAGGACAGTTTTGACACCCACGCTTACCTCAACGATCTGCGCCATGGCAAAGATACCAAGGAGAGCGAAGAATTTCATCGTCGACTGGACAAATACCGGGAGCGGTATCTCTTCCCGGACAATCAATCTGCGGAGGAATTTGACAAATGATCTATATCGTAGAAGATGATGACGCCATCCGTGAGCTGGAGCAGTATGCCCTGCAGTCCAACGGTTATGAAGTGGCCAGCTTTGCCAGTTCCGAACCGTTCTGGCAAGCCATGCGCACCGAAGCCCCGGAGCTTGTGATCCTGGACGTGATGCTGCCCGGCGAGGATGGGTTCTCCATCCTGAAAAAGCTGCGCAACACCCCTTCCCTGCACCGGCTGCCCATCATCATGGTCACGGCCAAATCCAGCGAGCTGGACACCGTGCGCGGGCTGGACTGCGGTGCCGACGACTACATTTCCAAGCCGTTCGGCATCATGGAGTTCCTCAGCCGGGTGCGTGCTTCTCTGCGCCGGGCGGCTCCGGAGGAACGGCCCAATGTGCTCAGCTTCCATGAGATCCTGCTGGACAATGCACGTCACAGCGTGACGGTGAACAACCAGCCTGTCGAACTGACTTACAAAGAATACAGCCTGCTGCGCCTTCTGCTGGAGAACACCAACCTTGTGGTGACCCGCGAGACGATTTTGCAGGTGGTGTGGGGCACCGACATTTCGGTGGAAAGCCGCACCGTGGACATGCACATCCGCACCCTGCGCAAAAAGCTGGGCGATGCCGGACGCTACATCTGCACCATCCGCAAGGTGGGCTACAAGCTGGCCGATGACGAGGAGGCTGGAGACGAATGAAGCCGCACAGCATGGAAGAAAAAATCAGCTACCGGCTGTTCCTCATGGGCTTTCTGGGACTGCTGTTCACCGCAGCACTGTGCATCTTTGTCTTTCACCGGGCTTTTACCGCCCAGGCCTGGGATGACCTGGAAAAAGAGAGCGATCTCATCCGTGCCGGGTATGACCTGACCAGCGAGCCGCAGCAGCTTTCTTTCTTTGTGACCGGCGACCTGCGCATTACGCTGATCTCCCCGGACGGCGACGTGATCTTTGAGTCTGCCACCGATCAGCCCATGGAGAACCATCTTACCCGTCCGGAGATCGTGCAGGCGCTGCAGGGCAGCATCGGCAAGGACATCCGTGATTCCCAGACCATGGGATATGAGACCTATTATTATGCCGTGCAGCTGCCCGGCGGCAACATCCTGCGCGTGGCGCAGGACGCCGAAACGGTGTGGTCGGTCTACGACGGAGCCCTGCCGGCCATCGTGCTGAGCTGCGTTGCCCTGATGTTGGCTGCCGCGATCCTATCCACCCTGCTCACCCGCGCCCTTGTGCAGCCGGTGCTGAACATGACCGAGGATCTGGACCACATTCAGGATAAGGTCCCGTACAAGGAACTGATCCCCTTTGCCGAGAGCATCCATGCCGACCGCATCCTGCGGGAAAACAACGAGAAGATGCGGCAGGATTTCACCGCCAATGTGAGCCACGAGCTCAAGACCCCTCTGACCAGCATTTCTGGGTATGCGGAACTGATCGAGACCGGCATCGCCAAGCCGGAGGATGTGCCCGGTTTTGCCCAGAAGATTCATGGCGAAGCCAGCCGGATGATCCAGCTGGTGAACGATATCCTGCAGCTGTCCAGCCTGGACAACGCCTCCGAGACCTCCTCCATGCCGGAAATGGAGGTCGTGGACCTGCTGGACGTGGCCAAGGAGTGTGTGGAGCGTCAGAAGCTGAACGCCCGCCACGCCTACATCACCCTGACCTATCTGGGCGAGAGCGCACCGGTGCGGGGCAACCGCAATCTGTTGGATGAATTGTGCCAGAACCTGTGTGACAACGCCATCCGCTACAACCGCCCCGGCGGCAAGGTGCAGATTGTGACAGCATGCACCCGGGACGGCCATTGCAGCCTGACCGTGACCGACAACGGCATCGGCATCCCGCGCGAGTCGCAGAGCAGTGTGTTCGAGCGCTTCTACCGGGTGGACAAGAGCCGCAGCAAGGCCACCGGCGGCACCGGTCTGGGGCTGGCCATCGTCAAGCACATTGCCCTCATCCACGAGGCCCGCATCAAGCTGGAAAGTCAGGTGGACGTCGGCACGACCATCACGGTCACCTTCCCCACGGCATCCTGATTTTTCAAGCACCCAGAAATACAACGTCTGCCTGCAGCTGCGGGCAGGCGTTTTTTGTTGGGTCAAACCCGTCGGGAGAGCCTGTGCACAGCAGACTGTGCTCCCGCAGATGCAGCAGGTCTGTCCCCTGCCGCCAGCAGGAACGTACCACCCCAAGGCAAAGTTCTTCTAGCTGCCGACGCTGTGCCGCATCCGGCTGCGGCGTGCCGTAGGCCGTCTGGCAGTCCAGACGCAGGGTGGCCGTCTGCTTCCGGAGAGCAACTGAGACGGTGCACCGCCGGATGGTTACACGCTTTCCTTGCAGCCAGAAGGTTCGTTTGCCCGGTGTGCCCGTCAGCAGAAGAAACGCCTCTGTCTCGTTTTCTGTCAGGCGCTGCACCGCACCGCTCCGGACATACAACGCCCCACTGCCGGAAACTTCCGGTTCCTCATCTTGCAGGCAAAGCACCGGCAGCAGGCTTTCCTTGTGTGCATACAGCCGGGGCATTGCCGCCGAGCCCGCTTTGAGTTTGTCCAGCAGTTTGTCGGGCAGAGTCTCCGTTTTTCCGCACGACTGCAAGAGTATTTCCAGATCAAATTCCGTGCAGGAAAGTCGGGCCGCTGTGCGCCCGCAGCCGCGTTCCAGCACAAGTGCTTCGTATGCAGAGAGCACGCCGTCGTCCGTCTGCACCGGGAAGAGCAAATAGTCACACAGGCGATAATCTGCCGTCTGCGGCAAAGTTCCTTCGGCAGCGGCAAGGGCTGTTTCCAATGTCTGCCCTCGGCCATCGGCGATGCGCAGTGCGGCTGAGGCATCGGCTGCGTCGGCTGCCGCTTCCGGTGACTGATACAAAAGCCCCACCGACCAGGTCTGTTCCTTCTGTTCCAGATAAACCACCCGTATCATACTTTTTTCAGTGGTCTCACAGCGCAGGAACAGCAGGCACCAGCCAACAAGCACCGCATAAAGCAGAATTCGGGCCCATCGCCGCTTCATTGCCGCACTTCCTTTCGCTTTTGTATGGCGTACTCCTGCCCCAGCATCCGGATGGTCGTGCACAGCACCCCGATGCGAAAAATCGCGCAGGTCAGCCAGACCAGCAGCAGCGCCGCGTCCAGCCGGGAAAATGTCCCGGTGCTCCATGCACGCAGCAATTCCCACGCCGGGTATGTCCGACCGAACACCAGTGCCATGCCAAGCGTTGCCGCCGTTTGTACAAGGGCTGTGAGAATGGGCAGGCAGACACCACGCCGCTCCTCCCGGCCGCAGAGCAGCGGTACCGCAAAGTATTCCGCATAGACCGGAACGGTGAATGCCGTGCTCTGCGGCGCAGCCTGCGCAAACAGCCCGGCCCAGTGCATCTGCCGGGCCAGCCCCAGCAGACACACCGCGCTTCCCACCGCCACAAACCACCACAACACCTGCGCCGGGGCACCCCATGCGCGGGCAGGCATCTGCCAGCCCGCCCAGAGCAGCAGCGGCAAAAACCCCAGCAATGCCAGCGAAGAAAACTCTTCCCTGCAGACTTGCAGAGCCTTCCAGAATGTTCCGGCCAGTTCCACCGCCAGCCAGACCTGCAGGCAAAATGCAGCTGCCCAGGCGGCAGGCTTTGGCGGACCGGACTGCCAAAACCGACTGGCCAAAGCAGAAAGTATCATCAGCAGTACTGCAGCCAGCACCTCCTGCCAGAGGAGTGCCCGGGACGAACTGCATACCGGCAGACGCTCTGCCGCCGCCGCGGCAAAGATGCTGAGAGTCACTGCCGGCAATGAAAATTTGTCCTGCGTTTTATTCATGCGCGGGGCCTCCGTTTTTGCCAGATGTTGAACCCCTTGCGGGACAGGTGCCGATAGTTGCGCCGGATGACGCCGTCCTCGGCCAGCGGGCTTTGCGGGAACGGATGCTGTGCAAGATACGGCACCCCCAGCATCCCGGTGCCGGACAGGCTGAGCAGCAGCACAAAAAAAGCCCCGGCCAGTCCCACCGGCCCGGCAAGCCCCGCAGCCACCACTACGCCGATGCGCAGCAGGGTGGCCGGTTCGTACAAAGCGGGCGTGACGAACACCGCAATGGACGTAATGCTGGCCACAAAGATGACCGGGGTGCTCATCAGGCCGGTGGCAATGGCGGCATCGCCCAGAATGAGGGCGGCCACCAGACTGACCGAATGCCCCAGCGACTGCGGCATCCGCAGCCCGGCCTCCCGGATAACTTCCAGCAGCAGGATGACCAGCAGCATTTCTGCAAACAAGGGCAGCGGCGTAGCCTTTTCGGCTGCTTCGATCTTATACAGCAATTGGGGCGGGATCAGCTCTGGCAGATAGACCGCCAGACAAACGAACGCCCCCGGCAGAAAGACCGTGAGGTAAAAGGAAGCATAGTTCAGCACCCGCAAGAAGGAGGCGAACACAGCAGTGGACGCGTAGTCGTCCAAGCATTCAAAGTTTTCACAGAAGAGCGCCGGCAGCACCATGGCCGACGGGCTGCCGTTGACCAGCACTACAATGCGGCCCTCACATAGTTTGGCCGAAGCCGCCGCCGGGCGCTGGGTGTAGCTGACCGGAGTGAACAGCCGTGCCCGGCTGGGCAGAAGCCACGGTACAAAATAGCTGCTGTCCAGCAGCAGCTCCGGCTTTGCAGCGGCAAGGGTCTGCCGCACCTGGCACACCATGGCAGGGTCTGCTTTGCCCCTGCAGTAGCAAATAGCGTACTCTGTCCCTGCGGCGGTGTCGGCCTGCGCCACCTCCAACACCAGATCATCGGTGCGGACCAGACGGCGCAGCAGGCTCAGATTCACCCGCAGCAGGTCGGCAAAACCTTCCCGCGACCCGCGCAGGTTGCCCTCTCCTTCCGGCTCGTCCACCGAGCGGTACTTGAGGGCCTGCACCGAAAAAGCAATGCCTTTCGCGCAGCCATCCAGCAGCAGCACAGCCATGCCTGCCGTTAACCGCTTGACAAGATCCGGCAGATCCTCCACCGGGGTGCTCTCGGCCGGGGAAGCGGAACCATGCAGGATGTGCTCATACACTTCCTGCCCGGTGCATGGGCAGGGCTGCTGCAGCGCCTGCCGACTGGCCGCGTCCAACAGTAGCTCCCACAGTGAATCCAGACTGGCCATGCCGTCAAACAGCACAATGCAGCCCCGGCAATGATAAATCATGATTTCCTTGGCATAATAATCCGCAGAGGCACCGAACCGGGCGTCCAGCTCTGCCAGATTTTCGGCCAGATGCAACGACAACTGCTGCACACAACATCCACTCCTTTGCACAGCAGTATGCCCGCCCGGAGCCGGTTCCATACCGGCGGGTGCCGACAGGAGGTTTCCACGATGAAGTTGTTGATCTTCCGCACGATTTTGATCTACCTGTGCGTGCTGTTTGCCATGCGGCTGATGGGCAAGCGTCAGCTGGGGGAACTGCAGCCCGAAGAACTGGTGTCCACCATCCTGATCTCCAATCTGGCGTCCATCTCCATTGAATCGGAGGATGTTCCGGTGACGGCCAGCCTGATCCCGCTGTTTTTCATTGCTGCGCTGGAGCTGCTGGGCTCCGCGCTGAGCTTCCGCAGCCAGAAATTCTTCAACCTGCTGTCCGGGCGGCCCAAAACCGTGATCCTGAACGGAGAGATCGACCAGAACGCTCTGCGCACCCTGCGCCTGACGGTGGCCGACCTAATGGAAGCGCTGCGCGGCAAGGACGTCTTTGATCCGCGGGATGTGTCCTACGCGGTCATTGAGACGAACGGGACTCTTTCGGTGGCATTGCGGCCGGAAAAGGAACCTGCGCGGCTGACTGACCTGCAGCTGCGGGTGGAGCACTGCCACGCAACCATCCCCTTTGTGCTGGATGGGCAGGTGCTCGAGGACAACCTGCACTGGTGCGGCAAAGACCGTGCCTGGCTGGAACGCACGGCGCAGGCCAATACCCTGCTGCCGCAGGAAATCCTGCTTCTTGTCGGCAATGAGACCGAGGACTATTTTCTTTTGAAAAAGGAGCGCCGCGCTACGGTGCATGAGGGCCGGAAATGAAACGGATCTATGCCTGCTTTGCCATCGTGGCCGCTTTGCTGGCCACTGCCTTTTACAGCAGCTTTCAGGTACAGCGCTTTGCCGATGACATTTCCACCGACCTGGACTGTGCCATTGAGGCCATTCGCAACAGTGACCTGCCCACCGCCCGGCAGGCACTGGCTCGCGGGGCCGACCGGTGTGACCGGATGCGGGAAAAGATGAACCACCTGCTGCGCACGGAAGATTTTACCGAGCTGGAAGCGGCCCTGCGCACCGCCGACGGGCACCTGGAGCAGAACGCCCCCGAAGAAGCCTTTGGGGAGCTGCGCCGGGCACAGGTACAGGTGGAAACACTGCAATGGCTGGCCCGGCGGTTTGTGTAAACACAAAAAGCACCGCTTCCCTGCTGCTGTACAGAGAAAGCGGTGCTTTGCAAATTACGGGTTACTGTGCGTCCTTCCGGTCGCCCATGAGCTTTTTCAGTTCATTGAAAAAGCTCTCCACGTCGGCAAACTGCCGGTAGACCGAGGCAAAGCGGACATAGGCCACCTCGTCGATCTTTTTCAGTTCCTGCATGGTCAGCTCCCCGATGCGCACACTGGGGATCTCGCGGTCGTAGGAACTGAGCAGGGTCTGCTCGATGCTGGTGACCGCGCGCTCAATGGCCTCGTAGCTCACGGGGCGCTTGGCGCAGGCCCGCAGCATGGCATTCAGCAGCTTCTGCCGGTCAAACGGCTCCCGGGAGTTGTCCTTTTTGATGACCACGAGCGGGACTGTTTCCACCACCTCGTAGGTCGTGAACCGCATATGGCAGCTCAGACATTCCCGGCGGCGGCGGATGCGCTCACTGTCTTCGGTAGGGCGCGAGTCGATCACCTTGGATTCCTCAGCACCGCAATAGGGACATTTCATGTTCTGTTCCTCCTGAACCTCTGCGGGAATTTTGCGTCAGGCCTTTTTGCCGGACTTGGGGCTGCGCTCGCTCCACAGCATCCATGCCGAGGTGGAGACGCACAGCGAAGTGTACACGCCGCTGATCATGCCCATCATCAGCGGGAAGGCAAAGGTAAAGATGCTGTCCAGACCGTAGAGCTTTGCCACGATGCACAGCACACCCAGTGCCATCACGGTAGTGATGGTGGTGATGAGGGTACGGCGGGCAGACTGGTTGACCGAACGATTGACCAGCTCTTCAAAGCTGGCCTTCTTGCCCATCAGGGCGCGGTTCTCGCGGATGCGGTCGTACACCACGACGGTATCGTTGATGGAGTAACCCAGAATGGTCAGCATGGCCGCAATGAAGTTGCCGTCCAGCGGAGTGCGCAGCAGCACAAAGGTGCCAAACACCACCATCAGGTCGTTCACCAGTGCCAGCACAGCCATCATGCCGCCGGTCAGGCCGCCGATGTTCTTGAAGCGCAGGGCAATGTACACCAGGATGAGCACCAGCGCAAACACCACAGCTACCAGGCTCTTCTGCAGGAACTTGGTGCCCATGGCAGCACTGACGTTGCTCAGGGACAGCTGCGCGAAGTTGTTGTCCGGGTAAGTCTCGTTCAAAGAGTCCAGCAGAGCCTCCACCTGATCGGTGGTCACGGTCTCGGTGCCGGGCATGGAGATCTTCAGGGTCTGGTCACCGGTGGCCACGTTCTCGCCGGTCTGCAGGGTCAGGCCGGTGTTCTCCAGTGCATCGGAGGCGGTCTGCTGCACCTGTGCCATCTCAAAGCTGCCGTCGTAGCTCAGGGTGATCATGGCACCGCCGGTGAACTCGGTGTCCAGATGGACACCGAGCACCACAGCACACAGCACGATGGCTGCCATCAGGCAGGAGGAAAAGACCAGGAACTTTTTGCGCAGACCCACAAAATTGACCTGCTTTTTCTCGGTCTCATCCTTGCCCAGCTTGGCAGCACCGTACAGCCAGGGGTTGCGCAGAGCCTTGATGGAGGCCGCACCGCGGATCATGACGCGGGTGGCAAACACGCCAAACACGAAGTTGAGCAGCACGCCGGTCAGCAGCGTATAGCCAAAAGCGTAAATGGTACCGGCGGTGGAGGGGCCAAAGGCAAAGAACACAAAGTGCAGTGCCTTGGCAAACAGGCCGTCCGAGGGGCCGAAAGCACCCATCAGCACGATGGCCACGATGACAATGGTCACGTTGCCGTCGATGATGGGGGTCAGGCCGCGGGCAAAGCCGCTCTTCAGTGCGCCGTCCAGGGACTTGCCATTCTTCAGCTCTTCCTTGATGCGCTCGGCCGTAATGACGTTGGCGTCCACGCCCATGCCAATGGCCAGAATGATACCGGCGATGCCGGGCAGCGTCAGGGTAAAGCTCTCAAACACCGGGAAGTAGCCGGAAACAAAGGCCAAGGTGGCTGCCACCTGACCGGCCAGCGCGATGCAGGCCAGGAAGCCCGGCAGGCGGTACAGCAGGGTCATGAACACCACGATCAGCGCAAAGGCGATGACACCGGCCAGCACCATGGCGCTCAGGCTGTTCTCGCCCAGGCTGGGGCTGACGGTGGAATAGCTGTCCACCTTGAGGGCAAAGGGCAGTGCGCCGGAGTTGATCTGGCGGGCCATCTTGACCACGGCATCCTGCGTGAAGGGGTTGGAAGCCGAACTGGTGATGATGGCCTCGCCATCGGTGATGGCCGCGTTGACGGTGGCCGTGCTCACATTCTCGTCATCCAGCCAGATGCTGATGGTGCCGTTGGAAGCAGCCAGACGGGTGGTGGCCTCACCAAAGGCCTTGGCACCCTCGTCGGTGAACTTCAGGGACACATAGTACTCCGAAGCACCGCCGCTGGTCACCGGGCCGTACTGGGCCGCAGCACTTTCGATCATGGAACCGTCCAGGATCAGGTCACCGTCGGCGCTGCTGCCCTCGCGGAAGGTCAGATAGGCCGTGGTGCCGATCTCCTGAATGGCAGATTCCGGGTCGAAGTCTGTTTCGCCGGACTGCCACGGGAACTCCAGGATCAGGCTGTCAGAGCTGGGGTCCACATACAGCTCGTAGTCGGTCACATTCAGTGCGACCAGACGGTTCTCGATGACGAGCTGCGCCGCTTCCAGCTGCTCTTCGGTGGCATCGTAGTCCTCCGAGGGCACAAAAGTGACGTTGACGCCGCCTTTGATGTCCACACCGAACCGGATGTCCTTTGCACCCTTGATGTAGGTGGTGGTCACATCGCCGTACTTTGCCGACACGCCGAAAAACGCCGTGTACACAAACGCAAGGATCAGAAGCACTGTGACGACCAGGTGCCATGCTTTGCCTTTTGTCTTCATATGTTTCAGGAATACCTCCAAACGTCCCGTTTGCTGCGGGACCCGTTATTGAAACCTCCCCCGGCAGGCCCGGCGGACCGCACGGAGGAGGTTTTTACAAAGAAATGTTATGCCTGCTCTGCCAGCAGCTTTTCCACAACGGCCAGACGCACACAGACGCACAGCAGCTCAGAGGCGGTCTCCACCTCGTCCAGGCTGGGGTAGGTGGGTGCAATGCGCAGGTGAGAATCCTGCGGGTCCTTGTGGTAGGGGTATGCCGAACCGGCACCGGTCAGGGTCAGACCGGCTTCCTTGCACAAGTTTGCCACACGCTTGGCACAGCCGGGCATGACGTACAGGCTGATGAAGTAGCCGCCCTTAGGATCGGTCCAGTGGGCAATGTCGCCGCAGGGGGTCAGGTTGTTGCGGAATGCCGTCTTGACGGCATCGAAGCAGGGCACCAGACGACGGCGATGCTTTGCCATGTGGGCCAGGACGCCTTCCTTGTTCTTCAGGAAGCGGACGTGGCGCAGCTGGTTCATCTTATCGTAGCTGATGATCATCACCGAGAAGCGCTTGCACATATACTTCATGCTGTTCTCGCTGCAGGCAATGGCAGAAACGCCTGCACCGGGGAAGGTGATCTTGCTGGTAGAGGTGAACATAAACACACGGTCCTCATTGCCGTACTTCTTGCTCTCGTTCAGCAGCACCGGGGTCTCGATGATCTCATCGGTGAGGTGGTGCACGATGTAGGCCTCATCCCAGAAGATCTTGAAGTCGGGCGCAGCGGTCTTCATCTTGGCGAAGCGCTCGATGGTCTCATCGCTGTAGGTGTAGCCGTCGGGGTTGGAATACTGCGGCACGCACCAGATGCCCTTGATGGTGTCATCCTCGGCCACCAGTTTTTCCACCATGTCCATGTCCGGGCCATTGGGGGTCATCGGCACGCTGACCAGCTCAAAGCCGAACTCCTCAGTGATGGCAAAGTGACGGTCGTAGCCGGGCACCGGGCAGAGGAACTTGCGCTTCTCCACCTGAGACCAGGGGCACGGAGACTCCGGGAAGCCGAACACATAGCCGATGTTGATCAGATTGTACATCAGCTGCAGGCTGGAGTTGCCGCCCACGAACACCTCACCGGGCTGCACGCCGAACACATCGGCAAACAGCACGCGGGCCTCCTGCAGACCCTCCAGTTCACCGTAGTTGCGGGCATCGGTGCCGGCATCAGTGGTGTAATCGTTCATCTTCAGCAGGTCCATAGCCAGATCCATCTGGTGAGGGCCAGGCTTGCCGCGGGCCATATTCAGCTTGAGGCCCTTGGCCTGAAACTTTTTGTACTCTGCCTCAAGCGCAGCTTTTTCAGCAGCGAGTTCTTCACGATTCATTGCAAGATAATTTGCCATTGAAAACACACTCCTTTATCGTACTTCCTGTTACCCATTGCGTCGGGATCTGCCTTGGGGGAAGCGCTCCTGCCAGGGAAAAGCTCCGCACAGATTCCAGACTTTATTATTATAACGCATTTTGCCCTTAGAAACAAGAATCTGAAAACAAAAAGCCCTGCCAATGAAAAGTAAAGCATTAAATGCAACAAATTTTCGGCTCTGTTTTTGTGGATTTTAGCGTAAAGCAAACAAGCCGCCAAGCGCACCCCGCTTGCGGTTATCCCTTATTGTTCATTTTTACCAGCGATTTTCTGCTTTCTATGTGCTTTATGCTGTCAAACCAAGCTCCCGCAGGCATTCGCGGAACATTGTGCCGGCGCTCTTATAGCCGAAAATTTTTCTGGGATAGCTGTTGATCCAGTTCTCCGTAGCCGCGATTTCCTCTGCCGTGACCTTTGAGAAGTCTGTACCTTTCGGGTGCCTGCGGCGAATCATGCCGTTCACATTCTCATTGCTCCCGCGTTCCCAAGAAGAATACGGATGACAATAGTACACCTTCGTCCGCTTATCTCCGGTGATGCAGGACTGTTCCAGCTGGTCGGCCAATGCAAACTCACTGCCGTTGTCCACTGTGATGCTCTTATAGATAATGCCAAACTTCTCTGCACCTAACTTCCGTTCCAGTGCATTGATTGCCCGCACGGTCGTCTCTGCGCGGCGATCTGGCACCACTATAATATTTTCGTTCCGGGTCTTGCGCTCAGTCAGCACTAGCAGCGCAACCGTGCTTTTCTTCTTGCCAGAATACACCGTGTCCATTTCCCAGTGTCCAAATTCTTCACGGTCTTTTACTTCCGCCGGGCGTTTTTCGATGCTCTCACCGGCAGGCGCACGAGCAGGATCCTTTGTTTTCACCTTTTTATAGTCGCCCTTATGCACTCCATGTCTGGGCAGAGCCTTTTGCGTCAAGTTCAGGAACACGCCCTTTTTGATGTAGCTGTATATGGTAGGCACCGATATATGCGTTTTGAATGTCCGTCCTTCTTCCAGGGCATAACCGTACACAGCAGCCGGTGAACAATCCTTATCTATAATGGTCTGCTCGATATAGCTTGCAAGCTCATGATCCTTGCCAATCTTAAGGTTTGGTCCCTTCTCCCGAAGATGTGCCTGATACCTTTGTTCTGCAATATCCGGGCTATATGTAGGAATCAGCTTCCACGTCTTACCGTCCAACTTGTCGTAGCTGCCGCGTTTCAGTTCCCGGTACACCGTGGACGGGTCAACCCGCAACCTGTCTGCGATTTCCTTTACTCTCAGCCCATCTTTCAACCACTTTTCAATACGGATTCGGTCTGTAAGCGTAAGCTGTTTGAACACTCGCACGCCGTTTTCCTCCTTTCGACTATGGCGTTTATTTTCGTTTTAAGCGTAAATTATACGGTATACCGTTGTCAATTCGCAATTTTTCCACACTTTGCACATTTCCTTTGTGCAAAACTTCCAGACAAACAAAAAATCCCCCGCCAGCAATCCATCAGGATGCCAGCGGGGGATTTTCATTTCAGTGCAGAAGCATCGTCAGTTCATAGGCCACAAGGCCGGAAACCAACGCCGCAATCACAGCCCACCAAAGTTTGTTTCCAAATGTTCCGGGGGCTTTTTCCAGCGCGGTCAGGCGGTCCTCCTGCTTTTTGTTTTGAGCCGTTACAATTTCAAGGCTCTTGTTTGTGTTTTCGAGTTGCTGGATGGTCAACTTGATATTGGTGTTCATGCCGTTTACTGCATCGGTCAGCTTCCCCAGCTCGTCCAGCCGGTGGGTGTTGCTCTGTGCACGGTTTTCGACCGCTGTCAGGCGATGTTCCAGTTCCTCGTCAGTCATTACGCTTGTCCTCCCCCGCCTTACCGAAACGGGCCACAGTGGTGGTTTCCACGGATTTCTTTGCCATGTAATCTTCGAGCTTCTTCTTGGTAAAGTCGAACACAAGCTGTACGATCCAATCCAGCGTCCGCTCATTGATTGCCCAGTCCAGCCAGTCCGGGGTGTAGCCGCGCAGCACCGCGATAACGTGCGCTTTCTTCTCTGCGCCTGCACCCGCGCCGAACTTTTCTTCCGCGTTGACGATCCACTTGTACACGGTCTTTGCGACCACAAGGCCGTAACCCAGACGTACCGCCGCCAGCGCCGTGACCACAAGGCCGACCACCATGAAGATGCAGGCCAGCCATTCAGGGAATGCCATCAGAAAAACTTTCAGAATGTTCTCCATACTGTTTTCCTCCTACTTTCAGCTTACCCACCGGCTCTTTGCTGCACGGGTGTCGATATGTACCCAACCAGCAGGGCGGCCCGCCTTTACAGGATAGCGCCCGATGCCGCCACGATTCGGCAGTAGGGTCTCGGCATAGGCAGCCACAGCTTCAACACCCACGCCCTGCACCCGGATGTCCGCAGCCTTGCCGTAACAATGCTGGCTGTAGGTCGCCCCCTTCACCGCCTTGTTGTGGGCGGCGGTACGGTATGCACTCGTGATCGTCACAGACTTCCCGAAATGATCCCGGATTTTCTGCAGCAGGGTCACAAGCTCATCGTCAATAAAGATCGGGTCACTCCCATCCTTGCAGCGGAACTCCTTCACCGCAAAATTTGCGGAGAGCTTTCTGTTCCCGTCCTTCGCATACGAATAGGCTTTAATCGCCATTGCTACCATCTCCCTTCATGCCCGGATCAGCCCCGCACCCGCGCATGGCACAGTCCACCATGAGCACCCCGAACTCTGCACGCTCGGTGCTCATGTTCTCGCCCTGCGCTTCAAGCCGGGTCAACAGCTTCTCACACAGCTCAGGCCACGTCATAGTCGTCACCGGTGATGCGCTTGTAATCCTCGGCGGTGATCTCGCCCTTGTTTACGCGCTCGGCCAGAACTTTCTTCACGCCAACGCGGCGGGATGCGGGCATCTCAGCCCAAGTCTTAGTGCCTGCAACCAAACGGTTTGCCCAAATGATGTTCATGGTGATACCTCCTTATTCCTTATTCAGCGCTGCGTCCAGCTCACACAGCGCGGTTTCGATGTCGGTCAAACGTTTCTCGTTGGCCGCGTCCTGCTCGCACATTGCGTCCTCGACCTCGGCCACGCGGTCAGGCAGGCGGTCTTTCTCGGCCTGCTCCTTGGCCTTGGCTTCCTTCTGTGCCCGCGTGGGCAGATCGTGTTTCTTCCAGCTCAGTGCCATTGTCCTGTACCTCCTTATTCAAAAGCGCCACTGACGGCTTCGATGTAGCCGCCCTCGCCGCTTGCGCCGCGCTCCACGCTGACGCGGAAATTGAATGCCGCGCCCGCCGTGGCGGTCTTGTTCTCAAAGACGATGTTCACGCCTTTTTTTGCCTCGGTCGTGGCATCCTGCCACACCGGGGCCGCGTCCTTGGCGTTGTTGGTCACCTCAGCCTTGAACTTCGCATCATCGGGGATGGAGCCGGTCACCTGAAGCACGGCAACGGTAATGTCGCCCTCAACGGCCAGCGGTTCAGCCAGCGTCACGCTTGCGGCGTGGACGGCCTTGGTAAAGGTCGCGGACGTGCTGACGGTTTCCTTGCCGTCGCTCACCTCAACGGTGATGGTGTGGTTGCCGTTCAGGATTTTCTGGAATCCGGCAGCGCTGGCCGTCTGCTCAAAGGTCAGGGCCGTGCCGCTGGCAACGCCGGTGCGGGTCTTGGTGGTCTTGCCGTCCAGCTTTTCGGTGACGGTCAAGGTGTCGCCGTCGGCATCCCTGACGGTGTACTTCCACGCAAAGGCCGCGTTCTTCTGCCCCAGAGCTGCGCCGTCCGTGCTGACGGTAGGTGCAGTGTTGACACTGACCGTGCCGTCGTCAGAGACCACGAGTGTAGAGGGAAGAATGAAAGCGGGGCGAACACCATAGGAGTTGCTGCACCAGCTGTAGTAGTAGGAGCCATCGGTGCTGACGCGCCAGACGTAGTTGAGATAGTCGGTGTACGGAGAGCGCAGCCACCAAATGGCAGCGGAGCTGCCGTTGTAGGCAACACGCTTGCTGTTGCCGCCAGAGCTGTTGCCAAAGTACGCCAGCCGAACACCATCCTTGGGGAAATAGCCGTTGTCGCTGGTCGTCCAGCCAACCTCATAACCAGACAGCAGGAATACTTTCGTGCTCAGGCCATTGGAGCCGGTGGCAAGGCTGCCGCCGGAACCAGTGCCGTTCTGGTACGGGATTTTCACCTGCTTAATAGCTGCCCGGATGTTGCTGTCGATGAGGTTGTAGAATGTTCCGTTCAGGTAGGTGTGGATGCTGGAATCCTTGTAGGAGTTATTGTTGCCGAACGTGGACGTTGTGTAGATGTCCTTCATCAGCAGCCACGTTCCGGCGCAACTCGAATCATAGGTGCTGGTATTCGGATTGCCCTGCTGCACGACAATAAAATCTTTGGACGCGCCGTTGACCTTGATTTTGACAATGCTGCCAACGGCTTTTGTGCCCAGTTTTACGTTTGCCATTGTTACCTCCTTGTTTTCGTTCAGGCCCACGGCATGATCTCCGCAGGCCGCGTGTTCTGCGATACAGAGAGGGACAGGGCTTTGTGCTGCTTCTTGTAGATGCAGCGGCATTGCCTCGCCCGCCGTCTGTCACGCGCGAGTTTGTTCGAGTTGATTTTTCGATGGATAGGGATTTTACAGTCAAGCAATTTTTCGAGCCGGTCAGCGTACTTGCGGCGTAAAGAGTAAGTATCACCATGGGTGGCATGGGCATCCCACGCATCAAAGCTCCGCAGGATTTCCTGCTTGGTCACTTCGCCTGCGGGGTATGCCGTCTCCCAATATCTGATCTTGTTCTTCATCCGCTTGGAGCTATCCCGGCGCAGCTTTTGGACGACCGCGCCGGTGTCGGTCAGGTAGCTATGGAATCCCAGAAAATCAATACCGTTCCGCAGCGGGAAAATGGCGGTTTTCTGGTTCAGCTCAAGGCCGTAACTGTCCATGAGCGCCCGAACATCCCGGAGAATGCACTGCAATTTCTTCTTGTCCGAACAGATGATGTAGAAATCATCCATGTATCGGCCATAGTATTTGATGCGGTACTTTTCTTTGATGATGTGGTCAAACTCATCCAAAAACATCAGCGCAAAGAGCTGGCTTGTCTGGTAGCCCAGCGGCAAGCCGTCCTCCATCACGTCGATGTAGATGCAAAGCAGCTCATAGACACGCGGGTCAACGCCGCGCTTGTCCAGCACGGCCTTGAGCTTGCGTTTTAACTTCCGGTGGTCGATGCTGGCAAAGAAATGCCGCACATCGCCTTTCAGTACCCAGCCGTCCGCGCCGTGGCCCTCACGGCGGTAATAGTCCACCATGTGAGTTTTCAGGCGCATCAGGCCGTCGTCTGTGCCTTTGCCGGTCTGGCTGGCGTGGCTGTCCCGGATGAAGCTCTTTGTCAGGGCATCATACAGGATGTTATCGACCAGAGCGTGCAGCACCACCTTGTCCACAAATGCGGGGGCATGTACCATGCGGCGCTTCGGCTCGTAGACGGCAAAGACCTCAAACTTGCTCGGCACATAGCATATCTGCTGCCGGATGTCGCCGCCCGGCTGGCGTACATCACGCACAGCCAGCTTGCGGGACAGCTTTTCCGTGCAGGCCAGCGCCTGCGCCTCGTACTCGATTGTTTTGCTTTTACTGCGCTTTCCCTTCCGGGCTTCAAGGTAGGCTTTGTAAAGCACCTCAAAGCTGCACAGTTCTTCGTATGTCAAAATTACCCTCCGCTGGTTCGCGTTGCGGTAGTGGGCTGCATCCGGCAGGGATGGCCCACCTCAGCGGGATGTATTTATCACTTGCCTGCATCGGCAAGCGACAGGATGCGGTTTCCTTTGATGGGCGCACTGCTTTCAGCTTATGCCTACTCGTCACACGGTTCCATCAGAGCGGGGCGAACACCATAGGAGTTGTTGTACCAGTTGTTGTTGTTGGAGCCATCGGTGTTGACGTTCCAGACGTTGTTGTTATTGTTGGTGTTCGGAGAGCGCAGCCACCAAATGGCAGCGTCAGACAAACAAACCGCACCCTTTATGCAAAGCGGTTGCCCGCTGTGCGTTTACGGTTCCGGGTAAAGGACAGCTTTCAGGGCGGCAGCCTGTTCGGTCAGCCGTTTCCGTTCCGCTTCTGCCCGGAGTTTTTCGGCACGTCCGCGTTCCGACGTGAGCCACTTCATCGCCGGGTATTTTACGTCCGTGACCTTCTTTGTCCAGATACCGGCTTTCTTCGCACTGATGATACCTTCCTCCGTGCAGATGGTCAGGTATTCCAGCAGTAGAGAGCAGCCGTCCACGACCGCGCCGATCTTCTCAACGCGCCTGTCGTAGTCGGTCTGGAAATTCACGTTGTTCGCCGCGTGTGCATCCAGCAGGATTTGCCGGGCGGTCAGCCGGATGCCCTCGCCGTACAGCCGGAAAGTGCTTTTGGAAAAGCCCTCCCTGTCCCGCGTGTCGAGTGCATGGACGGCAGTGCCACACACCTTCTGGATGTCGCGCACATCTTCGAGCGCTGCGACTTTCTGGATGATCTTCCGGGCATCGCTCCGGCTGATGTCATCGGTGACGATGCGGGTTGCCCTCTGAGTGTAGCGCAACAGCTCCCGCGCATTCGCGCCGACCTTGAATGTTTCAGCCATCAGAACTCCACCCTTGCCTGTTCTGCGTTCCACACGCCGGCGACGGCCAGACCGTCAAGGCTGCCGAACGTGGCAGAAAACGGGTTTTTCGTGACGTTCGTGCCGAACTTCAGCTCAATGGCCTTGATGCTGGCGTTCATAGCTGCCACACTGGCACGGATGTCGCTGTGGGCATTCTCCGCACCGTTGTGAGCGTCCATGGCTGCGCTGATGCGCTGGTCGGTCTCAGCCTTGGTGTATGCGTCCACCGCCGGACGCTGCGATTCAGACAGCTTACCATCCGCATCCAGCGTTGCCACGCCGCCCGGTACGCCGATCTGGTTAGTGCGGACAACATCTTCATCCGGCGCCTTGCCGGGGCCTGCGTTAAAAGAACCGTATGCCATTTAGGTTCCCCCTTCCTGTGCAGCCGTGTATTTCACGGTGCTTGTAATGTGATACTGTGCAGAAATTTTCTCGGTCGGAGCTTTGGCGGCCCTCAGCCGCAGCTTTCCTTCGAGGCTTTCGGTCGCAATAAAGCCCACCGCACCCGCCACATCGTAAAATTCCGGCAGTACCGTAACATCCACAATGTCGGTAGCCAACAGGCCCGCAATGGGGATGTCACAATAAAAATAGCCGGGGGAGGAATCATCCTCGCCCCAGCCATCGACCGGAATCGTAAAAGACACCGCAGCCGTGACATCCTGCTTTTCGTGCAGGATGTCATCGGTTTCCTCGAATCCGTTTGCCGTTGCTTCGGAAAGGTCTCCGAGTGCGGTGTTGCACTGCTTGATGTGGCTGCAAAGCGCGGCAAGCCCTGTGCCCAAAAGCGTTTTGATCTTCGCTTTTGCCATAGAGCTTACCTCCTCATGTCTTAGTCAGCCAGCAGAGCGGCGATCTCCTCTGCGGAGAAGTCCTCCACATCCTCGTCGTGCAGAACATTCTCCGGCTCGGTGTACACGACGACTTCCTTGCCGTCAATGTTCACATTGCCGTTGGTGGAGCTGGCTGCGGTCTTGGTGGCACCCTCAGAGACACCGGCCAGCTTTTCGCCCTCGGCATCGGTCATCAGGCGCTTGCCAGCCTCGGCGGCCACAAAGTCGGCAGGCTTCTTGCCGCTGTCGGTCAGGTTGCCCTCGCCGTCCAGCGCAGCGAGGTTGCCGGTGGTAGCACCAGTGACCTTATCGGCCTTGCCGGAAATGTCCACTTCCTCAGGGGTGGGAACATACAGACCGTCGTCCTTCAGGGTCAGAGCGTTGCCCGCAGCAGCGGAAACATTGACCTTGACATCCACCTCATAGCCAGCGATGGTAACGGTGGTGGAAGCATCCTTGCCGACGGCCTTAGCCTTGTAGGTATCCACCAGCGCAGCCATGCTCAGGAAAGAGTAGGTGCAGGAGTCAGGATTCTCTCCCTTGACGGCCAGCACCATGACGGGCTTGCCGTCCAGCTTGGGGTCGGTAGCGCCGGGGTAGGTCGCAGCATCGAACTTGAACTTGGCCACGAAGGTGGTCTTGGTCTGGTCGAGGAACAGCTCAGAGGGGAAGTCAACGGAGAAAGCAGCAGTGCCGCTCTTGTCGGTAGAGGTGTAGAAGTTCACGGTGTTGCCGTCAACGCCAAGAGACTTGATAGCAGCGTTGGCTGCGGTCTGCACAGGGGTAAAGGCGTCCTTCTTGACGAAAGTCTTCTTGATCTCAGCGGTCAGGTTGCGGATGGTGGTCTTGGTAGAAATCTGCTTAGACATAATAGTGTCCTCCTAAAAATTATTTCAGCATATCAACGATTTCCTGCTGCGTTTCTTCCTCGTCGAGCAGGTCTTCACTCG
>ERZ779850.1489-NODE-1489-length-22861-cov-3.707708_pt1 | contig 22861 bp, 18 predicted proteins | sample MGYA00511249_ERZ779850 | MGnify/ENA primary metagenome ERZ779850 (study PRJEB29588, sample SAMEA2162475) | human gut metagenome | biome: human gut; feature: human-associated habitat; material: faeces | place: Denmark | collected 2008/2010 ...
ATCTTAATTTATTGTATTCTTTAATTTCTTCCCAGAGAGCCGTGAGATTATTGTAATCATATAGGACATAATCTATAAACTCATGCCACAATTCAGGATAATTATTAAAAGAAAAATCTGATACCATTTCCTGCATATTGGTATTTTGACAGCCTTCAAGAAAACTTTCCATAGCCTCTGGGCTACCAATATTATGACATTTTAACAAATTAAATAAATTGCTATAAAAGCTCCGTTGAATAGCTTTATAACGATTATTTAAGCCGTAAAAACCTAACAATTGAAATGATTTCTTATTTGTTGGCCCTTCAGGTTTTCCCTTAATCAAAATTTCTCCATTTATTTTAGAAAAATCAAAAGAAATGTTTTTCCATATCTGTAAAGGTTCTTTCCCAAAACTATCACTAATACCAAGTTGCACTAAAGCATCATAAAATTCTTTTCTTGGATTGCTCTCAAAAAAACTATCGCCTTTTATAGAACTATTACACTCAGAACAGCAAGGTGCCCAATTGTCAATACATAGAGCATATTGTGGAAATTTATCCTTAGGAAATATATGCTCAATCGTTGATATGTTATAATCTTCGCCATTAGCTGTTTCTATTTTTTCTAGCAATTGACCGCAAAAACAACATCTTTGAGGAGCTAATCCGAAATAATATTTACGAAAACATTGCTTCAGACTTAAATCTGTTTTCAATTTTTCCTTTTGTTCCTTTATAAAATTAATACTATTATACATCTTATTTAAGCTTAAATCATTTAACTCTTTAGCTTCATCCTCAGTATAATTTTCATATTTCTGAAAATCTAAAAAATTATCATAATCACGTTTAACTTTATCTTTCACAACACTAAGAGATTTAATTTTATCACAAAACTCCTGATAGAGATACTCCTTAATAACAGACAATGCTTCTTCACGCGTAATTTCTTTAAGCATGTTTTCGTCTCTTTCTTACCAAAGGGCACACAGGAACAGTAACTTTTTTCTGCGACATTAACTCTTGTAGTTTTGCACGTAAACGCCAACGATATTCACCTGGTCCCACCTCTTTAAGAAGGTTTTCTATCTTTTCTATATCTTTTTTAGAATTAGAATTTAATAGATTTTCAATTTCATCCTTAGCTCGTTCTCCAATATTTCCTTCCATTTTGAACAAGATTTGACCTATATCTATGATATTGGCACCATAAGAATTTAATAAGCAATCATTACTTACAATCTCATTATCATTTAATTCAAAACGATGTAATTCGTGTTTTTTTACATCAGACACTAGCATTGCTGAATGAGTTGCAACAAATACATTTGCATTTTTTTTAGCTAATACATCACATAAAAGTTTTAAAAAATATCGTTTCCAATGCTCATTAAAATGTGTTTCTGGCTCATCTAATAATATAAGAAACTTTTCATCTGTTGTTTTTGAAATAAGATAAAGCAAAGCATATCTTGACATAAAGCCGTTTTCACCATCACTTAAAAACTGCTCTTCAAAAGTTTCATTTTTTCCATTTAATTCATATAAAAAACCACACTTATCTATTTTGTTTTGCTTAAAAGCATTACAAAACTGTTCAAAAAAGACATAAGGATTATCCCTCACACCTTTAGCTAATATGCCATTAGGGCTCATTGTCCAAAAACTTCTTCTGATATCTTTGCCCTCTTCTGAAGCCATGGGCAAACAAATATCAGGTTCATTTTCAAAATTATTTTTTATAAAATCATCTATCTCTGTCTCACCATTATCAAGTGATACTTTAGTAATAATATTAATAGTATCAATCCACAACGCTTTAATTTTAAGTGTATCTGTCGGTTTATCTATAAAATTATTATTAAAAATCAAATTGATAAGTTTATGCCAATTATTATCTTGAATGTTAAAACCACCTGCCAAATAAACCCAAAGAGCCTTTCTAAAGGTTTCTGAATTTCCAGAAATGATATTTTGATTTTCTTCTTCAAAGGCTCGTTCAGTATAACCAGTATAAAAACGCACAACCTTATCCCATAAACCAGTTGTAGTTTTCTGAAGATTATTTATTTCTTGCTTATTTTCTCCTGATTTAAGCGTTAGACCATATTTAAAACTTGTATTATCAACAGATTTATCAGGGGCAGACGTTAAATTATTACAACCAATTTCAGCCAAAGCATCCAAAAAAGAACTTTTACCAGAGCCATTTCTACCTATTAACAGATTCAGATTCAAACCTTTCTGAGGACACAATCTCATAATGAAGCCATTAAATGCCTTATAATTATCAATTTCTATTTTGGTTAATTGATTATCAGTCATATATCCATTTCCCTTCAAAATAATATCGAGGCACATAATGACTATAAATAAATTTATCTGTTGTCACTTGTGTTCTGACTAGGCCTAATTTTTCTAATATTTTCAAAGCTCTTAATACATCTGCTCTTTTGGAAGAATAAACCTCTGTGGAGCTTTGATTTTTACCTAAAATATAATATCGACATATATCAAAATAAACCTTTTTCACAAACTCATCGGTATAAGACAGCAAAACAAAAGCCTCTCCTTTTTGTTTGTCAGGTTTAAGGCATTCATCATAAGCATTTATTAAAACCTCTTCTTTTAGTGCAAAATTTTGTTGTTTAGGTTTCCGCGTATCAATTATATATTTATCTTCTTCTTTTCTAACAATCCCGTATGCTAATAAAGCACAAAAACAAGATATGCTAATAAATGTATTCAATAAAGATACATCAAACTCTTGTTCTTTTTCTTCTTTTTTAAAACACCCTAAAGAGGAAAACAAATAAACACATCGCTGAAAATCAGTAAAACCTTGGTCTGCTAACTTTTCACGTAAATTTTGTGGCTCTTTGATATCGTCCCACCAAGCTTTTATGTCTGGTTGTACTTCAACATTAACCTGTTTATCTGGTTTAAATTGTAAAATTGCTTTAGATAAAATAACTTCTCTTATATCTTTATTTTTATCTTCTTTTTCTTTAATTAAATCTATTATCTTTTCTGAAGGAATATATTCATACTCCTTGCTCTCAGCAATAACCGGCATTTTTATTAAGTATGGTTCTGCAATTTCGGATGGATTAAGACTATCTGATATGATTTCTTCATCTGTAATTTTTGTATCTTCAAAAAGGCGAAGTTATACAACTCCGCCATAAATAATTAATTACTTTCTGATTATCATATTTTTTTGTAGCTATAAGTTTTACCGGTTTATTTTCTTCTTTCTTCTTTTGACCAAACAATACAACTGTATTAATTCCTGGAGATGCAGGTGGTTTGATAACTGCAATCAAGCTATTTTTAATTAAATATGCTCTTAAGCTATTATACTCATTTTCATTTTTAGTTAGAAAAGTTTCAGGGACTAAACATATAAAATATGCATTATCGTCTGCACGGAGCAGAAAATTCAAAATAAACAAGATTTCAGAAACTGAACTTTTATCTTCATTTGGATTGGGAATAATATCGCTGAGAGCGGGACGAATGCCAAAAGAGAAAGTTCCTTTTTGAGGATTTTTATCTAAATCATTTATTTTAGCTAATCCGTTCCATTCTTTAGGTTTTATTCTAGTCTGTCCCATTGGTGGATCAAACAAAAATATACCTTTCCCATTATTGGGTAAATCATCTTTAATACTATCAGCTGATATTATTTTGGTTTTATCATTCGATTGAAAAGCTATGAGTTCCGCCACATCAAGCACATCTTTATTAATATCTTGGGCATAAACTAAATTATCCAACTGCCAAATCAAACCGCCCATACCAACAGATAAATCAATAAAAGAACCTTCGTCTTTTAGAGCCAAAGCAAGCTTTTGCATTATTTCAGTATTAACTGAATTGGTTCTTCTAGCAGCAACAGGCAACAATTCTTCTACTCGCCTTATCAGCTCATGAAAAGATAATTCTCTATCTCGAGTTAATTTTAATATTTTGTATTGTTGAGCAAATGAATAGAGAGATTTATCTAATCCTATACCTTTTTCTCTATAATTTTCTTCAGCAATATTCAAGAAATTATCTGGAACTGATAAAATTTTGAGATAATTTTCTGAATGCAATAAAAATTCTTTGTTAAAATCAGTATAATATTCTTTAATATAAGCCGATATTTTATTTTTTTCTTCTTGAGAAAGATTTTTAAATGTTGCAATATTTTGTAGCGTTCGCGTAATTTCAAAGCGACCACAATTAGGACATTCTAGCCTCAAGCCATCAAAGCCTTGAGAATTAACAAACTCACTTGCTTTTGCTCCACATACAGGGCATTTGGTTTCTTTTGCAACTACATAAGATTTTTCAGCCTCAGGATGAGCAATACTTCCTTCTGAAATGCTCTCAATTTCTTCCTTGTTACTTATTTTATCAGTCATTGTTTTCCTTTCTTGGGTATTTCCAAGTTAAAACACCGGTAAAAGCTTCTTGCAACAAAGATTGGAATAAAGTTTCAAAATGCTCTAATTCTTCTTGTTGAGCTACAATATACTTATTAATTTGTTCAACCTTTTTAGCAAATTCTTCTTGCATAGAAAAAGGAACATTTAGTACAGGTATTGAAAGCAACGCTGGTTGATTAATATTTGTCATTACTCCTGTAACGGATTTATTAATAATAATGTTTCTCATTGCTTCTGTTTGAAAATATTCTGATAAAAAAATAGGATTAAATGTCTCATTAGGTGTTACTCTAATAACAAATCCTCCAAAAATAGCATCTTGATTACTTAAATATGCTGAAGCTTGTCCAATTCCTTCCCTTTTAACAGAAGAACGTACAAAACAAATATCCCCATAATTCAATTTATATTTTTGAATTTGTTTATTTGATACCACTACCTTATCTAAACTATCATAATCTATGCTTAAGCCATCATATAAATTATTAACGGTAACGAAAGGAATACCTGTTCCAAAATCTTTTTTAGGAGGATTATATCCATTATTAATTTGAGTAATAATATTATATAGAGATAAAATTTCCCAACCTTTGGGGTTGGTGATAGGATCACCAAACATTTCTTGGAAAATGGCGGGGATAAGATCTTTGGTTAATTGAATAGTTTCTTTACGCAATTTAATCATTTCTGCAACTGCGTCTAAAGTTTTTACAATATATTCCTGTTCATCTTCATCTGTAGGATATGGAATTAATAAAGGATATATATCTTTAGGTGAAACGTGAGGTATTGCAACACCTACCTGTTTATCTAAAAGTTCTTGTTGCCTACTTTTCAAAAAATAATAAATATACTTAATATTTAAATCTTTTTCTTCAATAGTACTACAATCCGATGCAAAAATGGGAACTTCCCAATAATTTACATAACCTGCACTTGCTCCTGAACCTGACACAGTAATGACAGGAGGTTGCCTATTATACTCATTATGATAATATGCAGCCTCTTTTCCTCCTGCAACTACAGGGTAATCTCCTAATACAACCTGTTTCTTAGTGATGGTACTTCCTCTTTTTATATCGGCATGTTTTCCTAACTCTTCTTCTTTCCAGCCTTGAGGTAATTGATTAACCATGTTTTACCTCCAGCATTTTTTGCAGTTTTTCGAGCATGGCCAAAGATTTCTTTTCTGATTCGATAATCATTTGTACATATTCTTGCGGGGTATGCTCAAACACACGTGGTTTATATTCCACTTCTTTATATTTAGAAGGCAATAACGAATAATCATGAGCTGCCAATTCTTCTTTACTCACGTTAAAAGACTTTTTGCTTTCTTTTTTATCTTTATAAAATTCTATAATCTCAGGAATATCATTATCATCTATCGGTGTTTGCTTATCATCAAGGCTAAAACCGCAATTTTCCATTTCATAAAACCAAACTTTATCGGTATTTCCACCTTTAGCAAACAACAAAACCGCCGTTGCCACTCCTGCATAAGGCTTAAACACACCTGAAGGCATTGTAATAACGGCATCAAGCTGATTGTCCTCAATCAACATCTTACGAGCTTGCTTATAAGCCTCATTTTCAGTCGAAAGAATACCGGCAGGAACAATAGTGCCAGCTCTACCACCTGATTTTAATAATCTTAAAAAGAACGGAATAGCCAAGACTTCGGTCTTTTTGGTTCTGACCTTGCTCAACAAATCAGGTGAAACATCATCATAATCTAAAGAGCCTTTAAATGGCGGATTTGCTAATATCACATCAAAATAAGATTTTGCTTGTTCGGGATTTCTCTCGTAAAAGTTTTGTGAAAAAGCATCTTGATAAAAGATATTGGGGTTTTCAATTCCATGTAGCATCATATTCATTGAGGCAACACGCAACATGCTGGCATCGAAGTCAAAACCATAAAACATTTCTTCTTGCATAAACTTGCGATCAGCATTAGATAACAAATCTCCGGCATAATAATCATCCGTTATTTGCCCAGATGATGAGCTGTTTTTTTGCAAAATATGATTCAATGCTGTAACCAAAAAACCGGCGGTACCACACATTGGATCCGTAATTCGCTCATTCTTCTTTGGATCAACCAATTCAACAATCATCTTAATAATGTGTCTTGGTGTTCTGAATTGTCCATTAATTCCGGCGGTTGATAGCTTGCTTAACAGATATTCATACAAATTGCCCTTAATGTCATCTTGTTCCAAAGGAAGAGCATCAATATCATTAATTGCATCACTCAACAAAGACGCTTTATTAATCAGCAAATATGCATCTTTCAAATACGCTCCGGCTTTGGTATTTGAAAAATCACACTGCTTTAAAAAAGGAAAAACCTTATTACGCATTGTATCTAATAGAGCATCACCGCTTTGATGTTTGAACGTACTCCAACGAACTTCTTCCCCTTTTATCTCAGGTGAATTTTCATCAAAAGGATTGATTTTAAAATCAGGAAAATTTGTTTTATAAGTACTATGTGTACGATTAGCAACACGAGCTTTTTTATTTTCTTGCTCATCAAGCATTTTCAAAAAAATCAAATAAGTAATTTGCTCAATTACTGACAATGGGTTCGTAATACCACCTGTCCAAAATTTTTCCCATAAAGCATCTACTTTTTGCTTAAACTCTTGATAAGTCATTATTCGGCTCTCGTTTCTTCAATTTTAAAATTATCCAAAATTTCAAACAATTCATCTGCTTGAACACTACTAAACACACCGTCTATGCTGTTTTTATCGAGCGATGTAAACGGGGCTTGATATAATCTTGCAAAATTTATGCCATTATTGGCAATAATTTGATTTTGCAACATTGATAAAAATTGGTTTTGTCTTGCGGTTAAATGATATTTTTGCACAAAATCAGCAAATTTGGCTTTGATGTAATCTGCATCCATGCCTGAAATGGTCATTAAAATTTGTTCTAACTTCTCCGTAGATGGGAAAAACTCTTTTAAGGTTTGCTTATCTAAAGACGGATTTTGCACCATAATCAAAGATAGGATCTGCTCAAATTCTTTACTGGTTAGACCTTGTCCTGACTTTATTTTTTGAATAACCGGTTCTGTATCAATAATATTCTGCAAAATATCTGTAATTTGACGTTTATATACATCTAATCCCTTAGGATAGAGCTTTTTAACCTGTTCAAACTTAATTTGACTTTCATCTTCCGAAATGTTCAAAATTCTTGGTGGTAGAGTATGAGCTCCATCATCTTCTGCCAAATACATCAACTCTCGTAAATCTTGACGTATTTCCTCCAAGTCAGCAAAAGTCGCACTTTGCCAAAACTCAAGCGACAATACTTTATCTATCGTCTCTTGTTTAGCTTCAACTTTATGCAAATTTGTCGGCAACAAAGCAACTTTTTCTATCATTTTCTGCTGTAAATCTTCACAAGGCTTCTTTTGTAATATACTCTTCTCTATGCTTGTAACCAAATTATCAAAGCGAAAAGTTGGTGCATGCCCTTGAATATCTATCCATTGCATCAGTTTGGCTAAATCTGATTTTAATCGAACTTCTGTATCTGCTTTTGTAAAATCAAGATTTTCTTTTTTAGCAAAAAAGCGTTTTTCTTTCCATTTTTCTTTTACAGATATACTATTTTCAGGCAACTGGTTAATCATATCCGAAAGTTGGTCTACCATCTGTTGCTGAATATCGGAATTTTGTTGGGATTGAGCCAATTTGCATATTTCTATACGATTTTCAAAAATCTTTTGCATTAAAGACTTTTGTTCAGGAGCTTTAATCTGTTTCTTTTCATTATCATCTTGCTCAAAATATGCGAAATTCTGCCAATGATCAAAAATCTTAAAATATAATTTGTCTTTTCCACGACCAAACAAATCTTTGCATAATCTGGTTCCGCGACCAATCATCTGCCAAAACTTAACTTTGGATTTTACCGGTTTTGCAAATACCAAATTTACAACTTCCGGCACATCAATACCGGTGTCCATCATATCAACAGAAATGGCTATTTTCAGAGGATTGTCTTTATCTGAAAAATCATCAATTAAACTTTCTGCCCTACCATCATATATATCAATAACGGCGGCTATCTTTCCGCCATATTGCGGATACATCTCATCAATAATACTAAGTATAAAAGCTGCATGATCATGATTGCGGGCAAAAATAATGGTTTTACCGATAGTCTGTCCGTCAGCATCTTTAATGCCGTTTTCCATAAGATTTTGAATAATCAGCTTGGTTGTAGGCTTATTCATCACTTGTGTATCAATAGATTTGGCTTCAACCGACAACTCTTTATCAATATCACCGCTTTCTTCCAGGTCTTTTATTTGCTCCGGATTTAATTGATTATAGTGAATTCCTTTACGCAAAAACTGTGTGTCATATCGATAAGCGACATAATCCACCAAATATCCTTGTTCGATTGCCTCTTCCAAAGAATAATAAAAGGTTGGTTTTCCTTCCTCACAGTTAAAAAGCTGAAATGTATTACGATTTACAAAATCAACCGGTGTTGCAGTCAATCCTACTTGCAAGCAATCAAAATATTTAAAAATATCTGCATATACGTTATAAATACTACGATGTGACTCATCTGCAATAATCAAGTCAAAATAACCAACGTCATACTTTGCATATTGATTCATCATTGTCGGATATGTCGAAAAGACAATATCTGCATGCTGATCTTTATTACTTTTTAAAACTGAAGATAAAACAGAATTTAAAAGGGTATTAAAATTGCGACTGGCTTGCTTAACCAAAGCATTTCTGTCACATAAGAATAAAATTCTTTTTGCCCACCCCTTATCTTGCAATAATTTGCTTAACGCAATAGAAACTCGTGTTTTACCTGTTCCTGTTGCTTGTACAATTAATGCTTTTCTTTGCTTTTTACTAAAAGTTTCGCAAACAGCTTTAATTGCTCTAATTTGATAATCTCGACCTGTAATATTAGGATCTGGTTGAGCTGTAGCAATATCACCTTTATCTCTTTGATAAATTAATCTTTCTAAACTATCGCGAGAATAAATACCCCAAACGGTTCTTGGGGGATATTTGTTAGCATCGTCCCAAATCTTGGTTTCAAAACCGTTCGTATAAAAAATTACCGGACGCTTACCATATTGTTTTTCTAAAGCATCGGCATACAAAGAAGCTTGTTTTTTACCTTTATCAGCATTTTCTGAAGTTTTCTTGGCTTCAATCACAGCCAATGGAGAACCATCTTTTCCCCATAAAACATAATCACATCGTCCTTTTCCGGTTGGTGTTGGTTGATTATCCACTTCAACTTCTTGTCCAACTTCATCTGTATTGCTTCCATCTGTTGATATATTCCAATGAGCGGCACGGATCATTGCATCAATCAAATGTTTGCGTGTCTGCTCTTCTGAATATTTTAATTCATCAACGGCAATTTCTTTACTTTCTTTAGCTGTTTTTACTTTTGCTAATTCTATTTTTAATTTTTCAAGTTCATCTAATGTTTCTTGAAGTTTAATATTGGCCGCATCTATTTTTTGTTCATTGGTAATTTGTTTCTTGGGTTTGGGAGCAATAAAATCAGGATAATCTTGTGCTTTTACACCTAAAGCAATAGCAGCAAACCATTTTGAAACCTCATAAATTTCTTGCAAAAGCTGTAATGCCTGAGCTGATTTTGCATCACCACCATGCACAACTCCGTTTGCTGTTCTTCTGATAAAATTCAACTTATACAAGATAACAGAAGGTATCACCTTTTTAAATTTCTCATTTTGTAATAAATCAACAAAAGAAGCTGACTGTGGCACTTCAATATGATATGCCTTGTAAAGAATAGTTGTGATTCGTTCTGCAAATAAACGTGCTTTAGATATTGATGATTGAGGATCAGAATATACATATTCTTCCGCAAAAGTTGTAATTTGATACAACTGCGGTGTTTTTTCTTGTAATAATGTAAAATTTGAACTAACCATCTTATTCCTATAATATACCGTTAAACGATATTAAAAAGCAGTATATATTTGGTTAAATTTTTTGCAATATAAATATATTGCAAAAAATTTTCCTTACTTCCCTTCCATTTCCTTAGTAAGTTCGGAAACGAGTTTCCAGTTTTGGCTTTTGTAAGCTTCTAACAAGGGAAGATAGTAGCGAGAGTTCTTTCCCTCGCCTATATATGGTATTCTTCTGACGCCGCCTGCCTTATCTTCTTTTCGCATAGCCAGTAAGGTTGTATAAGATATGCCTAAAAATGCCGCCGTTTGTTTAATATTCAACCAATTTGATCGAGCCGCAATGTCAAATGCATCTTTATTGATTTTGGCTTCGGCGGCCTCAATTCCTATATTCTTTTCATAAAATTCGGCTTCTCTGCTATATCCGTTTTTCTGCAACGCCGCCGTAAAACTCTTAAATCCGTCTTTTGTGGCTTTATTCATAAATGGCGAGAAACTCAAATTTTTCCAAATCAATTTGCTTCCCATTTCCGTATTCTTAAAACTTACGGTATTATAAAAAGTCAGATATTCAAAAACACTGTTACTCGGAATAACCGCATCGTTAAACACAAACTCGCCCTTAAACAAACTGTTGCGAATATCCAAATGATAAAGTGTTTCGGCTTTGAATTTATTAAACCCTCTCATATCTAGCTTGCTGTTTTCATTAAACAAACAACGCTCAATTTCTACCGGAATTGTTTTTTTAATATCTTGAAAGCTCAAAAGTCCGTTAATTACGCAGTTATTAAACTCTATCGGAGCTTCTGCCCCCTCTCCTTTAACACCAACATAAAAGTTACCATCAAACACACAATCATAAAATCCGACACCGGCTTCCGGAATATCGATACCGCCATTGGTACCAAAACGACAGTTTACAAAATAAAGTACACTGATATAAGGTGCTGACGTTGCCGCAAACAACGCTCCGGCAGAATTTACGTCACTGAAATCAAACTCCTTAAAGCAAAGTCCGATTAAACTTCCTTGCAAAAACGCTTTCACATTCTGTAAAGGGCGACCTTCCGGCATAGGCTCATTATCCGGAAACAGCTTGTTAATCGCCGGCACGATATCTTCCTCAAAACTATAATCATAGCGAATATACTCATTTTCTCTGCCGTTAACATAGATTGATTCCTCGTGCGGAGACTGAAACAAACCTTGCCGTAAGTTAAAATGTGCCATAATTTACCTCTGAATACTTTATTCTGCTTAAAAAGACTACTACGGAATAGGTTTAATTTTATTTAACACTCAAAAATTGCGATTCCTTTACATCTAAAACAAAATCTTTCCATTTTCTTACAAATCTTGCAAAACTTTTTACCTTAAAAAATCTATCAATATCTATTGATATCTATTTAAAACCAACAAAGCATAAAATCATTGAAAAACAATGTGTTGACTTGCATTTTGTTTTGAGCCAATACTGTTCTTGTCAGGTAGCAATACCCATGGTTAACAAAATTACGAAAGGAAAAACGATGACTGTTGTAGCATATATCATAGCTTCTTTGGTAAAAGCTCACCGTCTTAAAAAAGAAGCCAAACGCATGGAAAACATTGTCAGAGCTGCAGGCTTTGCATACTAACTTCGGTTTATAAAACCTAAACCTTATTTAACCCCTGAAATTTAACCGTTTTAACTCAAATGACCGACAGGAAAGCCTGTTTGTCAAACAGAATTATTATGCTCTTTTTTAACTAATATTCATTTTTGAAAGGAAATTAAAATGCAAAACTTTTTGAACAAATATAATGCCGTAAAGCTTGAAAACACTCAAGACGAAGGCAAATTAACCCTTGATAGTAGCAAAAAACGTATCTTAAAAATGCTTGATGAAAATATGAAACATATCAAAAACAACTCTTGGAACATTAAAAACCGTATGAACAAGTTGATTGTTGATACCGAAACCAATTCAATCTTCACTTTGCGTTTAGGAGGCAAGAAAATCATCAAATATTCTCTGTATCTCTTAAACGACCGTGAAAAGCTCAATTTCTTGTCTGATTTTTACGATAGCATTGTCAACAATGAGTTTGATACCGAGATTTTGAATTTCATATCTCAAGAACTTGAAAACTCTCAAAAACGCAGAAAAGCTTCTTTGGAACGTCGTAAACTCAAAAAGCAACAAGAGAAAGAAGAAGCAACCAAACGTACGATTGCCGCCGCCAGTTCTTTGATTGAAGAAACAATGTCGCAATCTCTGCCGCGTTACGCTCAGTTGTAGTTTCATACAACAATATTAAAAAAGGAGGCTTTTGCCTCCTTTATCTTTATAAAATAGATACTAAAATCTATAACGATTTTAGTACCCGCCAATCAATTTTCCAAATAAACCCTAGAACAAATAATAAAGGATAGATCATTGCATATACATAATCATAAAGTGTATTATAAACACTATATTTCAATAAAATGACACATGATAAACCACCTACAACAAATGGTAATACTATATTTAATTTTCTTACATTTATTATATAGAATAAGCGATACATGCTTATAATATGGTTTATTTCGATAAATTTATTATATTCATCAGTTATACTGTTTAAATCGTGCAAATATACCAGTAAATTGCGATACCAGACAATCGATAAAGTATATACTAGCATCACTATATAATATAAGTAATTGAAATTTTCTGATGGCTTAACATCATTAGAATAAAGCAATATCGCTATGCCAACTATTGAAGAACATAACGCACTATAATATTTATGAACGCTAGATATTAAACCATATATGTCTTTGATTTGCTCATTTAATATATTAAATTGCTCTAAAATACCTATTTTCATAACATTACTATCCTCTTTACAAAACATAATTTTTTCTTCAAGCAATACACGTCCAACTATTCCATCATGATTTTCTGAACTTCGGCTTTTTGTTCTTGGGCGAACAAGGCATAGCCGGACGGAGTAAATGCTATTGGCCTTAGTTTTCCTTCTTTCATCCAATAACGAATGGTTGAAGTTGGAACATCGCACAACTTGGCAAATTTAGATATGGTAAGCAATGATTTGTTAGGTTCTTGCTTATGAACATCCAACAAATCAATCATCATTTTAAGCGAACGATTCAATGCCGAAAGCATAAATTTATAATAAGGCTCGCTATTCTCCCTTGTTTGATATGTTTCCAAAGCACTCAAATATCTCTTTCTATCAATAGGACGAATGATTATCGGAGCGTATCCGCTTTCAAGCAACATACTGTTAAGCAACAACCTTGCCGTACGACCGTTACCGTCAATAAATGGATGGATTGTTACCAAACGATAATGAGCTTCAATCGCTTTGAGCAGCATATCATCTTCTTTTTGCAACAACCAAGCAGAAAACTCTTTCATCAAATCAGGAACTTTAAGCGGGTTTGGAAGAATTGTTTGTGAACCGGATATTCTCACTCGGACACTCCGATAAAAACCGGCATTACCATCATCAATGCCCGATAAAATAATTTTGTGTATCTGCAAGATATAGTTTTCATCAATTTTAACCGCCTTGGCCGCAGATGTTTGAATAAATTCAAAGGCTTTTGCATGGTTAATTGCTTCCAGATAATCATTGATAGGCTTTGCTCCGGAGGTAATTCTTTCTTCAATGGCCATCTCTGTTTCTTTTCGGGTTAAGGTATTACCCTCAATCGCATTGGAAGTATAAGCAAGCTCTGTTTTCAGCCATTTATCAAGAACCTTTTGATTATCCTTATTTTTCAATAGCTTTTGCAAAATAGCTTTATTTTCTTCTATTTTTGATCTTATTTCCTGCATGACGGCCTCGTACTTCATAGTTTTTATATTTATAAACTATAAACCTCAAAGTCCCAAATGTCAATCAATACTTCATAGTTGTATAAAAATAAAAGCATGAAGTTTACTGATAATAGAAAATCTATATTTCCGTTACCATTTTCCCGAGCGATACAAAATCCTTCTTGACTATAGAAACCGGTGAGATATGGTGGTTATAAAATAATTAAAAGGGTGAGACAGTTGGGTGTGTTTTAAAGTTCGGAAAAACCGCCCTTTAGCCTGAAAAAATGGCGTTTTTTCATTGACTTGGATTTTTGGGTTTTATGCCTTCCAGCCTTAGTGTTTCAAAGTGTTCTTAAAAGCATGTTTCTGCAGCAAAATGTTCTTTTCTCTTACCGGTGCTCTTGAGCTAATTTTGCATATTTTTTTTATATTTTGTTCACACGTCTTAAAGTGCTTCATTTATCAATTTACAACACTTCCCAATAACCACCTTTAGCAGCTCCGATACGACGTATTTTGTTTTCTTTTTTCAAGGTTTCTAAATGCCATTTTATGCTATCTTCTGTCGTATTAAGGCGTTCAGCAAGTTCTTTTCTGCTGGCTTTGGGATCAATACGTAACACATCAATAATTTTCTGGGTGGTTTTCTGGGTGGAATTTGGACTTTTCTGGGTGGTTTTCTGGGTGGAAATATCTTTAATTTGCATTTCTCTGTTATCCAACAGATTATTTTCTCCCAATAACAAATTACCAAAAAACTTATTCAAATACTCCATTGTATATGGAATATCCTTTTCCAAATTTTGATAATTTGCTCTCACCAACGCATTTCTGAAATATTTCGAATGTTTTTCAAATAAATCATTATTTGTCTTAAAACCAAGAGTATATAAATATTTAATTGTAAAAACTGCTGTGGCTCTGGTATTTCCTTCACCAAACGGATGTATCTGCCATATACCGGAAATAAACTTAGCTAAATGAGCAACTTTTTCAGCTTTACTTAATCCCATATAATTAAAGTTTTTCTCAGTTTGAAAATCATAATCCAACGTTTCTTTAAGACTATCTGAACGTCCGTATATAACCGTATCTCCATTCAAAATAGGTTCATCTTTGGTAATGTCATATGTTCGTAACTTTCCGGCGATTTCATCATCAAATATTCCACTAAATAAGGCTTTATGAATAGAAATATATTCCATCGGACTAAAAGAAAAAGTATGTGTGCTTAATATTTTAGCTATGCGAGCAGAAACTTCATCGGCTTCTTTCTCTCCTTGTTCTTTTAGCGTTATTGCCGGATTTATCTTATAATATTGTTTTACTTGCTCGGCAGCTTCATCAATAGATATCTTACCTTCAATATTATCTTTGGCAACTTCTATCAAATATTTTGACGGTAACAATCCGTCTACTTGTTGCAAACCAATGGCAACGCCCCAATTTTCTGCTTTTTTTTGCTTATCTGGTTCGCCTTGCTTTTTATATTCTTCAAAATCGCTCATTTTTAACCCAAACTTTACATTGATTCTTGGCTATTATTATGTCTTCTAATTTCTAAAATTATAGTAAAGATTATATTTTATCTCAATCTGTAATTTATCACATCATAAAAAAATCCTTCTTGACTATAGAAACCGGTGGGGTATGGTAGTTATAAATCAATTAAAAGGGTGAGACAGTTGGGTGTGTTTTAAAGTTCGAAAAAACCGCCCTTTAGCCTGAAAAAATGGCGTTTTTTCATTGACTTGGATTTTTGGGTTTTATGCCTTCCAGCCACCCCAGCCAAGCATATGAATAGCTCGTTGAAATAACGAGCTATTTTTTTTGATTTTTTACTAGTGATCTGCTAAATGATACAACAAGGTGACACAGCAGATGACTCAAAATCATACTAGCTAAAAATTGAATTTCTTCATCTGATACTTTCTCTTTTCTTAAAGGCAACGATAATTAAGCTACCATAAATAATTAATGGTAAAAAAAAGAGTATTGCTCCAAGAATGGCATTTCCTAGACTGCCAAGTGTTAAGATAATATTTTTTTGTTTAAACAAAAAATACAAATAAACAAATATATATAATAACCATTCAGGAATTATTACTTGCCAAGATAAGGCTTGGTATAAATAATTTTTTCCATAAATTTTCAGCCCTGTGTAGAGAGGAACGGCTAAAATATAAAAACAGATGATTGTAAATGTTTCATAACGACATGGGGCTTGTTCATCTTTTCTAAACCAATGAAAATAGTTATTCCAACCAAATTCCAAATAGTTTTGAATTTGAGCCCCCAAGCAGGAGTAATACAGATTTCGCCACTTTGATGGTCATTCGTCATCATTGTTCCCCATAATAGAGACAAAACAATAATCAGTAGCTCTAGTATAATGTATTTTGCTATTTTCATTGTTTTCTCTTTTTATTTGCTTTTTAATTTCATTATATGCATGTTACACCCATATATTATAAATACAGAACACAGAATAAAAGGAACAAATAGTAGCAATACCCCGATTAAAGCATTTATGAAACTATAACTTGTTAACACTAGACCTGGCTGCAAAAATAACCATATCATAAATAAAGCAATGTAAAATATATATTCTGAAATAACAAATTTATATTTAAGTGTTATTGAAAGCTTAAACATTCCATACACCTTTAACAAAGCATATGCAGGAAAACAACTTAAAAAATATAAGCACCATGCCGCAAAAGTTATACGGCATGGCATTTGTTCTATATTTGAAAACCATTGAAAATAGTTATTCCAGCCTAATGCCAGATAGTTACCAATATTTATTCCATAATTTGCTGTTAGGCATGTTTCTCCAGGTTTGAGCATTGAGATAAAAAATAAATCTCCCCAAAACCAAGCGGCGATAATAAATATTAGTTCCAGAATGACATAAAATAAAATTTTCATTATTTTCCTTTTTTTGATTTAATTTTTGGCATTTCCAATGGGTTATTCCAAGATTTATTTTTATAATATTCTTTTGCCCGAGCACCATAATCATTTACTTCTTTTAATCCTGTACCATTCCATAAAGTAGCGATTTTGGCAATATCTTTATCAGGAACAGCATCATATATTGATTTAAGGACCCTTACGCCGAGTTCTATGTTTTGCTCAGGATCATTAACATCATATTGTTTTCCTTGAATATTAAATGGACTACGGCAGAATTTATAAAAATTCTAAGAAGAACAGAATCTTAGAAAACAAATAGGAGACGTTATCAGGAAAATAAATTCGTTTCAGATTGACCTTTTCTTTGTTTTTTAGCTTTAGTATAAGCGACGATTAAAGAAATTATGGCGGACAGAAGTGCCAATACAGCCAGGCCGAACAGCAAATATTTCAACAAAGAAACTGATATGTCTGCATTGCACAGTCTGTCATCGAAACAGCATTATGATACAGAGGGAATATTTCAAATCTATAAAAAAATTGACAAAAAGACTCTAAAAATATTGCGTCTTTGATGAAAATTTGTTATTTTTATTATATATATTCAAGCAGGTAAGGTTGGAGATTGGCGATGAGTTTGAAAACAAAAGCAGCGATTGCGTTAAGTGTTATGTCTTCATGGTTCGGGACATCCGCAGCGCAAAACAGCGGCGAGCCGGAAAAACCGGACAGCGTCAAACGTTCCGAGCTGATTGCCAAACCGGGTGCCGACAAAGCGGCAAAAACCTTTACCGAATTTCATTCCGTTCAGGAAAATCCGGACAGCATTCAACCGGCAAGCATTGCGGAAATTCCGGATAGTGTTCAGGCGAGGATTGAACAAGAGCGCAAAGCGTTTCAAGACAGCATCATTTTGGAAAAGAAGCATGCCAATTTAAAAGCTTCCGAGAAGCTTATGCTTTATGTTATTGCCCATTTTGAAGGAATGAAAAGCCGGGCCTATTATGACAAAGCCGCCAAAATCTGGACAATTAACCTCGGCAACACCATTCGACCTGACGGCAAGCCGGTGAGACCGGGCGATTGTATCCGTACGGAAGAGCAGGCTTTGGAATATGTAAGCGCCCACATTGACAACAAGATGTCGGAAGATATGGTCAAATACCTGCCGCTGGACCAGATGACACAAGCCGAAATCGCCATTATGGGAAGTTTGTTCTACAATTGCGGCACCGGTATTTTGCACGACAGGAAAGGTAACCCCAAACAATTTGCCCTGACGGCATCCGAATATTTTACGACACGCGGCGACAGCATCAGCAAAGAATTTGACAAGGCGTTTATGAATTACTGCCATGTAAAAGGTTCCGTCAACAAAGTGCTGCAGGAACGGCGCAAGAATGAACTGACTTTTCTGCACGGGGAAGTGCAGATTACGGTTGATGAGCAAACCAATATCGACGAGAATATCGTTAATTTGAAAAATGCCACGCTTGGCAGTTTGTACGGCTGCCGCGGAGACCCGGAAACAATTATGGAACGTTTCAGCGAAGAATCGCGCTATCATTGTCCGACAGATTCTCTGAAAGTCGCAATTGACCGAGAACTGGCTCAAAAGACTTATGTTAAGCGGGCCCGGCCGACACCTCGTCCAAAAACGACCGCTCAAAAAAGGCCTTCCTCCCGGAGCCGCGGCGGCAGATAATATTACAAACCCCGGAAAATACCGGGGTTATTTTCATCCACAAAAAAACAGGCTTTGCACTTCAGAGTGCAAGGCCTGTTTTTCACATATTTAAATTTTTTCTTTGACAATAGCGGAAATTTTTCCGTCTTCCGCCGACCACAGAACCGTTCCGGCTTTTTTGGCAGAGACAAACCCTGCACGGCTCAGCCGTTTGATTCCCTGCCCGTCAACCGAGCAATAACCGGAAAAATCATCCGTTTTGACCAGCAGAATTATCTTCCCCTTATGGTTGATAATATGCATTTCCTGACATCCCGGCATAATCGGTTCGTCTTTGCCGGTTTCATCCAGCTGATACAGCTTATTCTGTTTGGTAATGCTGTATCCGCAGGCCATGGGCCAAATTCCGTCTTTGACTCCTTCGGTAGCCGAGCGAATTGTCAGGCTGTCCAAATCAAATGCGCGGTGAGCACCGTCAACGATTGTCTCCAGATAGCGCCGTTCTCTCTCATCAGCCGTTACCGGATAGTAGCGGTGGATGGCAAAAGAATCACAACGCGTCAAAGACTGGCCGTTGTTGCGGTAAAGCGCGATGTTGTCTCCGGTTCGGGCTATGATAAAGAAGGCGTTTCCGTCAATTTCATCATAGTCTTCAATTGCCAGAGAAGACCCGAGACTGTCACACAGCTGAAGCTTTCCGGCTTCTGTTTTTTTAATGATTAAACCTTGACCGATCGGGGTTCCCTCAACAGTCTTTCCACTCTCTCCACGGCAGCTTGCAAAAAGTGCCACACCAGCCAGAACGCATCCGACCCAAAAGATTTTTTTCATAATTAAATAAAGTTTAGGTGAAACAAAAAAATATCTTAATACTAAATTTTATTGAATACACAATAACATAAACGAAACAGAATGTCGACAAAATTTTCACAATTTTTCTAAAATTTCACATTTACTCGGCTGCAAAAAACTTGATCGGCCGCCGGTTTTATTTTATGTTCGGAACAAAGCAACTGATTGAGGTTTATGATGGACGACAAATATATTCAACTTTCGCAAAAGCAGACGGAAAAAGCCCGGATGGTCATTTCCTCACTGAACCTTATTGAGATTTGGGAGAAAGCCGGAGCAACGATCAATCCGGTCGGTTCTTTCAGAATCGGTGTTTTGGCCAAGCACCGCGACATTGATTTTCATATTTACACCGACAGTTTGGACATTGGCCGGAGCTTTGCGATTATAGCCGAGCTTTGCCGTCACAAAGGCATAAAGAAATGCACTTTTGCCAATTTGGCGGAAACCGACGAATGCTGTTTTGAGTGGCATCTTTATTATGAAGACGATGAAGCGCAAACCTGGCAGATTGACCTGATTCAAATAAAAAAAGGCTCTTTCTATGACGGCTATTTTGAAAAAACAGCCGAAAAAATAATCGCCGCCATGACCGAAGAACAGCGCAAAACAATCCTGCGCTTGAAATTTGAAACGCCGGACGAACTTAAAATAAGCGGCATTGAATATTACAAAGCGGTTATTCAGGACGGCGTGCAAACCTCGGAAGATTTGCTGCGCTGGCGGCAGACACACCGCTTTGACGGCATCATTGAATGGTAACCTCCCTGTTTCAATGTTGCCTCACCTAAAGTCTGGCTTCAGAAAAGATGATTTTCCCCAATAAAAATTATGGGCCCGACGTTTTTGATTAATGACTTATAAAACCTTTTCGGATATAATAATTTCGTTATTAATCAGGAGAGGATGATACTATGAAGAAATTGTTTTTCAGTATGCTATTCTCTGTCTTAGCGATTAATTCGGCAATGGCAGCAGCGGGGACTCCTGCGGCGCCTGCGACTACCGGCTTCTGGAGTCATTTTGAAGGGATGAATGCCCTGACCGTGGTTTTTGCAAGCTTGTGTATTTTTGCGATTGCTTATCGCTTTTACGGAGTATTTATTGCAAATAAAGTCTTACGCCTGGATGCCAACCGCACCACACCGGCGGTAAAATATGCCGACGGGCATGACTATGTCAAAACCAACAAAAACGTTTTATTCGGACATCACTTTGCCGCAATTGCAGCCGCCGGACCGCTGGTCGGACCGGTTTTGGCCGCTCAGTTCGGTTTTATGCCCGGAGCCTTGTGGATTCTCATCGGCTGCGTTTTAGGCGGCGCCGTTCACGATATGGTGGTTATTTTCGCCTCCGTCCGCCACAAAGGCGAGAGTCTGGCAACCATTGCCGAAAGGGAAATTGACCCGTTTACCGGAACAATCGCCGGGTTTGCGGTTTTGTTTATTCTTATTCTGACACTGGCCGGTTTGTCTCTGGCCTGCGTCAGCGCCATGCATAATGCGCCGTGGTCGCTGTTCATTGTTGCGATTACCATGCCGATTGCCATTCTGATGGGCCTGATTATGCGCTATAAAGAAAACGGCGTTATGCTGGCCAGCATCATCGGCATCACCCTGCTGGTTATCGGTATTATCTCGGGGCATGGCCTGATGCAGGAAGATGTTTTGGGCTGGATGTTCAACTGGGACAAAGACACCGTTTCAATCGCCATTCCTCTGTACGGCTTTATTGCTTCGGTTCTGCCGGTCTGGCTGCTTCTGGTTCCGCGGGATTATCTGTCCACCTACCTTAAAATCGGTACAATTCTGATGCTGGCTCTGGGCATTATTTTCGTTCAGCCGGACATCATGATGCACATGTTTACCCCGTTTGACCAAGGCGGCGGCCCGGTTATCAACGGTCCGGTTCTGCCGTTTATTTTCATTACCATTGCCTGCGGCGCAATCTCCGGTTTCCATGCAATTATCGGCACCGGAACGACACCGAAAATGATCGGCAACGAAAGAGAAATTCTGTTTGTCGGTTACGGTGCAATGCTGACCGAAGGCTTTGTGGCGATTATGGCTTTGATTGCCGCCTGCACCATGATGCCGGGCGACTATTTTGCGATTAACGCCTCCCATGACGCTTATCAGGCTTTGCTGGCTGCGCACCCGAATTTTGCAGTAACCGATCTGCCCTATTATGAAGAGCATATCGGCCTTGACCTGCACGGACGCACCGGCGGTGCCGTTTCTCTGGCTGTCGGCATGGCTCACATCTTCCGCAATCTGCCGTATATGGACCATTTGGTTGCCTATTGGTATAACTTTGCAGTGATGTTTGAAGCCGTGTTTATTCTGACCGCCGTTGACGCCGGAACCCGCGTCGGCCGCTTTTTCCTGCAGGAAATGCTGGGCAAGGCTATGCCGAAATTCAACGATAAGGAATGGATGCCGGGCATTGTCATTACCAGTGCCGTTTTCACTTTCCTGTGGGGATATCTGGTTTACACCGGAAACATCAGCACCATCTGGCCGCTGTTCGGCTTAAGCAATCAGCTGCTGGCAGCCTGTGCTTTGATTGTCTGCACCACCATGCTGCTCCGCCTGAATCGCGGCAAATACACGCTGGCCGTTGCCATTCCGGGTATTTTCATGGTGGTTGTAACTTTCTGGGCCGGATATTTGCAGGTATTTGAACAATATCTGCCGAAAGACCAGAATCTGTTGGCTATCTTAGGCTGCATCGTCATGTTCCTGATGATTGTCGTTTTGGCCGGCGCTTTCCGCAAGTGGATTCAGCTTATGCGGATTAAGACGACGGTTAAAGACGCCTACGGCGAAGAAGTCAAGGCTCAGGCCGTTGAATAACGGTTCCGTCTGCAGATAAAAGCAAACCCCCGGCACAATCCGGGGGTTTGTTGTTTAATGGCAATCAATAACCAACGGCAAACCAGCTGACATAACCTTGACGACGACCTGTATCATTAGAATCCACATAGCGAATTTTAAAGGAAGAAGTTGATATTCCGACAGCCATAGCAACATAGTTCGTATCATTAGAATGGTTAGTCGGCTGTTCATAAGGTGTAAGAATCACAGTTGCCGGGACAGAAGAGAAAGATTTATTGAAATACACCGTCATATCACTATTTGTCGTAACGTTTACTTTCCCGCCCTGAAAGATCAGACCGGTACCTTTGTCTTTGTACCACCAGTTAC
>ERZ779850.1500-NODE-1500-length-22771-cov-6.188193_pt1 | contig 22771 bp, 19 predicted proteins | sample MGYA00511249_ERZ779850 | MGnify/ENA primary metagenome ERZ779850 (study PRJEB29588, sample SAMEA2162475) | human gut metagenome | biome: human gut; feature: human-associated habitat; material: faeces | place: Denmark | collected 2008/2010 ...
ATGTTTGCATATTAATTCGGAAAGTTGTTCCTTTGTCAACACCATAAGTCTACTCCTTTTTTAGTTTTTGTTGGTTTGCCTCTACAAATCTAAAAAATCTGTAGACTTTTTTATTTATTCCTCCCTAGACACACTATTTGGAACAGTATCGTTGCTTACAATCGACCTAGATCGGGAATTATTCCCCGATTGAAGACTAGAGCACAAAAAATCAGCACAACACGCCGCGGCGTGTTGTGCTGAAAACAATTTGCTTATTCGAATGATTTTAAGATAATTTCTCCAGAGGCACTTATGAAAACATTTCCATGTTTAAGGTCGAGATTCTTTTGCTCCAAATAGATAATGTCCAAGAAGGTCACTTAAACGAATGATATTACTAACGATTAGACATATATATATTATTATTAACGATAAAATTATTCCACACGTAAGTTCTAATGTGATATTTGTGGCAGAAAGTAAGAATGTCCCAACCATTGGAAGAACAGGAAGAAAGAAATAATGCAATAAATAGATATCGAGAGTTCGACGACCTATATTTTGTAACCTTTGTCCAATTTGAGTTTTACTTGTGAATGAGTGCTCATACTTTCGAAAAAAACAGAACACAATTATTAGACCCAAATAACGGGCTAATAAATAGAATTTGGAAGTATAAAGAAGTACGACGAAGAGAATGATAATTGCTGTTATAAGATATTTGTTATTATTTACTTTATCAAATCCATTTTTGAATCGAGCCATTAGTACTCCAAAAACAAAGAACTGGAAATAATAAAATGCGTTTGATAAGCAAAATAAATCGAAAATTGGTTTTAAAGATTGGATTTGTGAGATGATTGGTGTTCCTTTATAAAGAATAACCGTAGTAATACATAATACAATTATTGAAATGTATTCATTGTATCGGTGGAAAATATAATTGATAGAATAATAAATAATGAACATTACTAGTAAAGATATAGTAAACCAATATCCTAATTTTGCAGGATCGGATATGAATACGATAATACTAGTATTGCAAGAAATAGTATATAATATTCCAAATGTTATTGTTGGTATTAATTGGATGAGTATTTTTTTATAAACGCCTGTTTTCCATGCCTGCCAATCCCATACTTTCCCTGTCTTGTTCGCTATATAACCACTTATAAAGAAAAAGAGAGGCATACGAAAACACATGAAAAAAGAATTTAGGAAAGATTGATTAGGTTGTATATTAAAACCAAAAAGTTCAACATGGGAGAAAACAACAAGAATCATAGTGAATCCTCTCATCGCATCAATATATTCAATGCGTTTTTTTGTGCTTGTTGATTCAGGCATTTTTTAATTGTTGGAGTTAAAATAGTAAAATATTGGTTTCCGTCAAAGGAATATAGGCTCCGTCTTTTGCCTCGAAGATAACGGCCGGTTCAATAACAACAAGATTGTGCCACGTGCCGGCTGGAATATCTACGCCGTACATCCCGTTTCGCGGATCGAGGTGGAACCGCTCGATTTCGCGGCGTTGATCATCGTAAAACATTACGTCGATCTTGCCGCGCAGCAGGAGCTGAGTTTCGGAGGTTGTCGGATGGCGGTGGATGGGGAGGACGGTACCGATCTCCAGGGCATTTAACATTCGCTGAGAAGTATCGGCCGTTGAGTTCCGCATATCACGATTCATGCGAAGCCGTTCAGAGGTCTGGGCCAATGCCGCTACCTCGTCCAGGAGTTTATCGTCGATAAGCATAATTAGGCTTGTTTGGATTTAAGATAGGCTTCATGCAGCGGGTAATATTTCCGCATGAAAAGGAGATAAATGATCGCCAATAGAAGCAGGATCACTATTGTGTAGAGCCAGTGATTAATCGGCAGTAGGATCAATCCGAAAGAGACGGCGAGTTGAATAATCATATAGATGGAAGATACGACCACGTGCGGAATCTTCAGTTCGTTGGCCATCAACTGGTAGGCGTGTTTCCGGTGGGCCTGCCCTAGATTTTCGTGCAACATGATCCGATGACAGATTGTCAGTACCGAATCCACGCCGTATAGGGCCAGGAAGAGGATATAGGTGAAGTCTCCGGTCTGCAGAATCAATCGGCCAAGGGCAAAAATTACGATAAATGCAATGCTCAGCGATCCAACATCGCCTGCAAAGCATTTGGCCTTCTTCCGGAAGTTGAAGAAGCAGAAGACCAGCAGGCTCAACGTTACGACGTATAGGAAATTCGGATCAATGAATGGCGTTCGGGCATTAATGAACATCAGAGGGATCATAACGGCCAACGAATATCCTCCGGTGATCCCGTTAATCCCATCCATGAAGTTGTATGCATTCGAAACTCCGACGCAGACAATCAGGGCAATGAGAATGATCCACCAGCTTTCCCAATTCAGGATTCCGAACTGCTCGAACATCAGGATCATGGCAATAAACTGTACGACCAGGCGAATGCTGTCGGGCAGAGAATGGATGTCATCGATGAAGCTGATGATGGCAATCAGGGAGAGTCCGGTCAGAAACCAGGGATATTCTAATCCGAAAAATGCGGCATACAGCCAAATTCCGAACAAAAAAATGATTCCGCCTCCACGGAGCGTAATACTTTTGTGAGAACTCCGTTCGTTGGGCTTGTCAATGATGCTGAATCGATCAGCGATTCGGAAGTAGATTAGCTCTATACATATTAAAGCCAATATAGCAAGCCAATATTTCATATCATTAATTGTTCGTTAAGAATTCATATAATTCTTCTGATATTTCAATCCCATTTGAACGATTATGTTGAAAATTCTGAATGCGGTCATCGCCGGGCAAGGCGATAGGTTTTGTTTGATCAATTTTTTCAGAAGTGCGTATAGTTGAAATATAATCACGCATTATCTCATAAAAATTTGTTCCGAGTACAATAACAGGATCTATCGCCATATAAAATTGCCCAACATTCATGCAAGCACTATTATCCGAGTAGAAACGGTTTACTCGATTTAAATAAAATGCACCTGATAAAACACCAGCTAGAATATCGATCATCATAGCTAAACCATACCCTTTAAATCCGGCCATAGGTAGGACTAAACCTTCAATTGCGGCGGCTGGATCTGTTGTAGGGATTCCATTTCTGTCTAAGGCCCAACCTGCAGGGATCGTTCCCCCTGCAATGCGAATCTGATTGATTTTTGATTTTGCTACAATACTCGTTGCAATATCATAAATAATCGAAGTTCCAGATTTAGAGGGTATGACTATTGCTAACGGATTTGTGCCTAATAATTTTTCTTTCCCATTGGGTGCCGGCATAGCTGAAGGACTATTGCAGCAGGTAATACCAATTAGACCTTTTTCAGCCATTGCTAAAGCATAAATAAATGCAGGTCCATAAGTGTTCGCATGATGGGTAAAAACAACGCCAATACCTTCTGTTGTTGCTAGACTTATGGCTTTTTGAGTGCAAAATGATGCAGAAATAGGCCCCATTGCATTATCACTGTTAATAACTGCAAAGGATGATGACGATTTCTCAACTTGAATTTTTGGAGCAAGATTATATCCCCCTCTTTGTATGCGGTTAATATGAGATGGCAAAATGGCAACACCATGAGATGAAACTCCATACAAATCTGCTGTAGCATAGCATTTGGCTACTGTCTCGGCATCTTCTCTATTTAAGCCGTTCTTCTCCAATTTTTGCTGACATAGTTCTTTTAATTCAGCATAGGGTATTGTGTATTTTTTCATTATTTAATAATTCTAATATTGTTGTTTCTAAAATAGACTTGATATCCTTGATATTATGATTTAGTCGACCGCAATTATATGCATTATTTGCGTATTTAAATAGTATCGTTTTGTCTTGTAGTAAAAATTTGATTTGATCTTCGATTTGATCATAAGATGTAGCAATTAAGGCAGCTTTTTGATCTTTCAAATATTCGATTGGCGCTATATTTGGTGCTCCAACAGCAAATATGCATTTTCCACATCGGAAATAGTCCGTTAATTTTGTAGAAAAAGATAGTCGAGCAATATTCTTATATTTACGATCCAATGATTCAACAAATAATAAAATATCTGATTTTGCTTGAACTATTTCGACTTCTTTGATTGGTATGGCTCCGCAAAAATGACAGCCTCGGCCTTGGAACTGTCGTAAAATGTGTTCATGGGGAATATCAGTTGTGTATATATATAGCTCGATTTGTATTTTGTTTACGTTAATTTTATTCAAAATTGATACGATTCGAGCCAATGATTTCCATCTTCCAATAGACAATTTTCCCGTATAGGTCATTCGTAATGGATCGTTGGGAATTGGGTTGGGTTTTAGAGTTTGATCAATATCAATACCTTTTGTTAGAAGGATAGAATTTACTTTAAATAAAGCATCGCATTCTTGTTTCATCTTAGGTGAAATGGCAAATACACGAGAACACATTTGAGTTGTCTTTCTAAGACTTTTACGTAACAAAAATCGATGGAAGAGAAAAAACAAACCAGAATCTTGTTTGTATGAGAAATTATCATCCCAAAAATATCCTATGGCTTTTGCTCCAGTTTTGCGGATAATATAACGATTAATTCTATTGAAATAGAAGTGACTTTCCATTGGAAATATAATTATTTCTGGGTGAAAGTTTTCTAAGTATTCATTCAATTCTTTTGATTTCCATTTTCCTAACCACCACAATATTTCTCTGAGTAATAAAAAAATATAAAATCTATGGCGTTGAAAGAATTTATATTGTTTTCTTTGTCTAGAAAAAGCAATTTGATCAGCTTGAGAGCCAAGGCCATTGCAGGATTTTGATAAATAAGTCTTTCCTGTTTTGATATCTCTTTTGAAGATACTTTTAATGACTAATGGCTCTGAAATCTTAAAATAAGTATCACAGACTTTTGAGGAGGGAACGCCTTCTCGATAATAAATATTGGCAATTTTGCTTGAATCATACCACTCGAATAGATTTGAAAAAGTAGTAGACCCTACACTATCATTCCAACATGGAATGGATGTTATTAAAATACGTGGTAAATCACGATGCATATATAGAGCTGCAAATTGAATGGACGATTGATTTTACTTTTTGCTTATTTGACTCAAATTCATGAGTGGTCCAAGTCTTGATTAGTTCTTCTTGGTCCCGGATTTTTTTAATTTCTTCTGTAAAATTGAAATCTCGAGCCTTTCCGACCTCATTCCGGAATGTTCTAGATAGAATTACACTAGTAGATCCCAATCTGTAATGTTCTCCTAGAATAAATTCTGCAGGCAATAAACCTTCCCCAATGCGAGCCAAACCTCCAAAGCCAAAAGGAATCTTTTTGGCTTGTATTTTTTGACTCATATAATCTACAATGCCATCACTTAATAATTCAAACATGAAATTTAAATTAAAGCTGATATGCATATCATTTAAACCTAGATATAATTCATCGATCCCATCTACGTCGAGAATACTATTCAAGCGAGCAACGGATTGAGCCGTCTCTAATAATGGACAAACTTTTGCTCGGCCTTTAACCATTTCAACCAATTTTTCGACTTGAAATGCAGTCGTAATCATTGGCATCATGATTATGTCAGCTCCACCATCAATAGCTCGATCTATTTCAAATTGGCTATTCTCATAATATGGATTTACTCGTACCAATAAATTAGCTGTGTTTAAAGATCTTTTTACTTTCTCAACATCGTCAAGACTATTATGTGATATCAACGTGTTTCGTCCTTTTTGTCGCTCTTCTTTATTTATAATTTCTAAGTCTAGGAAAATTCGCTCAACTCCTGATTTTTCAGCTATGCTTGCAGTAACTGGATCTGCTGTTAACATCATTAAATTCATATCCGAGTTTCAATTAAATTATTCATATCTTGTAAAATATTTGCTACCATTTTAGGGGTGGCAAAATAAGTTTCTACTCGATTCCTAGCTGCAGAAGCCAATTGTTGAGATAATTTTTTATCCGCATATAAGTGTAACATTTCTATGCGTAAAGCTTCTGTGTTTTTAGCAGGGACAAGTAATCCAGATTTTCCTCCTTCTATAACTTCCGAAGGTCCGGGGACATTTGTTGTAATGATGGGAAGTTCCATGGCCATTGCTTCTTGTAGAACTTTCCCGAATCCTTCTCTATATGTAGGGTGAACTAGGATATCAATAGCCGATAGATACCGAGGAACATCTTTCCTTGTAACGTTCCCTGTCATGATTACTTGAGGTGAAGACTTTAGCCAGTTTAAATTTTCAGAATTTATTGGATTGGCATCGTCTATCATCCCAACCAACATGAGTACTTGTTGCCCTCCATTTTCAATGATGTCGCGGAAAGCAGTGGTTAGTTCATTTAATCCTTTATCAGCATTAATCCGGCCAATGTATCCAAAGACAAAGCGATCTTTTATGCCGTATCGTTCCCTAATTTCTTTTCGGAAAGATGTTTTTTTTGATAGGTCATAATCTGTTAAGGACACACCTATGGTTCCACCTAAACCTAGAACCTTGACTTTGTCTGTTGTATAGAGACCGGATTTGATCCCTATCTGCATGTTTTTAGGACTCTGGGCCCTTACGTGTGTTGATAATCTGCAGGTTAATTTCTCTAGTGTGAAAAATATTCGACGCTTAAAACCCTTGAGCCCTTCATAACGAAGTCCCCATTGTGCATAGAGTCGTATTGGAGACCTCGCTAACCATGATGCAATAGATGCGTATAGTGCCGCATTAGGAGTAGAATATTGGATAATATCATATTTTTCTTTTTTGAAAATATGATACATTTTGTAGATGGCTTTAAAGGAAGAGAGTATGGAGATTCCCCGATTCATGGGAATATGGATGCAATGGGCATAGTCTTTATTATCTCGGATAAACTTATCTGACATTCTACAGATAAGAGAAATGTCATATCCATTTTTGTGTAAGAAACGAGCCGCATCAACCACAAACCAATCCATAGATTGGAAAATTGTCGTTACAAAACAGATCCTTTTTGTTTTTTTTTCCATAGATTATTCTTTTCTCCAGACCATTTTATTGACGACACCTGTGTATGACTGAATGAGTTTGACGACCTTTGTCGAGACATTTTCATCCGTATAGTTGGGTACCGGAGTACCATAATCGGCAGCCTGTTGAAGGGCAATGGCCGTATCCACGGCCTGCAGCAGCGACTTCGTATCGATGCCGGCCAGGATAAAGCAGGCCTTGTCCAGCGCTTCGGGACGCTCGGTCGAGGTGCGGATGCAGACTGCCGGGAAGGGCTTGCCTACCGACGTGAAGAAACTGCTCTCCTCAGGCAGTGTCCCCGAATCTGAAATCACGGCTGCTGCGTTCATCTGCAGGCAGTTGTAGTCGTGGAACCCCAGCGGCTCATGCTGAATTACCCGCTTGTCGAGTTGGAACCCACTCTGTTCGAGTCGTTTCTTCGACCGCGGGTGACAGCTGTAAAGGATCGGCATGTTGTATTTCTCGGCCAGTGCATTGATGGCGTTGAACAACGACAGGAAGTTCTTCTCCGTATCGATGTTCTCTTCGCGGTGGGCCGAGAGCAGCATGTATTTCCCTTTCTCCAATCCCAGCCGTTTGTGAATATCCGAGGCCTCGATCTCGGCCAGGTTTGCATGCAGAACTTCGGCCATCGGAGAGCCCGTCACGTAAGTCCGCTCCTTCGGAAGTCCGCATTCGGCCAGATAGCGGCGTGCATGCTCCGAATAGGCCAGGTTCACATCGGAGATGATATCCACGATACGGCGGTTCGTCTCCTCCGGCAGGCATTCATCCTTGCACCGGTTGCCGGCCTCCATGTGGAAGATCGGGATGTGCAGACGCTTGGCGGCGATGGCCGAAAGGCACGAATTTGTGTCACCGAGAATCAGCAGGGCATCGGGTCGAGTTTGAACCATCAGTTTATAGGCACAGTTGATGATATTGCCGACCGTCGCGCCGAGATCATCGCCTACGGCATTCATGTAAACCTCCGGGTCCTTCAGTTTCAGATCCTTGAAGAAAACGCCGTTGAGGCTGTAATCATAGTTCTGACCGGTATGGGCCAGAATGGTGTCGAAGTAGATCCGGCACTTGCTGATTACGGCGGCCAGCCGGATGATTTCGGGACGGGTTCCGACGATGATCAACAATTTGAGTTTGCCATTGTCGGCAAAATGAATATCCGAGTAATCCAGTTTGATCGGTTCCATTACTTTTATGGTTTATTCGACAGGTTCGAAATAGGTATCGGGGCGTGCCGGGTCAAACGGTTCGTTGGCCCACATCACAGTTATCAGATTTTCCGTTTCGGAGAGGTTGATGATGTTGTGTGTATAGCCCGGAAGCATATGTACCGCCTCGATCTTTTCACCCGAAACCTCGAAGTTCAACACCTCGTCGCTGTCGATGCGACGCTGCTGAATCAGGCCATGACCCGCAACCACCATGAAGAACTCCCACTTGGTGTTGTGCCAGTGCTGGCCTTTGGTGATTCCCGGTTTGGAGATGTTCACCGATACCTGGCCACAGTTCTTCGTGCGGAGCAGCTCCGTGAAACTTCCCCGGGCATCGATATTCATCTTCAGCGGAAAGGCCACCTTCTCTTTCGGAAGATAGGAGAGGTAGGTCGAATAGAGCTTCTTGGCAAAACTGTTTTCCGGAATCTCGGGGATGACGAGTGTCGAGGGTTGATCGTGAAACGAATGCAACAGGTCGACAATCTCACCAAGTGTCGCATGGTGCGTCGTCGGAACGGCACAATAGCGACCTTCGGGGGTCAAACGTGTCTCCACCCCTTCGAACTCGCAGTGATGCTCTTCCCCTTTCAGTGCCGCAATCATCTCATCCACCAGGTCATCGATGTAGAGCAGCTCCAGTTCGACGGCCGGGTCATTAACCTTGATCGGCAGATCGTTGGCAATGTTGTTACAGAAGGTTGCTACGGCCGAATTGTAGTTCGGACGGCACCATTTGCCGAAGAGATTCGGGAAACGGTAGACCAGCACCTTGGCTCCCGTTTCGCGGGCATATTCGAAGAAGAGCTCCTCGCCGGCCTTCTTGCTTTTGCCGTAATCGCCTTCGGCGTAACGTCCCACGAGTGTCGCCTGGATCGATGACGAAAGCATCACCGGACAGGTGTTTCCGTGTTTGCGAAGGGTATCAAGCAGGGTCGACGCGAAGCCGAAATTCCCCTGCATGAACTCTTCGGGGTTCTGCGGTCGATTCACCCCCGCGAGGTTGAAGACGAAATCCGCCTTGCGGCAGAATTCGTCCAACTCCTCGGCGGTGGAATCGATGTCATATTCGAAGATCGCAAGATCCGTCCCCAAGGCATAGTTCTTTGCCTTTCCGTCCCGGATGTTGCGTAACTGGGCACACAGATTGCGCCCTACGAAGCCTTTGGCTCCTGTTACCAATATGTTCATCGTGCTTTTTGGGTTGCGGTTCCTGATAAAGGGCGATTCAGAGGCGCCGTGGAACCACGAAGAATGGATTTGTCCGTTTTAACGTCTCGAACGAGTGACGTGAAATGGGAGAGTTTAGTCTATTCCGAACGGATATCGCGCGGTTTTGCACGTTCGATAAGTCCCAGATCCTCTTGGATGAAACGCAGGCGAAGCAGCTGTTTCTTCATGCCTTCAATATCCAGACGGGCCGTATTGTGCGAGTGGTAATCTTCAATGCGGGAGACATCTTCGTTGCCTTCGGTGAAGAACTTGTCGTAGTTCAGGTCCCGCGTATCGCACGGAATCCGGTAGTAGTTGCCCATGTCGATTGCCTTGGCCATCTCCTCTCGGGTAACCAATGTTTCGTAAAGCTTCTCTCCGTGACGCGTACCGATCACCTTGACCTCCGTCTCGCCATATTTCGGATCGATCTTGGCATAGATCTGTTTCAGCGCCTCGGCCAGTGTGGCCAGCGTAGCTGCCGGAGCTTTCTGAACGAAGAGGTCGCCGTTGTGTCCATGCTGGAAGGCATAGATTACGAGATCCACAGCATCGTCGAGCGTCATCATGAATCGGGTCATATTGGGATCGGTGATCGTGATAGGCTTGCCCTCCATCATCTGCTCCACCCAGAGCGGGATTACGGATCCACGGCTTGCCATTACATTACCGTAGCGCGTGCAGCAGATGGTCGTTGCGGCGCCTTCGCCCAGTTCACGACCTTTGGCAATGGCCACCTTCTCCATCAGGGCCTTGGAGATACCCATGGCATTGATCGGATAGGCAGCCTTGTCGGTCGAGAGAACGACGACATTCTTGACACCGTGTTCGATAGCGCTCTCAAGAACATTGCCTGTTCCGAGGACATTCGTACGGGTCGCCTCCATCGGGAAGAACTCGCAGGAGGGAACCTGCTTGAGGGCAGCAGCCGAGAAGACGTAGTCAACACCGCGCATGGCGATATCTACCGACGATTTGTCGCGAACATTGCCGATGTAATACTTCACCTTCGAACTCTGAAGCATATGACGCATGTCATCCTGCTTTTTCTCATCGCGCGAGAAAATACGAATCTCCTTGATGTCGCTATTGAGGAAGCGACGAAGTACGGCATTTCCGAAACTGCCCGTACCGCCTGTGATTAACAGGACTTTGTCTTTGAAAATCGACATGAAAATTATAGTTTTAATTCTAATTGCATTGCGAATATGTATAAGTTTTTTCTTCGTAGATCGAGAGATTTACAACAAAACCTTGAAATAGTTATTTTTTCAATAATCTTTTATATATATCAATATATTTACTAAAGCAAAGTTTTTTGTCAAAATAAGTTTCTGCTCTGAGGCGACAATGTTTTGATAACAATTCTTGGTTTTCTTTTTCTAATGAATGAATAGCGGCGATTATCCCTTGTAGATCTCCTTTCTCTACAATTTTACCTGTTTGAGGGGTTATTGCTTCCACACTACCACCTGTGCGATATGTGATGATTGGAGTTCCGCATGCTAGAGCTTCTAAGTTTGTTGTTGGAAAGGTATCAGCATATGTCGGATTGATAAAGCAGTCTGCGGCTGAATAATATTCTGCTAATTTTAGCTTGTCTAATATAGGCGGGATAAAATGAAGTTTCTTATTATGAGATTGGTCTGTCGCGCCAATTATTACAATTTTATATTCATTAGATAATAATTGAGACAATTTGATAATATCTTGTAGCCCTTTTGTCCCAACAGCAAGTATCATATATTGTTGAGAACAGCCAATATCTTGTTTTATATTCTTTTTTATAGTAGTGTCTCTAGGGTAAAATATTGTTAAATCCACTCCGTTGTGAATTGTGTCAATTGGGAATTTTGCTAAATAAGATTGTTTTATGATTTCTCGTAACCAATCAGATACAGTGATGATATGCATTTGATTGACGTGGGTGAAGAGAGTTCGTTTTAAGTTATAATTGCGTTTGCTGAAATCTGTTAAAGATGCGGGGTATAGTCTTTTCTTTGGGCATCTAAAACACCCTGTTTGCCATTTTGTGCAATTAACATCAATAAAATGAGCACAATGTCCCGTTATCGTCCAACAATCATGTAAAGTAAGAACTACGGGGATCTTTTTTTTAATGATGTATCTTAGTAAGATTTTGTAATTTAGATAATTACCGTGAATATTATGAATGTGGATAAGGTCTATTTGTTCTTGCTTAATTATTTTAAGTAGATTAATAGTTCCCCAAACAGAGCCTAATCCTTGAAAGTCAAATAAGCGAGATAAAATTTTGTGAATTAATTGTTCGATATTGTTCCCAATACGGAAAGAAGGTTCATAATTTGAATACCCATGTCCATAGGCAATATAACATGTTGCTCCTACTTGTTTTATACAATGAGCTATTTCAACAGCTATATTTCCAGTGCTACCCTCTCCGCATACTGTATTTATTTCTAGTATTTTCATGCTTATTTTATAAAGATTCGACGAAGGCGACCTTCTAGTTTGCGCCATAAACTTTTTATAGGATGCCATCCTAGAATTTTGCCAACTTGAATATAGTAGTCTTTATCTGGCAATACAAATTGTGGATGTTTGATTTTTTCTGGCATTGCATAACACGACATAAAAAATATCTTGCGGATGGGTTTAGGTAGATGGCGCGGATTAATTGTCCCGTGAGTAGCTTCAGCTGTTAAACCTATATTGTTTAGCATATTTCGGGTCGGGACTATTGATAATTGATGCTGAAATGCCATGCCATACGTAAGCATAGCCTCAAATGACATAATTCGGCCTGTTTTTAAGATCTGTTGCTGGCGCTTTCTGTATAAAATAAGTTCATAATTAGCGGAATATCGAGGATGATAATGTTGTCTAAAAAGATGTGTGGCATATGAGTTGTCAATTAACTCTAGTGTTTCAGATCGTTCTTCCCAACACCGCTTCCATGATGCCCATCCTCCGGATAAAGTGTGAGTATACGAAAAGAAATAATCATATGGGCATGGGTCCCATCTTTCGGTTAAATTAAGAGAAGAAATAGTGTGAATCCTTGTATCAAATTGATATCGTTCTAACATTTCTGCACAAAAACGGAAGAATGTTAGGTCTGGTATTGCATCATCTTCTAGCATTAGCATACGATCTTCGTGGCTGAAAATCCATTTAAGACCTCGATAGATGTTGGGATCGCATCCTTGATTTTCTTGTGCAAAATTTGTAAATACTTGACATGTCCAATCTATGTGAGAAACTATATCTCGACATTTTTGAATTTGAATTATGTCATCAGGTCGATTTTTTCTAGGACCATCTTGACATAGATATAATTTGCTAGGGCGAGCTTCTCGGATTCTGTCAAAAACACGTTTTAGAGGTTCATCTCGAACAAAAAATACCAATAGTACTGGTAGGTCGACTTTATAAGGTTTCTTTGCCATTAGAATATATCTGATAAATTGCAGAATGAATATGGAATTATGTGGACTCCGCTATAAAGGCGTTTAACATAGAGTATTAAACATAATAAAATAATTCCTGCTATTATTAATGCTTTATGCTCTTTATTACGAATTGATACAACCCATTCTGATAATGCGAGATACGCATATGGAGAGTAATAAAATGTGACTCGCTCTGCTGTCCTTGATATCAAGCGAAGCGTCCACAAAAGTGCATGGATAATATTTAAATCTAAACATATTGCAAATTGATTTGTTTTTATCCTTTGTTCAGTTGCATATCCAGCGATGACAATTAATATGCTTATAATAAAAAATATATAACCATTGCCTGTCTTCTCAATCCCATAATCATATTCCAAGGCAGATGCTGTAGATAATAAAATATTCTCTATAGGGAAAATGAAAAAGAAAAATAATAGTATTATTAGTAGCAGATATCGATTTATGTGTCTATTTGCGACAAAATAAGCGGGAAGAAAAAAGATTGCAGATTTATGGAATTGCATTGAAATAGCAATCATAATCATGAATAGCAAGAGTCGTTTATCTTTTATTAATTCATATGTAAATAGACTTAAAGAGATTGCAATAGTTTGCCTTATGCCTGATAATGTAAATTGGAAAAGACCTAATGTGATGAAAAAAAATAGAATGAATGTAGGTTCGGTCGCATTTTTATATACAAAATGACCTATGCTAAAATATAGTAGTAGCGATGATAAAATAAAGATCCATTGTGGAGCAGCTGAAAAATATGATAAAATATACATAAAGTATACGAACCCAGATTCCATGCGAGTCTGTTCAATAAAGTATTCTGGATCCGCTAATAATATTTTATAGTTTTCAATATAAGTTCCTGTATCTGGACCTACTGCATTCCCTCTAAAGGCACTTAAGATAAATGCAGGAAGTAATGCCCAAAAAATATATTTTTTCTTTTCGGGAGGTGTTAATGATCTATACGTTGGGAAAAAAACTCGTATCAACAGAATTGATAAAGCGGCAACTATATAGGGGATCATAATTATTTTATCAGAGATTTTAGACTTTCCATTATTTTGAAACAATGTGGACTTATAAAAAGTGCCATAACTCTGATTTTTGTCTTAAGTAAAATATGTTTTGATTTTATGATCTCTATAAGATTATTAGAGAACTCTTTATGAATGATTTTATATTCAGTGTCATTAGTATCACCTATCTTGATATAATCATATAATCTTTCTATAATCCCATATTGGTAAAATTGATATTTAGCCTCCTGTAGCAGATGTGGCTTTTTTTCAGAGACATCTTTTAGTATTTCTGCCGTATTCAGGTATACATCATATCTTTTTTTTATATTAGGAGACGTTGATATACTACCTTCTCGGTGGACATAGTAGTAAAATGCATTAGGTAAAAATAAAACGAGAGTTGTTTTCTTTAATATTTCATACATGTATGGTAAATCTTCGTTGATTCGTCCTTCGATAAATGAGACGTTTTGAGCTAAAGCTCTTTTGATGGCTACACAGCATACAGAACATTGCATCTTCCCTAAAAGAAGTTTTTTTAAGGCAAAATCAGAAGACTCAATCTGGATTGACTTATTAAATGTATGTATTTTCTTTTGTGTTGAGTAAACATCAATATTATTATATGATATTACATCGTAATCACCTTGGGTAATATATGATTTAAGGATTTCGCATGTGTTTTTGTCGATATAATCATCGCTATCGATAAAGAGTATATAATCCCCAGAAGCTTTCTTTAGACCATAATTACGGGCAGAACTTAACCCTCCATTTGTTTTTTTATAATAAATAAAACGATTGTCGCGTTGAGTATAATTTTTACACAATGTATCTCCCCCATCTGTTGATCCGTCATCAATTATTAGAACTTCTATATTTTGATATGTTTGATCTGATATTGACTGTAAGCATCTCTGTATATAGGGCGCAACATTATATACTGGAACAATTAAAGAGAATAATATTTTTTCCATATTACAATGATTGAAATAATTTAGCCCATTGATTTATTATAATTTCTTTTTTGTATTTGTATGTCATTTTTTGAGATTGTTCCATCATATATTTGTGTTGGTTGGAGCCGTATATGTCCATTAATCTCCTTAATTTGGTTGAGTATTCTTGTATAGAATATGGGGAAACTAAAAAACCATTTACTCCTTCGGATATCATATCTGACATGGCTGGTGTACAAGCAAACGCCATTAGTAGATTCCCAAATTGAGCGGCTTCTGTTAGGACTAGTCCAAAACCCTCGGAAATACTTGTAAGGCATAGTATGGTAGATTCCTGATAAAAGGGAGCGGGATTTAATGCTCCGAGGAAATGTACATTCTGTAGATTATTCCTTGCGCTATATTCTTCGAGATCTGCTTTATATTCCCCATCGCCAATAAATATAAGCTTCCATTCTGGATAATCGACTTCTATTTCTTTCCATACTTGTAACAACCAGTCTGGGCGTTTGTCTCGAAGGCTTAGTCGACCAACATACAATACGATTTTTTTTTTGTTATTAGTATAATCTATTTGATCTGTTGTATCATACGATAGAGGATTGGGTATTATAACAATTCGTGCTTGAACTTTTGAATGACGATAAAATAAAGGAATGAATTTGTCAGACAATAATATTATGGCATCACTATTTTTAGCAACATTTGTGTAGATCTTTTGATCTCTCAGATGAGCCCTAAATTTGTGATAGGGTAAGAATAGAATATGCTTAAATTGGGAAAATCTTTTGGCTATGGATTTCTCACTTTGTAGCGGAGAAAAATATAAAAAACTGTTTAAAGATATTTGACTAATGTCTGGACTATGATGTAATTGTGATATAAGTCTTATTGAAGTCTTTTTTTTTACTTTTAGGCACAATGAGAACATCGGAAGATTTACGCCTCTTTGGTTTAATAAAACATTAATTTGTAATGACCTGATAAGATTGATGACGTAGGCGAGATTCTCATTGCTGTCAATTTGTTTTGGATTAGGTAAATAATAAGTATTGGAAGCGTGAGTATAATGTAGATTTTTATTCGGAGCTATAATGGCCAAGATAAATATATTATATCCATGAGATGGTAATTCATTTGCCATAATATCCGACACGCGTTCTATCCCTCCGAGGAAGGGTATTGCTGCTTGATCGTTAAATATTAAAATATTCATAAATGAGAATATATCTGAGCTATGCGCTTAAAAAATAATCTAGATGATGGTATCCATAGGATCATTAATGCCAAAAGAATACCTGCGTAGATCCCACATATAGAAATGCAGGAAATTAGCCAATGCACAATATTAGATGAAGCATAGTCCTGAGAGAAAAAATGCTGGAAAGCGAAGTGGGTGATGTATGTGGCTATTAATGCGCATATTATATGTTTTAAGTATCCTTGTGTATAAATACGAATATGAACATTAAGACCCTTATGAAAACAGAAATATGGCTTCCAGCAAAAGATAAGAATAAATAAACTTATACATACTCCTAGTAATACGCCATTCATTCCCCAAAAATGCCCTAATAAAACAGATAATCCTATATTCAATATTATTTCTGTTAATGGAGCCCAAATATCAGAGAATAAACCATATGCATATATATAAGAATCGATAGATGATCTCATTGTGTTTATATACAATATGAATATAAGCAAGATTAATGTTGTTTTGTTGAGAAGATATTCGGAGCCAATCCATATCGAAATAAAAGCATCTGATAAGTAGTAAACTCCTATGCATGAGGTTGTTACAATAAAAAAACGTAGGCTGAATAACTCCCAAAAAACATTGATTATTTTTTCTTTATCTCCTTCAGCTACTAAATTCCCGATTCCGGCATTAATGCTATTGAATATTGAATTTAATAATGCAATAATGCTAGATATGATTAACATGTAGTTCCCATATAAGGCTACAGCTTCTAAAGAGGAATACGCATAAATTACTAACGGACTTAATTGTAGTAAAACAACAGACGATATTTTATGTATAAATAATTTTTTAGTTTGGGAGAGGATGTAAGGATATTGGCGACTTAATTTTTTCCCTTGTGAGAATTTGGTAGATAGCCATGGATATTTTTTATGGATAACAAAATTAAGCGAAAGTGTAACAATCAAGGATCCTACAAATTCAATGATTAACCACCATATGTATCCATTATTCGATAATATTATGGCAATTATTTGTAGAACTCTCTTAATCGCAATACTTCCTTGATAATTGAGTACAACAATATAATCTTCTTGGTTAGCGGAAAGGATAGTTTGTTTGTAATTGAAGAAATAGCTACATAATGACCCAAATAAAACTACTATAAATGATAAGTATGCATAGATAATAGGGAATGAGACATTTTTAAAAATAAAAGAAAAGAAACAAAGAATAACAATTCCTATTATTGAAATAACAATTCCAATAATACCATACCAATACCCTTGAACTGAAATAATTTCATTTATGCTTTTTTTGTCATTATTATATAGGGGTGTGTATAATGAACTGAGAATTGCTAATCCAATACCTAATTCTGCTATATTTAATAATCCAACAAGATTGACTATTGTTGAGTTTAAGCCTAGTAATTCAGTCCCTAAGTATTTAATAAATGTAGCTCTAGAATAGAATCCTAAGAGTAAATTTATAAAATAAAAGATTAAAGCGATTTGCGAATTCCGCATCGCCATGAGAGATCTTTTTTTTACCAAGGTAGACATACTAAAAATTGTCATTGATCATAAATTTCGAACCGCGAGTTCTTGGACTTGAACTCCGGAACGACCTTCTTCATCAGACGAACCATATCCGGGATGATGACCGCCCGCGAAAGCTTCTCCAGCTCCTGGGCGGCCTTCTGTGCATCGGAGTAGTCGTACTCGCGGACCTTGGCAATGCGGATGCGGTCGTGCGACGTCGGGAGCGTGTTCTCCGTATTCGACAGCACCTCCTCATAGAGCTTCTCGCCCGGACGAAGTCCCGTGTATTCGATCTTGATATCCTTGTCGACCTCCAGACCGGCCAGCTCGATCATGCGCTTGGCCAGGTGGGCGATCTTCACCGACTTACCCATGTCGAAGACAAAGATCTGTGTCCCGGTGGCCATCGTCGCGGCCTCCATCACCAGCCGGCAGGCCTCCGGGATCGTCATGAAGAAGCGTGTGATGTCGGGGTGCGTCACCGTTACCGGGCCGCCCTTGGCGATCTGCTCGCGGAAGCGCGGGATCACCGAACCATTCGATCCCAGCACGTTGCCGAAACGCGTGGTGACGAACTTCGTCTTGCCCTTCATCTTGCCGGCCTCGATGGCCAGACCGAGCGACTGCACGTAGATCTCCGCCAGACGCTTCGTGCAACCCATGATGTTGGTCGGGTTGACGGCCTTGTCGGTCGAGATCATGACCATCTTCTCGACGTCGTATTCGATACACTTGTCGGCTACGTTGCGCGAGCCGGCGACGTTGGCTAGCACGGCTTCGCAGGGGTTCTCCTCCATCAGCGGCACGTGCTTGTAGGCGGCCGCGTGGAAGACCACCTGCGGCCGGTAGGTGCGGAAGGCGAAGTCCAGACGCGGGATCATGCGCACGTCGCCGATTACGGGGATGAACTTCAGATCGGGGAAGCGGTCCTCCAGTTCGAGACGGATGTTGTGCATCGGGGTTTCGGAGTTGTCGAAGAGGACGAGCTCCTTGACGCCGAACGTTGCCAGCTGCCGACACAGCTCCGAACCGATCGAACCGGCGGCGCCCGTCACCATGATCGTCTTGCCGCGGAAGTTGGCTATGATCTCGTTCATCGAGATCTTGATCTCTTCACGCCCCAGCAGGTCCTCGATCTTGATCTCGCGGATCGCCTGCCGCTGCACCTTGCCGTCGACCACCTCGTCGATCGAGGGGGCGATCAGCACCTTCAGCCCGCAATCCGTGCAGAAGTGGATCAGCCGCTCCTGCTCCTGCTCCTCGCGGGCGTGGGCGAAGAGGATGGCGTCGATGTCCTTGTGCTTCTGCAGGTACTTGACATTCTCCTCCGTCTCGAAGTAGTAGACCGGAAGGTCGGCCAGCATGTGGCTCTTCAGCGCCTTGCCGTAGGTCAGGAAACCGACTACCTGATACTCCTGCGAGTTCTGCAGCTGGGTGACGAGCGATGCCCCCTTGCCGCCGGTTCCGTAGATGAGGATCCGGCGGCAGTTGAGGCGCTTCTGACGGCTGTTCTTGAGCAGGTCGTAGAGAACGACCATCACGACACGCATCACGATCAGGGCCGAGAGGGTCAGCAGTACGTCGAACATCAGCGTGACGCAGACATCCGAATGCCAGTTTTCGCGTGAAACGACAGCCAGCAGGATGGCGATGCAGATCCCCTTCAGGAAGACGGCGACGCTCAGCCGGGCCAGCTCACGCAGCGTGGAGTGGCGAATGATCGACTTGTGGGTCTGGAGCAGCAGGAAGGCTCCCAGTGAGAAGACGACGGATCCCCCCAGCCACCAGCCGACGGTGCCGGCCGGGAAACAGTCGGAGCCCAGAAGAATGTGTGCAAGGAGCAGGGAGATGATCGTCGCTCCCACGGATACCAGCAGATCCAGTGCGAGGATCAATCGCGAACTGACATAGCGGTCCAGTCGCAATTTTTTAATCAAACGATACATGATAGGATGATTGGAAATGTTTTTTATGAAATGGTTTTTCGCAAATACTCCGAATAGGGCTTGGCGGAACATGCAGCCGTCACTTGCAGTTGTGGCCGAGCAGCCGGTCGAAATCCGCGAGAAGGCGGATCAACTGGGCCTTGCTCTTTTTCGGACGGGGTTCCGCCCGCCAGGGGTCGACCAGCGCATGGGCCTGGCCGTAGTATTGACAGTTGTCCGTGCAGCCGTAGAGCGTGACGAGCAGCAGTGCCCGCGACTGTTCGGCCCGCACCGCCGGGAGCATCTCCTGGATGGTCCGGAGCAGCTGTTCACGCTTCGGCTCCTCGCCGAGGATCGTGTAGGCCGGCAGCAGCAGCGCGTGGAGCTTGCTGCGCATGACGTCGCTTTCGAACTGCAGACTGCCGTACTGTCGCACGACTTCGGCGGCAACGCCGCGGTCTTCTTCGGTGACCTCTCCGCTCAGGTGGTGGCACAAGGCCGTGTGGAGCCGTTCGAACAGTCCGCTGTTGTTCAGTCGGGAGTAACGGCGGGGATTTTCGGCATTCAGTTCGATGACCTCGTACTGCCCGGGCTGGACCGAGAGCAGCGGGACGCACATCCAGTTGTCGATCGTGACGATGATCTCCTTGTGGCGCGAGGGGGCCGTTGTGACGACCCGGGCCTCGATTCCCGCAAAACGTCCTTCGGTGATACGGATCCGGTCACCCTTGACCAGCCAGACGGGATCAGCCGCACAGACCGGTACGGGTTCGGCATACGAGCGGGCAATCCATCGCAGGTCGCGCATGGCCTGATCGGTCAGATAGGGATAATGGTACGAATCCTTGCCATCGCGGACTCTCGGGAGAAAGTTGTATTGCGGGAGACGCTGCTTGATGCGGTAGATCTCCGCCTCGGAGGCGTGCACGAACAAATAGTTGTATAACAGCGCTCGCCGGGTCTTGACGAGACGGCCGTTTACCTTTCGGGTCTCGACAAACGCCGGGGCGAAATATTCGAAAAGCGATTCTCCGTCACGTTGCCGCCGGGCCAGTTCCCGGTCCAGCTCATCGGTCATGGCCCGCCCGCTTGAGGGATAGACCAGGACGTACCAACGTACGGTGTGGCGATTCTGAATACTGGAATCGGCGGCCGTGGCCGCAGACTCCGGTAAGTCAACGGAAGATAAAATCAACAGGAAGGGAGATCAGGGATAATGCGGGGTAAACTTTCTTTCAGACAGGGGCGCTTCGCGACCTCGCCAGCTACGCCGGTAGTGTGCTGGCTGTCAATGAATTATGTACTTTCATCCAAGAGACCCTTAAAAATTCTATACAGTCCACATACGTTCTGTTGCGGTCTCCCGACGTCGCATATTTCCTGTCGCACCCGTTAGTCGCTTGTTCTGAAATCGTGTGGTGTGGGGTCTCTATTTAAGAGACCGCACATCACAGCGGCAAAGGTAAACAAAAAGGGTCCCAATCGCAAAATTTTTGGTGTTTTTCTTATGTTGCAAATCGGTTTTTTTTCTCGCATATATGACTAATAATCGGGGATTTGCTGCCTCGACGTCTGATTCGGATTGCAGCACACCCCGCCCACACGTATATCTGGACGTATTTTGCTACCCGGACTCCCTTTGTTTATAAAATTATTGCAAATCGAACCGAACGGGAAATCGAGACAATCCGGATGCTTTGTAAATCTGACAATTCGAACAATTGTGCGGTCTCTTAAATAGAGATGGTAGGTTTTCAGGGTCGATGGATGAGATCGGCCGGAAGCCGTGAAAAACAGATTTTCACGAACGCACTCGATAGAAATGCAATCATCTGTATGTCAGCGTGTTTTGCGATCTCGCCGACAAGGCCTCGGTTTGGCCTCAAGCGAAGGATTGAACACCGCCTTCGATTTCGCAAACTGACCATGGCAACCTCGAAACGCAGTACCTGGAACTGGACAGATTCGGTCTCGGAGCAACTCCGGGCCCGGAAAAACAGCGCGGCCGTACGCTGGTACGTGTTGGTTTTGCCCACTTCGCGGCAGGGCCACTACCAGGGAAATCCCGCCCGGGCGCTGCAGCGCGAACTCGATCGCCGCATCCGGGGAGGGGAGCCCCTCTTCGAGTACTTTGCCCCGTCGTATGTCGAGGTCCGCAAGCAGCACGGCGAACTGGTCCGCACGAACCACCCGCTGCTCTACAACTACGTCTTCATCCACGCCTCCGAGGCGGAGATCTACCGGATGAAGCGCTTCCTGCCCCAGTTCAACTTCCTGCCGCGCATCCGCGAGGAGCACAACGAACACTATCCCTACCTCACGGACGAGGCGATGGCGAACCTGCGCTGGGTGGCCGCCTCCTACTCCGACGTGCTGCCGGTCTATACACCGGGGCCCGACCGTCTGATGAAGGGCGACCGGATCCGCATCACCGAGGGGCAGTTCAAGGGGGTTGAGGCGACGGTTGTCATCCAGCCCGGCGGTGGTCGCAAGGAGGTGATGGTCTGCGTCGAGAACTGCATGTACGTGCCGCTGCTCTCGGTCGAGCCGGGGCAGTACGAGGTGGTCGCGCTCAATTCGGACGGCCGCCACGTCTATACGCGTCTGAACGGTGACCGCCTGCCGGCCGGGCTTCACGAGGCGCTCCGCCGCCTCCACACGCCCGAAGGGGTGACCGACGAGGACCGGAAACTGGCGACGGAGGTGCTGCAGCAGTACGGCAGTCTGCAGCTCGAAAGCGACGTGATGCGCTGCAAACTCTACGCGCTGCTGTTGCCGGCCTACGCCATCCAGGGCGACCGCGAACGTTTCGAACAGCTGCTCGGCACCGTGCGGGGCATCCTGCCGCTGATCCGGGCCGAACAGTCGCGGGCGCTGCTGCTCGTCGCGCTTTACGGCTGTACGAACTGCTGTCTGGATTATGCGCAGGCGCACGCCGTTGTCGACCCCTGGCGGACGGAACAGCCTCTCAAGAAGAGCAAGGCGCAGCTGATCCGCCGTCTGGACGACTATGACCGCTGGCTGGGGCACCTCCCCGCATCGGCCGGCAGCAACGGGTAGCCCCGCAGGGAACTGCCCGCAGAATTACCCCGCACGCGGTGCGCACGACCGCTCCCGGATGAGTCCCGGGGGCCTCTGGCGTCGCCCGCGCAGAGCTCCGCAAAAACGATCTATCCCTATTCGTTGGTAGTGTTTCAAAAAGTGTGTCTGGGCAGGCGCCTTCAGATTCTTCAGATATGC
>ERZ779850.1511-NODE-1511-length-22637-cov-17.703879_pt1 | contig 22637 bp, 25 predicted proteins | sample MGYA00511249_ERZ779850 | MGnify/ENA primary metagenome ERZ779850 (study PRJEB29588, sample SAMEA2162475) | human gut metagenome | biome: human gut; feature: human-associated habitat; material: faeces | place: Denmark | collected 2008/2010 ...
TCGGTTGGCGGATTTTTTCATTTTGGGGCTTGACTTTTAATAGTTAGTCTCCCGTGCAGCAGGGTGATTTTAGCGGTCATGCTCTGCCGAGGGCTTAGTGCGGGGCTTTTCTGTGGGCGGTTCATCGGGCACCGGCAGCACCAGCAGACGGTTGCCCAGTTTCAGAAAGGCTTCCGGCTGATGGAAAAGCTGCTCATACTTCTGCGCCAGTTCCGGGGTCAGGGATGCAAAATCCTCCTCGCCCAGTCCCACTACCAGAAAGTCTCCGGCAACGGCATCGTACATCTGCCCGTTCTCATCCCGCAGGGCACGGTTCAACGGCAGTCCCATGAGCTTGCCGTCATCGTTGTAGACGATGGCAACCGGGTCGGCAAAGGGATAGCTTGCGCCGATGGAGCCGCCCACCGCCTGCTGCAAGGCTTTCAGATCGTTATCAATCTCGACCTGCTGCGGATACTGTCCAGGCGCAATTTTCAGCACGGACAGGGTGTTTTCAGCCATGCGAATCCTCCTTTCCGTTCAGTCCGATCTCACCGCTTCGTGCCGCCTGCATCAGAGCCGCCACGAAGAAGCCGAAAATGGCACCTGCCTCAAAAAATGCGAAACCGATAAAAAAGTTCAGCATGGCACACCTCAGTCGATGCAGATGCAGGTCAGCTTCTGTCCATCTGCCATCAGGGTGGTGCTGTGATCTTCCAGATAGGTCTGAAAGCGATAAATGTCCTCCACCGCCAGGGACACAATGGTGCTGTGCCCATCGGTGCGGTAGAAGATGACCGGGCCAGTCAGGTACCGCTTGCCTGCCAGTTTGAGGACCTGCGCCGGATTGTAGCTGATAAACAGCGGTGCGCCCTTCACGGAGATCAGAGCATCGTCCTCATCGAAACAGGGCAGAACGGAAGGGGCATCCTCCTCCACGATAATGGTCAGCTCCATGTCGGGACCGATAGCGGCAAGGTACACATCCCTGCCTGCTGCCTCGGTCAAACAGGATGCCGCCTGCTTCAACATGGTCAGGATGTTCACATCCACCGTGATCTGCGGAGCATGGGTTGCGGAGTGAAAAGGAATCGTGTTGTTCATAGGCGTTACCTCCAAATTTTTGCAAACAAAAAAGACCCCATCGGGTCTTACGTTACGGTTAGCGCTCGTTGCGGCGCTGCTGTTTTTTCTGCCACGCATCCAGAAGCTGGATGATCTTCTCCTCCATCTGTTTTGGCGTGTAGCTGCGGGGGAAATATTTCCGCAGGGTCTCGTTTTTGATGGTCACAGTGTCTTTCTCGCTCCTTTTCTCCTGTCCCATCACATCAAAGGCTTTTTCGTAGCTGAACTCTCCCTGCTGAGCCATCTTTTTCAGTTGCTGCGCCTGCGATAAGGACGGCGCATTCTGGGTATCCTCCATGGCTTCTAAAAAATCCCGCTGTTGGCTTTCGTCCAGATAGGACAGCTCCACAGCGGGATTGAAGGAGATTTTCTTTTCGTCTACCATGTCCAGCAGTTCCGGGATAAGGTTGGTCAGGCGGATATAACGTCGAACTGTATCACCGCTTATGCCTTGGTCTTTGGCAACTGCATCATCGCTGCGGAACTTCGCCGCAACTTGCGGCGAAGTCAAATCCGACCTAGCACCTTGATTTTTTATCGCTTCCAGCTTCATTTTGTAGGCAAGAGCCCTCTCACTGGGCAGGATGTGTTCACGTTGGAGGTTGCTGTCCACCATCAATATCACAGCAGCATCGTCCGACATCTGCCGCACAATAACCGGCAGCGTGTCCAGCCCGGCAAGTTTCGCCGCATACTGACGGCGGTGCCCGGAGATGATCTCGTAGCCGTCACCGTCCGGGCGAGGTCGGGCAATCAGCGGAGCCAGTACGCCGTACTGTGCGATGCTCTCCACCGTCCGGGTCATGGCTTCATCGTCCAGCACCTTGAAAGGGTGGTTGGTGAAGGGGTGCAGATCATCAATGGGAATCTGCTGTACCTGCTCTCGCTGTTCCTCCTGTCGGTTTTCTTCGGTGGAAAACAGGTCATCTAGCCCTTTCAGAGCTAAGTTTCCGTTGTCGATCGGCATCCGCCAGCACCTCCTTTGCAAGAGATTTGTAGGCTTCTGCCACCTTGCCTTTGGGATCATAAGCAAAGATGCTTTTGCCTGCCGCGCTGGTTTCAGCCGCTCGGACAGAGCGGGGAATGGTCTGTTCAAACACCTTCAGGTGCTTCCCGTATGCCTGACGAATCAGATTGCTGATTTGTTTTCCGTAGTTGGTGCGGTTGTCGGTCATGGTCAGCAAGATACCCTCAATTTTTAATTTCGGGTTGATCTGCCGCCGCACCTTGCCAACGGTCTGCAAAAGCTGTTCCAGACCTTTGGCAGACAGGTATTGTGCCTGAACGGGAATCAGTGTGGTGTCAGCCGCCGCCAAGGCATTGACGGTCAGCATCCCAAGGGAAGGGGTGCAATCCAACAGGATAAAGTCGTATTCGCGCTTTGCATCGTCCAACACCTGCTTGAGCATCTTTTCCCGGTTCATGCTGTTTACGCGGGCCACTTCCAGCCCTGCCAGTTCAATGTTGGCAGGGATGAGGTCAACGCCCTCTGCGTGGTGCAAAATGCCCTCACCGGGTCGGATGGGCTGGTCGTTCATGGCTTTTTGCATCAGGGTAGAGAGGGTAGTGGGCAGTTCATCGGGCTGCTGCCAGCCCATGCTAATGGTCAATGACCCCTGTGGGTCGGTGTCCACCAACAGGACTTTCTTGCCCTCCATTGCCAGCCCAATGCCCAGATTCTCACAGGTGGTGCTTTTCCCCACACCGCCTTTTTGATTGGTGACTGCGATAATCGTAGCTTTCTTTGCGATAACATCACCCCGCTTCCGGTGAACCGCGCGCAAAGTCGTGGTTCGTTTTGTTCTGATAGTAGAGGTTCATGGTGGTGGGCGCATTGTAGAGCATCGCCAGCAGATACTGCTTCATGTTCCGTACCGGGGCGGTGTTTTCTGCCAGAGAATCCAGCACAAAACGGATGTGGTCAGCGTTCAGCTTTTTCAGCCGACTGCGTACCACCTCGGCAGGTTTGTCATCTCCGGCGATCCGCAACATCTTGCGTTTGGAGGAACAGGTATCCACAAGCAGGTCTACGATCTGATAGATGGTGTCCTCGTCATCCGGGCAGAGCCGGAGCAAAAGGTTTACCTCTAACGCCTGATAAAAATAATCTTCAAGCTGCTCCCGGATGCCCCCGGAACAGATAGGGTCAGGATCGTTCCACTCAGTTTTATTCTTATCAGTCTTATTTGCTTGCGGTTTTGGCTGCTCCAGAATTGCGCTTTCGGCAGCACCAGAATTGCTGTTTGGGCAATTCTGTACTTGCGCTTTTGGCAAGCCAGAGGAAAAGTCCTTGACGTAAATCAGGCTGGGTCTGCCCAGACCACGGCGTTTACGCTCGATGAGGTCCATGTCCTCCAGTTCCCGGAACAGCTTGACCGCTTTGTGTTCGGCACAGCAGAGAGATTCCTGCACTTCCCGGACGGTGTAAATGATATACACTCGCCCCTGCTCGTCCAGCCAGCCGTTCTTGACCGACAGGCTCATGCGGTCCAGCAGGATGCCGTACAGTGTCCGGGCATCCGTGGAGAGCTGCCGGAAGCGGTGGTCTTGGAACAGTGCCTTGGGGATGCGGAAATAGGAGAACAATTCGCCCGACTGACCATAGAAGTAGTCCAGCGTCATTTGGTGTGACCTCGGATTTTCAACTGTATGGGTGCGTTCATGTGGAAAACTATCACTCCTTTCCTATCAGATGTAAAATGCAACGTCCGTTGAAAAGGGTACTAAGCAAACAGGACTGCCTCACATACATTGCGCTGTGGAGCAGTCCTGTTCGTTTAATATGTAATTGTCATTGCACCTTCATGGCAGTCCTGTGCATAGGTGCGGAGCAGATCGAGGTGCCTTTGGGATTTTCGGACGATAGCCGTTGCACGGTCGCCGGACATAAACTCAACGACTGCAAGCCGTGGAATCGTCAGCGTGCCACGAATTTTGAAACCAACAAGGATCTTCTGATTGCACCACCTCTGGATGCTCTGTGCCGAGTAGCCTGTCAGTTCCGAAACAACCGGGGTGGTCAGCAGATCATCATATCCAACCGTGAGATTTTCCCATAGGGTATACAGCCCTGTTTTTTCCGGCTCTGTAAAATTGAAGCGGATGATCTCTGTGGCAGGCTTGTCTGGGTGCCGCTTGGAGCAGCCGTTCTTTCCGATATAAAAGCCCATTGGCACTTTATACTTTTCGGGGTTATCTTCACGGTCGCACAAGTAGGTGATCACGTCGTGGGTCGCAATATGGTATTTGCGTGTTTTCTTTCCTGTATTGATACACGGAACGAGACCGGAATCCAGAAGGTACTTTGCGTGTTGCTTGTTGATGCGGGCAACACGGTAGAACTGGTCTTTCGTCATTCCGTTGGGATAATCTTCGAGAATTTTATAGCACTCTAACAGAGTCCTCATGTTCATCCATCCTTTGCTGCTTTGATTTTGTCAGCGTCAGAAGCAACATATTGTATGGATGGATTCTGGCTCCCGGAATCTCTCTCGCCCGTTCTCTCCAAAGGGCGTAGAATCTCTCCCAATTCTCTCCAAAAGGCAGATTTTTCTGCGTTTTGGAAAGTGGGTTCAAATCCGCATTGAGCCTAGTGATTTTGGATTTTGATGAAATTTTGAGCGTAAATTCGATGGTTCGTATCTTCTGGCAAAGTGGGCTAATTACCTCTATCTTCCACCAAGTACCGTGAGACAGGAAAAACTCGAAATCGTTTTGTCCTTAATCGGGCACGTGGGTTCGAATCCCACCATCTCCGCCAACAAAAGGCATCAGCTCAGGCTGGTGCCTTTTTATGTTCTCCAGCCTTCCAAAAGAATGTATCAATATTTTTTGCTCAGAATCTTCTCAAGCGTATCCGCAAACCTAACATCCTGCTCCTTCGTCCGCTTTGGGCTCCCCTTGGGATGCTTTCCGGCGCGAAGGAGTTTTTTGTTTTCGTACCGCCGCAGCATGAGGGCGTCTATGTTGTCGGCGGTGTATTCCAAACCGTTCTGGCTCAGCACCCGTGCGCATTTGGCAAGGCACATACTCGCCAGACCGTAGTCCTGTGTCACGACCACATCCCCCGGTTTTACCCGGTTCACCAGCGCAAAGTCCACGCTGTCCGCTCCTTTGTCGAACACCAGCGTCTGCGCACCTTCCCGCTCGATTTGGTGAGAGGTGTCGCACAGGATGATGACCGGAACGCCAAACCGCTTTGCAATCTGCAATGTCAGGTCCACCACCGGGCAGCCGTCTGCATCGATCAGAACTTGTCGGGGCAAGACCCCTCCATTTGCTTCGCAAACCGTTCTGTCGCTTAAACGCCCCACTGGGGCGTTCATTGCTTCGCAAACGCGAATGGTCATGTGTGTTCCTCCATCATCCAGCGAAACGCCTTTGCTGTGCGCAGGTCAGCGTCTTTGAAATGCCCGCCGCTGTTCCATTCAAAGGTGCAGTCTGCACCGCGCGCTATAAGCTGACTGTGCAGGGTGCGGATATTATCGCCCACCGCAGCCATGACGGTGTTTTTCGTGCGTTCCTCCTTGTCGCCAAGGCTCAGATAAATGTGCTGTGCCTGCATCGGGTGCTGCTGTTCAAACTCCATCCAGCCCGGAAACCAAACAGAGGGCGAGGCGGCGGCGACACCGTAGAACAAATCGGTCTGGGTGGATGCCCACAGCGCAAACAATCCCGCCAGCGAATAGCCGCCCAGAATGATTTTGACGTTCTCCGGGAGGGGATACTGCTGATTCAGTGTGGGGATGACCTGTTCCGTCAGAAAGCGCAGGGTGTCCGCAGCATTGCCGCCGAAACCTTGTTTTCCCCACACGGCAGGGGCTTCCCACGGAGAAAGTGCATCGTTCCAGCTTGCCACCGGAATGGCCGCAAATAAAAAATTCCGGCCGCTTTGTGCGATAGCATCCACTTCGTTGTTCATGCTTTGCTGCTCGTGTTCGCCGGTCATTTGGAACAGCAGATATTCCGCATGGGCTTCGCCGTAAATGCGGCAAGGTTTATTCCCGATTTGCATTGTCTGTGCAGTCACTGCGGCGTCCTCCCGAAAAAATTTTGATAAGCCCAGTATAGCAACTGAAAAATCATTTTGCAATTCAAAAGGCGTTCATAGCCGTAGCAAGCAGTGTCTTCGTATATACAAAGACCATTTTGCGTTGCAAAATGCTTGTTGGGAAATCCCAAACCCTTGAACTACATCCGATGGATGCAGGCTACGCGTTTTTTGCAAAACGCTTTTTTAGGACTCCATAGGAGTGCAACATAGTAGAATTGAACATAATTAAATATTGTGGTACAATTATAGCGAAAGCTCTAACGGAAATAATGTTGGAGAACCAAAAATCAGTCTCAGCTGTTCAGGAAGCTGCGGCTGAACAATTTAAGAGGCTCGAAAAGGAGGGCTGAAGTATGGCACAGCAGGGTGACCGCTACGTTGTTGAACTAAAGGAACCTCATCTGCAATGGGGAGAGTATCGGTATACTGACACACGGGAGACTGTTAAAGACGAAGGATATATTCCAATTCCGCTTAATGATGCACGGAGATTAGAATTGGTCAACAGCAACGCTACTGGCGGAAAGGATATTCTTGGAAAAAATCTTTTTAGGTATACGACTTGTGACGGCTATTGCAAAGGCTTTCTTAAAGCACAAGGGAGCAGCGTGGGAGGTTCTCAGTACGCGAAACAGTTTTCACAACAAGGGGATCTGCGAGCAATCGGTCTATGGTATAAGTATATCGGGGCTCATGTTGGAACGAAAATTGAAGTTTTCTGGAGTACTCCCAAAGATATAGTGCTATCCTATCGGTAAAAGACGCTCATGAAACAAAAATGCCAACTATTCTATGAGGACGCATTTATGTAAGCCCTTGCAGAACGGTTGGCATTTTTATATGAGACGGTCAATGCTCAATATATTTGCAGCGATTTTATTGACAAAATGCTGCGAATATGTTAACATGTGTAATGGGATGGCAGGCTGCCGAAAATATAAGCGGATTGATTTTGCATATCTCTGTAAAGTGAATTTCAAAAAGGATTTAGGTACATGATGGTTGCAGGGTAGACTGCAAGGATGAACCTAGTGAGGTGAACGTATGATTTTTCGTTTAGGAGAATTATTCTGCGGGCCGGGTGGTCTTGCATGGGGTGCAACGAATGCTGATATTGGTGATCCTAATTGGAAGATTGTACACCAATGGTCTAATGACTATGATGAGAACACCTGCAAGACCTACAGACGAAATATCTGCCCAAAGCAGCCAGAGACGGTTTATCATGAGGACATTCGGAAGTTCGACTTAACTCATCTGGCAGACATTGATGCACTGGCCTTTGGCTTCCCTTGCAATGATTATAGTGTTGTGGGCGAGCAGAAAGGCATGGATGGTATTTATGGACCGCTGTATTCCTATGGTGTGAAAGTTCTGCAGCTTTATCACCCGAAATGGTTTTTGGCCGAGAATGTCGGCGGCTTGAAAAATGCAAATGATGGTAAGGCGTTCACCAAAATCCTTGATGAAATGCGTAAGGCTGGATACAAACTGTATCCAAATCTTTATAAGTTTGAGGATTATGGCATTCCACAGGCACGGCATCGAATCATCATTGTTGGCATTCGGGAAGATATTGACGTTGAATATAAAATTCCGTCCACAAAGCCGTATGCGGGCATTGATAACACCTGCAAGACTGCTATTACAGTACCGCCAATCCCTGTGGACGCACCGAACAATGAAATCACAAAGCAGTCTGCAGCTGTTGTTGAACGACTGAAACACATCAAGCCCGGACAGAATGCATTTACCGCCGATCTCCCACTGGAGCTTCAGCTTAATATCAAAGGCGCAAGAATCAGCCAGATCTATAAAAGACTTGACCCGACAAAGCCTGCTTATACTGTGACCGGCAGTGGCGGTGGTGGAACTCATATCTATCACTGGTCTGAGAATCGTGCTTTAACAAATCGTGAGAGGGCGCGGTTGCAGACTTTCCCGGATGATTACATCTTTGAGGGGAACAAGGAAAGTGTCCGTAAGCAGATCGGAATGGCCGTGCCCTGCAAAGGTGCAAAAATTATCTTTGAGGCTATTTTGAAATCGTTCGCGGGAATTCCGTATGAATCAATGCCTGCTAATATCAACGAGTAAGAGAGAATATGTTTACGGAAGATATTGCGGAAAAAGTTCTGATGAATCCCTTGCGTGAGGGAGCGGATGAACTCTATGTGGCGGCATCATACGCAACTCACACGATGCTGTCATGGTTTTTAACGAACTTGGAGCTGCACCAGCATCAGACCCTGCGGATTGCTATGATGATTGGAATGGTTCCATATAACCATTTAAGTGTGACTGTTCATGATGGATTTTGCGCTCTTGTAAGACCGCCTTATCCTCCGCAGGTTGAGAGAGTGGAGTGCAGCTACTTGTACGATTATCCTGCGTTTCATGGAAATCTGTATGTATGGAAGAAAAATGGCGAACTTTTTAAGGCATTTATGGGGTCTGCACCTTTCATTCAGAGTGCACTTACTCAACATAATGTTCAGGAGAGCATGACCGAGTGTGATCCTGAGGAAGCGTGGACGCTGTATGACTCTCTTGTAGGCCGCAGCATATACTGTAATCATGTAGAAGTCGAGGAATATGTTCAGCTTGTTCCAAGCCATCCGGTTTTGGACATGGAGTTAAATCTTGTGGCGGGCTTAGATAACTATGAATCTGTCACATTAAGCCTTGTTACGCGGAATGGAAGCCCTGGAAACCGTTCCGGATTAAACTGGGGTCAGCGGCCAAACCGGGATCGGAATGAAGCCTACATCCCGCTTCCGAGGGTTGTTGCATCAAATGGATTCTTTCCACCGAGTTACTTGCACTTTACAGCGATAACCGACGATAGAAAACAGCTTACGCTTCGGGTTGAACAGCAAAACGATAAGGCGATAACGACGCCGGAACGCAACAGCGACTTGGGTGAATATTTCAGGAATCGGCTTGGTTTGCCAAATGGGGCATTTGTGACTAGAAATGATCTGGAAGCTTATGGAAGAACAAATGTCACTTTCTATAAGCTAGACGATGAAACCTACTATATGGACTTCTCTGTATGAGAATCGGAAGCATTCACTTAAAAGAGTGGGTGCTTCTTTTTTGTGCGGATTGCTGTAATTTGGATTGAAAACCGAAGCGATTATGTTATACTGGTTATATTCGAGGGAATATTGCACGGGAGGAGTATCTATATGGAACTGCTATACTCAAATATCCTGCCACTGAGAACAACCGAGCATCAGAGAACGATTGCTGACTGCTTTGGAGAGCAGCTTATGCAGGCAGACAGAGTAGACATTGCTGTGGGCTATGTATCGAGAGCATCGTTAGAAGAAATAGATCGTTTGGCTGATGAGCTGCACGTTGCACATATCGTCCTCACGATTGGAATGTACTATATTGAGGGTATGCCGGAAAGTGCATACCGCACTGCGATGCACCTCAATGAAAAATGGATGCGCTCAGGTGTTGGCGAAGTCCGCATAGTGAAGTCTTTCAAATATCACGGCAAGGTCTATCTGTTCTCAAAAGAGAGAGCCGCTGTTGAAAATCGCGAAACGATTCCTGTTTCGGCAATTATTGGCTCTGCCAATTTTGGTGTTATCAAGCCCGAAGCGGCCAATCTACGGCAGTACGAAACAGCAGTTCTCGTTGAAGAACCACAAGTATTGCAGGATACGAAGGAGCTTATTCAGAATCTAAACACCAGATGCTCCGACAACATTGCTAATGTGACGGATATGCGGCTTGTTCGAGAATTGAACGTTTCGCTGACAGGTGTAGACACTGTCTCACAGATTCCGCAGGCAGATCTGCGCTATTATGAAAGTCATGCAACAGCCGTTCGCTTTCCGTTGCCTGTCAAAGTTCCAGCATACGATGAGAGGATGATGGATGATAACCGGCATTACACGAAGTCTAATCTTAATGTATGCTATGCCGCCCCTAGAAGTGCACGAAAGCCTAGAGACTGGTATGAAACGCAGTTTACGGTTTCCACAGCTGTTCGGTGTGAGCCAGATGGCACACCCAAGTATGGTTATCCGCAGAAAAATGTTCCGTTTGTCGTAATAACTGATGATGGTTACACATTTAAGTGCCATACAACCAGTCAAAATAATAAACAGTTCAGTGCAGTTGGAGATGAACTGATTTTGGGCCGATGGCTAAAAGGTCGGTTGGTCGCAGCAGGTCTTGTGACTCCAGTAAACGATACCAGTGCGGATCATGACCGTCAGGGCATGATAACGAAAGAAATGCTGGATGAGTACGGATGTAACTCACTTCTTTTGACAAAAACCGACTGCCAAATCCATGAAGATGGCAACACCCTTGACGTATGGCTTCTGTCATTCAAAGAAGGACCGGAGGATGAGCAAGAATGAATTACTTAAAAACTTATCTAAAAACAATAACTGACAGGGGCAATATTGATTTGGCACGGTCGATTGAGCAGACAGCAGCGGAGGTTGGCGACAAATATATTCAGGACTTTAATTTCTGTGAGCATCGCATTGGTCTTTTGTTCGGTAATGTCCAATCTGGCAAGACGGGGCAGATGTTTGGAATTATTACAAAAGCAACCGATATGGGGTTTCCGGCCTTCGTGTTGCTTACAACAGATAATGTTGTGCTTCAACAGCAAACGCTTGAACGTGTACAGAACGATCTGTCCGGGTACTGTATCTGTGGAGAGAATGACTCTGGACTGTTTATCCAAAACTCGTTGATGAAACCGGCTATTATCGTGCTTAAAAAGAACAGCCGCATCCTGCGGTTATGGGCAAATGTGTTTGCATCGACTGGTTTTATGAAAGGCAATCCGCTGTTTATTGTGGACGATGAGGCTGATGCGGCATCGTTAAATACGCTGATAAACAGAAATCGACAATCCTCGATAAATAGATATCTGGACAGTATAAAAAACGGAGCGTCGAGCAGTATCTATCTTCAGGTCACTGGAACGCCGCAGGCTATCCTGCTTCAGACACAAGTGTCCGGCTGGCATCCATACTTTACTTATTATTTTGCACCGGGTAACGGCTACTTGGGTGGTGATTTCTTTTTCGCAAAGCCGAAGCCGGACTGCATCACCTATCTGGAAACGCTCAAAACCCCAGCACATGATGTGGTTCTGAGGCATTTGGCTGTGTCTGCTCTGATTGAATTGGCCGGAGGGAGCGTCTCAAACTGCTTAGTACATCCGAGTGTCCGTCAGGCATCTCACGATCTCTTTGCGCAAGAGGTTTCTAAAGAGCTTCAATGGTGCAAAGATAACATCGACAACGATTTCAAAACAGAATTTTCGGCAGTATATGATTCCCTTGCCCCCGTAAAGTACCGAAAGGCATCCGGAGAGGATGCTTATGGAAAAGCCAAAGAGTTACTGTTAACCGATGCCGTTAAAATTCTTATTATGAATGGAAAGAACAGCATCGCCAGCGAGCAGTATTCCACAGGAAGCAATATAGTCATTGGTGGAAACACGCTCGGTAGAGGTGTAACTTTCCCTTCCCTGCACACAATCTACTACACGAGAACAGCCAAAAAGCCGCAGGCCGATACAATGTGGCAGCACAGCCGGATGTTCGGGTATGACCGCGATCCGGGATTGATGATGGTCTACATTGATGAACCACTTTATAAGCTGTTCTCTGATATCAATGCAACGAACAATGCGTTAATTGCACAGGTAGAGAGTGGAACCGAACATATAAAAATTTACTATCCGAGTGGGCTGAAACCGACTCGTAGCAATGTGTTGGACGAACGGCACGTTGCGGCTATTTCTGGTGGAACCAACTATTATCCATTTTATCCCAGCAATGACACGATTGAACAACTTGATAAGCTGCTGGCTCCCTTTACAGAAGATGAACCTGTTTATCAGGTCAGCCTTCGCATAATGAAGGAGATTCTTTCCCACATTGAATCCGATGACGATTTTAGAGTGACAGCTTTTATCTCTATTCTTGAGATGATGCTGTCTGAAAAGCCTAATGCACAGGGAATGCTGATTGTCCGCAGAAATAGAGATGTTACTCAAGGAACTGGCGCATTGCTGTCGCCGAATGATTGGGCATTGGGCGGCCAGTATACAGCATCGACTGTGCTGACAATGTATAAGGTTACTGGCAAAAAAGGCTGGGGCGGACAGGAACTGTGGGTTCCCAACATTAAGCTGCCGAACGATTTGATTTATTATGACGTTCAGGAGGACGATTCTTCGACCTGATTTATGGATGATTTAACACCTGAACAGAGAAAGAAAAATATGAGAGCAATCCGAAGCAAGGATACAACAATAGAACTTGCGCTGCGGAAAGCTCTATGGCAGAGAGGCATACGATACCGAAAAAACTATAAAGGCTTAATAGGAAAACCGGATATAGTAATCACAAAATATCGAATTGCCGTGTTTTGTGATTCCGATTTTTGGCATGGATATGACTGGGAAAATAGAAAAGCTCGAATTAAGTCGAATCAAAACTACTGGATACCCAAAATTGAGAGAAACATGAAGCGAGATCGAGAAGTTACAGCAGCTCTTGTTGAGCAAGGCTGGATTGTTCTGCGCTTTTGGGAGCATACTATTCGGAAAGAGTTGGAAGAATGTGTAGATGACATTCAAGAAGCAGTTGATGTGAGAAAAGAACTTTTCAAATAATGAAAAATTGCTAGGTTGCATGGATGAGAGGAGGCCGCTATGAATCAAGACGAACGAAAAAAATTCTGGGATGTACTGCTGACTATGCACGATGCCGCACCGGAACATATTCAGCAGTTACAGAAAACTAGTATTATTCCGAACACGTTGTGTAGATTCCGTGCGGTCAATGAGAATAGTTTAGTACAACTCCAAGAAAATAAGCTGTACTTTTCAACTTCTGATTACTATGATGATCCATTCGATACATATTTTTATCTTGACTATGACGCGATTGATCGTCAAATCGAAAGTATTGTTTCTCTATTGAACAACCCTGAAAATAAGGAAAAGGCAACAAAAATTGTTACGTCTTTAGGAATTCCGTCAGAAGATGTCTTGCGGTCATTGGATGCGGCTACCCAAAATCCGATAACGGCAGAAGCTTTTGAAGAGAGCATAAAGAATGTTCGCAGCCAAATTCTAAAAACACTTTACTCCATTTGCTTCTGCGAAGACCCGCTAAATGAAACCCTCTGGCTGAAGTATGCGGATAGTCACCGAGGATTTGTTGTTACATATGATTTTCATAGCGCAGATACTTATTTATGCGGGAAAGATGGTATTTGCAAAAATTGTCCGACCATTCAAACCCCGCCCAATATTTATCCGGTATATTACTCGAACGAGAAATATGATGCGTCTCGATATGCAATCGCTGCTTTGCTAAAAGTCAGTATGGCATCTAGCGGGGTTTCTATTCCGCAAGGGCTGTTAAGGGCAGCTGATGCTTCTATGATATGGGAAATTGAAAGAATTTCTCTCCTAAAGAAACCGTGCCACGTTTTTGATGAGGAGTGGCGTATGATTTATTCTCAATGGTGTGTTGCACGGCCTTGCATTAAACTAAAGCCCAAAAGTGTCATCATCGGATACCGTACACCCCTATACAAAGAACGCCTTATTATTTCGGCCGCAACAGTTGCAGGAATAAAGGATGTTCGTAAAATCCAAATTAACCGAAAAGATGAATTGGAAGCGGTTCCAATTCAAATAAAAAATTGAAATATTGAGCTGAAGTGATTTTTGATATTTCAAATTTGGTTCAATTTATTTTACTCTGCGAATAAAAAGCCCACAGGCTGGTATGTGTGTCCAACCTGTGGGTTTTGCTATACTTAGCAACTAATACAAGCTGATAGCAATAGCATCAGCCGCTTTTCTGATTATCATTCATGATTCTTCTGGCTCGTCCGCGCGTGGTGTCCTCAAAGGTCTCATCCTCGCTAAATCGCAGCCAATAGGGGTCTTCCATCAGGCAGGCATTGGTACGCTTAACAATTTCCCACGCATTGTAGTCCGGCAGTCCCATCAATTTCAAAATCTCTTTGCAATCCATCCGATTTTTCGGGAAGATTCGCTTCTTTGCCCAAACGACCACATCGACCAATGGAACTTTGCGCTCGCCGCCAATGAAAAGGTTCAGAGGAAGATCATACTGTGCAATACCCTCATTTGCGCAAAGAGACTGCCCATCTTCGCTTAGGTGTGCGATTTCTTTTTCATCCATCATCAATTTCAGATAGGCCATTTTATCACCCCATAGCGACTTTCAGGTAGTGCAGACGATATTTCAGGTATTGACGGATCGCAGATGCTCTTTTTTCGCTCAACAATGCAAGAATAGGCGAAATAGATTGAATGATTTCCTGATACAGCGCATCCAGATCACACACAGGCAGCACAGGCTCATCGATCAGCTTGATCTGCTGGGCGTGATGACTGCGGAATGGCTTCGATTTATCGAACTGATAACGGAGCTTCGTGTCTGTCAATTCTTCATCCGTTGCCCACGCAAGCAGACTGCCGCCATTGTCGTAAATAGGCGGAGCATAATTTTTTCCATCCCGGACGATTACATCAAAATTGTTCTCGTGGCGGTCTTCGTTGCCAATAAAGGCGTCGAACGCCAGCATTTGATAGAGCCACTTCTTGCCATACAATTCTACCGCATACTGAAACAGTGCCTCCGGTGAAGCGGCCCGACCGCTGGCAAGGAAATGGGCATCAGCCAAGTCTGCAAAATGATACAGTTGTTCATCGTCCGTTGTGAACTTGGGACAGACGCTGACCACATCGCAGGAATAGGTTTGAATGTCAGGAAATAGTCTGGCAGGCATCAGGGAATATTCCACATGAGGAAGCTTCAGCACCTCTGCAATCAGCGATGCCATGACTTCGGAATAAGGCTCATATCCGGCTGTTCCGGCTTCGGTGATGGAGTTTCCCTTGACCATGACAAGCTGGCCATCCACGCGATACCAGCCCTTTGAAAGCATCCCGCGGCTCGTCCGGGTTTCGCGCTTTTCCACTAGCTGAATGTTAGAAGGCATTTCGATTGGGCTCATGGTATCACACTCCTTTGCTTAATTATACCATGTTCGGGCGGATAGACAAGAAAAATTATTGAGATACGATTTTTTGAAGACTGCTCTTTTGTTGTGCTGTCGAATCTTGCATGGCATGGAAATGTGCACTGTTGTTATTGCATGACTTTTTGAATTTGTTTCAAAATTGTCCTGTCGGCCGGGATCCATTGTACGGAATCCAACTCATCTTTTGTCTGCCAGCGCGCAGCCTCGGCTTCTTTTAGAACGAGTTCACCGGAGACGACTGTACACCAGAAGCAGTCCATGGAAAGATGAAATGTCGGATAATCGAATTCGATGGTGCCGATCTTGTTATGCACTGCAATTTCCGTATCCAGTTCTTCTTCAATCTCTCTTTTCAGCGCCTGCTGTGGCGTTTCACCCGGTTCGATTTTTCCGCCCGGAAATTCCCACTGGCCTTTGTAGTCACCATGGCCGCGGGCGGTAGAATAAATTTTATGTTTTACATGGATGGAGTCGCAGATGACAGCGGCAACAACGCGGACAGTTTTCATGAAACCCTCCTATTAAATTTCTGGAATACCGCATGATAGCAAATAGCGGTAGGTTCCGTCGTAAAGTGCAGGAATGCGACTTTGATCTTCTTGGGAGCCTTCGGGAATGTATATGACCAACCCCTGACGCGCTCTTGTCAAAAGAACCCGATAAGCATTTTTCTGATATTGCTGGCGTTGTTCTATGTTGGTATGGTTCCAGCGAGTTCCACGGAATCGAAAGTAATCAAAATCGCCATTTATATAGCGAAAATCCGCATCCCATGCCACAATGGCGTAATCCACTTCCAAACCCTGCACCTTAAATTCAGATGCGGCCACCTCTAAGTAGTAGGAAGAATCAACATGATCTTTTCCCTTTAAAAACCAGTTGACATGGTCGATTTGAGTGGGAACCCAAATGCCTGCGCCACGGAGTCGTTTCCCCTCCGAACTTGCCAAGAGACCATATCGTTCGGTGCCGCGGGCATGGGATTTTACCCATAGCTTTGCCGTATCAAAATTTCGTGTTAATACGATGGGATAGGAAGATTGGAGTTCTTGACATAAGTCAGCGGCTTGCTGCGGATGATTGTCAAGAAGTGCTTTTATAAATGCGGAAAGTTTATCACTTCTAAAAGATCGAAGTGATACCCCTAAATGGAGTTCTGGAACAATGGTACAGTCCAAATTTTGGAGGGAATTTCCAATAGAGGCAGTTCCAACATATTCAGAATCTGTCATTTTGTCCGAAATATAAACTTTCCAATCCGGAAAATGTTCTCTCAATGCTAGGAACCAATCTTGAATTCCTGCTTCGCCGGTATAAATTTCCTGACCACCGCCAACGAGGCAGACGATAACGGCCCAATCCTTATGCCGGTCCATAATACTGATAAGAAATTCCGGCTCGGATTGGTTGAAGTCTGTGACGTTTTTCTTCCGTTTCATAAAATTGGATAGACTGGGTGCATCCCACGCACGTTGGGCTTCGTCAAAGATAGCTACTTTTTCTTTGGGAGCAGAAGCAGTTATCATGGCATCGTCTCGAAATTTATGGATAATCTGAATAAAAGTCTTTGCCTCGCGCTCTGCAGTTTTAAGAGGAATGTGATTGCGCTCGGCACGGTCTTTTGACAATGCGGCTTGCAAAACATCTACCAGCGGGCCGTTTCCGGAAAGGAAAACTGCGTGCTCGTCGGTTTCAAACCGATGTCGTGCATTTGCAATGTTCAATCCTGCAAGAGTTTTTCCTGCGCCCGGAACACCGGTAATAAAACAAATCCCCTTTTCATGGAAGCGCTTACAGTGGTCGATGATGCGATTAATAGCCATTGTAGTGGCTGTTAAATTTTGAGCACCAGCATCATTCCGCGAGAGATCATATACAGAATGATTCCGGTACATAGCCTGCGCTGCCTCGATAATGGTAGGCGTTGGGGCATACCGAGCATTCTGCCATGTGGATAATGAGAGAGGTGCATCATGTAGGATGGAAAGTGTAGCGGTGATAGCAGTGGCGATGCTTTCTTGACTACAATGCAAAGGCATGGAAATCTTATCGTGCATCAACTGGATGCTGACGGGCTGAACGGCCCCTTCCGTGGCAACGACAATTGGAATAAGATAACGGTCTTTGCTGGCTTCGTGGAAATACTTAAGGTCAAGCGCGTAATCGGTTACTTGATCATCGGCATTCTTTGTGTATTTGGAACTTCCGACTTTAAATTCAAGTAAAAAGATAATGCCATCTATAATACAAATCGTATCAATGCGATGTCCGATGCGGGGAATCGTATACTCAAAAGAAATTTCCCCTTCTGGATAGTCGGTCAGTTGATTTTGCAGAATTGAAATTTCCTTTAACCATGCATTTTTCTGCTGGTCCGTAGTTTTGAATTCATCGTGAACCATCAGTTCCCCTAAGATCGAAGTTGGATTGGTGGATATAAAATCTTTGATGGTGGAAAAGTAATATTCGCGATTCATAAATTTCCCCCAAATGTATTCAATGGCAGGATGAAAGAGCTTCAAATACAGCTTTTTATCTTCATTATACCATGTTCGGGCGGATAGACAAGAAAAATCATTGATACACGATCTCCCTTACCACCACTTCCTCCGCCTGCGCTTTCAGCCCGTTCATATGGGCCGCCCAGAGGAGCTGTGAGCACTCTTTGTCCGGCGCAGGGAACTTGTCTGCCAAGGCCGAAATCGTGCGCTCTGCCTGCTCTGAGGCGGTTCTCTGGACTTCCTGTAAATGCGGCCAGAGCGTACCGTTCAGCAACATCCGGTTGTACAGCACAGGACGCTGATTCTTGAGATAGGCCAGCCGCATCCGGCCATATTTGCCCAGCGGTTCGGAATCATCGGTCTGCGGCAGGGTGAGCAGGGGCAGCTGATACTCCCCGACCTGCGCATAGTGGATTTCGTTGCGGACGGCGTTCGTGTTCTTCATGGAAATTCTCCTTTGCATTTTCAACAGGTGTTGTGTTCTTTGTGGAAAACGGCGCTCACTTCTTCCGGCTCTGTGTGGTCAGCCAGTTACCCTGCGCCTGATAGTAGTGCTCCATCGTGGTGGGGGCGTTCAGGATGGTGGTGCGCAGATAGGCCATGATGTTCTTGATGGGCTGGGTGGTGTTGGACATCACATCGAAGATGTACTCAACGTGCTGGCTGGTCAGCTTGTCCAGCCGCAGCCGGATGGCTTTAGTGGTCTGCGGCTGCTTGCCGACGTACTGGGTCTGCCGTGGACAGCAGTACATCTCCACAATGTTGTCCAACAACTCCTCCAACTTGTCGGGGTCGTACCGCTGGGCAAGAGTGTCAATCTCCAGCCGTTCCCGGAACTCCTCCCGTACCTGTGCTTCCATCTGGTCAAAATCCGCAGATTCGTCCGTCTGCCCTGATAGATTAGTACTTTGTCTTTTAGTATTTTGTTTATTAGTATTTTGTTGTGTTGGATTCTCCAACGTTGGAAAACCCGACATTGGATTTTCCGATGATGGTGAATTTGGCACTGGAGCAGGGCGTTTTTCAATCCGTTCTTTCTGCGGCAGTTCAAAGACTTCATAGTTGTAGTCAATAATGCGGCCACGGGCATCACGGACTTTGCTCCGACACAGATACCCGCCATCTTCCAGTTCGTGAACCGCACTTCTCACACTGTCGATGCCATCCCTGCACCCGGTTGTCAGCCCTTTCAGGCTGTAATCCCAATCGTCCGGCAGGGAGAGCATATAGGACAGCAGTCCCTTGGCCTTCAGGGACAGCCTCTTATCCTGCAGGTGGTGGTTGCTCATGACGGTGTAGTTGACATTTTTATTGACGCGGAATGTTGACATGGCGGCTTCCCTTTCAGCCCAATGCGGGCAAGAGAAAACGCAGCATCTCCCGGCTTTCGGGAAACGCTGCGTTCAGACAGGGAAGCCTGCTGTGAGCTGGCACAGCAACGGCAGCACTGCATATTTCTAACGGACATCTAACACAACTACACCTGAAATGCAGTCGCTGACGCCCCGTGTGAAAAAGGCTTTTTCTAACGTCATTTCGCAAAAAGCGGCTGATTTTTGCCTGCAAATTGCGGTGTGACGTGCCTTTTTTGAGGTTGCAAAAATGCCCTCAGCTGCCAATGACAGCCGCGAGGAACCAGCTTCATCCAACAATTTCAAAGACTCGAAATCAATTTGGCAGCAATGCCACGTGGGTTCGAATCCCACCGTCTGCGCCAAAGACAGCACCCTGCGGGGTGCTGCTTTTTATTTTTGCAGCAAACTATGCAAGGGTTGCAAGGTGGGATTCGAACAGCCCGTGCCCGGCGCTCTGCGTCCCGCCGGGCTGCAACAGTCCTGCGGACTGTTGCAAGGGCGCGGGAGAATCCCACCGTCTGCGCCAAGCATCACCACCCAATTCTACATTGGGTAGTGATTTTTTATTTCTGCTTTGCGAAATTCCGTTGCTTTTCTTATAAATATCTCCCCTTTATTTTCAAGTAGTGATTTTCGGGTTCGGTACAAATCATACCAGCAATCGCGGCAAATAGCTATTCACAGAACTACACAAGATTTCCCCGGCATCTTGGGTACAAATTGACAGCAAAAAAGACGGCACCTGATTTCTCAGATGCCGCCGCTGTTCAAATTACCACTTCTTTATGGGCTGCGCTTCGGGCAGTGTCAGCGTGTTTGCCATCGTCCGGGCGCTCAGGTTCTTGGACTGTGAGTCCAGATGCGCGTAGATATTCGCCGTGGTAGAAATATCGCTGTGACCCAGCCACTCTTGAATCTGCTTCATCGGTACACCCTCTTTCAGCAATAGGCTGGCACAGGAGTGGCGCAAATCGTGAAAGCGGATCCTGCGCAGACCGTTCTCTTTCAACAGTTGCGGAAAGCCTGTTGTCACGGAATCCGGCTGGATCAGGTTTCCCATTGCATCTACGAATACATATCCAAGGTACTCTTGATTATAGCAGTTGCCGCAGATTTTCTGGTTGTATTCCTGCTGCTCTTTGACGGCTTTCAAGCGCTCGGCAATCGGGTCTACCAGCGGCAGAGTACGCAGACTGGATTTTGTTTTGGCGCGGTCTGCTTCTACCAGAATCTTCTTGCCGTCGATGCGGGTACTGGTCACGATATGGCGAATGGTCAGCGTCTTGGCTTCAAAGTCGATGGCCTCCCACCGCAAGCCCATCACCTCGGCGCGGCGCAAGCCGTAAAAGGCTGCAAGCTGGATAATCAGTTCCAGCTTATGCCCTTGGGCGGCTTCAAAGAGCTTTTCCATTTCCTCGGCGCTGTAATAGCTTGCCATGAACGCCTGCGGCTTGGGGCGGTCCACCTTGTCCACCGGGTTGCTGGCTATCAGGTCGATGCGCACGGCGTATTTCAGCGCTTTGTGAAGATTGGCGTGGAATCGCAGGATAGAGGTGTTTTTCAGCGTTTCCGCTTCGTGCAGATAAAAGCTCTGAATCTGGCGCGGCTGTAACCCTGCCAGCGTTACGCCCAGCGGTTCAAAGTAGGGAATGATGTGCTTTTCCACATTGAAGCAATAGGACGAGTAAGTAGTTTCCGTTACGGCTGTGCGCATCATTTTCAGCCAGTACCGCATATAGTCGCTGAATGCCATATCGGGGCCGAGTTCGGACACCTGACCCTTGGGAATCGTGAAGTTCTTTCGCGTTTCTGCCAGCATTTTTTCGGCGCGCTTCTTGTTGCCCTTGACGGGCAGCCCTGTGCCGATCCACGGCTGACGGCGTTTGCCCGCCGAGTCCGTGTAACTCAGCACGATGTAATAAAATCCGTTTTTCTCCTGTAAGCGTCCTGCTACCATAGGCATCTCTCCTTTTTTCAAGTTGCTGCATTTTGGGTTCGGTACAACGATACCAGCAATCCTGCCAGAAAGCTATTCACAGAATTGCACAAGAACCGTCCTGCACATTGGGTGCAAACTGACATCATTCGCGCTCCTGTTCCCGTCTGCGGCGGCGTAGTCTGGGATGTTGCGGCATTCGGTTTTCCCGGTCAATACGGTTGGATTCGCGTGTGCGTTGAACACGCTTGATGGCTCCCTCTGCGATTTTATCCTCTTTGCGGAGTTCCGCAATCTTGCAGGTCAACGCCATGCGTTGGTCAGCCAACTCCAGCGGAGCATCCTTTCGGCGCATCTGCTTGACGATTTCCGCCCGCTGTGCGGCAAGGGCATCTATCTGCCGGGATAAGCCCTTGCGGTAGTCCACGATTGCCTGCAAAGACGGAAACTTGTGGTCGTGAACAAAAGCGTGTTCTGCAAGGATTTTCTCGGTGTCTTTCCAGATGCGCTCCAGTTCCGGGCGGCTGATGCGGGGTTGCTGTTTCTTGGGCAGGATACCCAGCTGATAACAGTAGTACAGATATAAGCGGTGCATCTGGGATTCCCCGAAGAATACCTCGAAGAAAATCCGGAGAACACCTTTTCCCGCACAGCCATCCTTGGGGCGATACCGTTTCGGCGTATACTGTCGGGGCGGATGTTTCAACTCATACAGCCTTGATCCATACAGCAGGTAATTTCCGCGAAGCCTGTCACCTATGGCAGGTAAATCGTATTCTTCTCCCAGCCTATAAAGGCGCACGGCTCGACCACCATCCCGCGCCCGGATGGTCGCATATTTTCGGTGTGGATCACTGCCGAAAATGTACCCTTGCCGATACAACGCCCTGTGGAAGTCCTCGGCAGTGCTGGCATCCTCACAGGCTTGGTCGATGGCTTCGCGCATCCGGGCGTACCGCGCCGGTTCCTTGGTCTTGGGCTGCTCCACCACCGACAAGCCGTACTCCCGGCATAGCTTGTCAGATGCCGTCCGGAACTCGGCATACTGGCTGCGGCGCTGCTCATATTTCTTTCCATCCACATAGGACACGGAATTAATGACGAAGTGGTTGTGCAGATTATCCGTATTCATGTGGGTAGCAACCAGCACCTGAAACCGCTTGCCCCAGACCTTGTGGGCCAGTGCCACGCCAATTTCGTGGCACTGCTCCGGGGTAACCTCTCCTTCGCGGAAGCTCTGGTAGGCGTGGAGCGCCACCACGCCGTCTGTTTTACCAAAGCGCTCCTGTACAGCCCGCATATCCTCCCACGCATGGTCTACCCTGCAATGAATGCCGGTGACGAGCTGGGCGCTCTCATTCAGCTTGGTCTTGGCATCGTTCTCTGCGTAGTGCAGTGTCTGGGCAAGAGCATCGTATTCGGTCTTGTCCGGGTTGGCAGCGTAGTCAAGGACACGCTGTAAGCTGTCCTTGATTGCCCAGATCTTAGTTACCGCCAATGAGCAAATCCCTTATACGGTCGGTCTGGGCGTTGATGGCTGTACCATCTTGAACAGAACAGCTTTCTGCAATTTCATCCAATTTATCCAACACATCAAATACCTCCTT